>MDTD01057099.1_pt1 | contig 11038 bp, 12 predicted proteins | sample 811221 | NCBI WGS metagenome assembly MDTD01 (sample SAMN05326646, study PRJNA326480) | marine metagenome | isolation source: seawater | place: Pacific Ocean: South West | collected 2011
AAACAAGAACTATCTACGAACGGAATGCGGAAGGAAAACAAATTCCAGTCCAAGAGTCCTATGAAGTTAAAGAAATAATTAGCTTAGCGACAATCAGAGCCGCTCTTGGAACAACTTTTAGAATAACTGGTCTTGATAGTCCTAGTGAATCCTCTGAATTAGCTTTATTGCTAAGAGCAGGTGCTTTAGCAGCTCCAATGACCTTTGTAGAAGAGAGAACAGTTGGACCAAGCCTTGGAGCAGACAACATTCAAGCAGGTGTTTTTTCTATGCAACTCGGTCTGTTGTTAGTTCTTGGATTCATACTTTTTTATTATAGGATATTCGGTATAGCAGCTAGCTTAGCTTTGACATTCAATATTGTGTTATTGGTAGCGATAATGTCTATTCTTTCAGCCACGCTTACTTTGCCTGGAATAGCTGGCATAGTATTGACAGTTGGAATGGCTGTCGACGCAAATGTGCTTATATTCTCGCGAATTAGGGAGGAACTTAAGCGGGGAAGAGAGCCTCTAGAAGCTATAGATGCCGGTTACAACAGAGCTTTTTTAACTATATGGGACGCTAATGTAACCACGTTGATAGTAGCAGTTATTTTACTCTCTTACGGCACTGGCCCAGTAAAAGGTTTTGCTATAACTCTTTCTATAGGCATCATTACTTCAATGTTTACTGCCATTATGGGTACCAGGGCATTTGTTAATTTAATCTATGGCTCAAAGAAGAACCTTGAGAGGATATCAATATGACTTTTAATATAGATTTTCTGGCATGGAGAAAAATTGCAATCATTTTCTCATCAGTATTTCTTGTCGTATCAATTGGCTCTGTGGTTTTTAAAGAACTAAATTGGGGTTTAGATTTTACTGGAGGGACCCTCGTTGAGTTAAGTTACCCTCAAGAGGCCAACATTTCAGTTATAAGAGATACACTTGTGAATGGCGGATTTGAAGGTGCTCAAGTTGCTAATTTTGGTTCTACAAGAGAGGTCCTCATTAAACTTCCAGGTACGGTCAGCGATAGTTTAGGGTCTGAGATTGTTGGCTTATTAAGTTCTGCTAATGCTGATCGGATTGATCTGAGGAGAATAGAGTATGTAGGTCCTCAAATTGGAAGTGAATTGAGAGATGATGGAGGCACGGCAATGCTTATTGCGCTCGCCTTCATGATGTTATACATAGCCTTTAGGTTTCAATCAATGTTTGCCGGGGCAGCTGTTGTAGCATTGACTCACGATGTCATTATTGTTGTGGGTATATTTTCGCTTATTCAAATTGAATTTGACTTGACTGTTTTGGCTGCTCTACTGGCTGTAATAGGATATTCTCTCAACGACACTATCGTTGTATCTGATCGTATAAGAGAAAATCTGAGATCCTCTGAACTAGATGATACGAGAGATATAATCAACATGTCTTTGAATCAAACATTAGGAAGAACATTAATAACTTCTTTAACGACTTTATTAGTTTTATTTTCCTTGTATTTCTTGGGTGGTGAGCTTATCAAGAACTTTGCTTTAGCCTTAATTTTTGGCGTTGTAATTGGAACCTACTCATCTATCTACATAGCAGCTAATGCACTGATAATGATGGGTTTAAACAAAGATCACTTAAAGGTAGAACAACCTGAAAATGCAGACGATAATCCTCTTCCCTAACTTTCAACTATTGTGGTGAAGGGTTTAATAGATTGAAGCATTGGTTTGAAGCATTTATTTGTTGAACAGATTATATTGTCTCCCTCGAGATAGTCTGGATTTCCAAAATAATCACTCACCAATCCACCAGCTTCTCTAACCAATAGACCGCCAGCTGCAATATCCCACATACCTAGTCCACTTCCCCAGAAACCATCTAATCTACCTGCAGCTACATTTGCCATATCTAATGCCGCTGAACCAGTTCTTCTAATAGTCAATCCATTAGAGTAAAGAGAACGAAAAGTCGACATATTATCGTGTCTAACACGACCTTTATCTGTATCGTGAGAAGAATTACTTAATAAAGTGCCTGAAAGATTTTTTGCCTTGCTCACTCTAATCCTTCTATTGTTAAGATAAGCTCCTCGTCCTAAGCTTGCCGTGAATTCATCTTGTCTGGCGACATCTATGATCAGCGCATGCATTGTTTTTCCTTTTTCTACATAAGCAATTGAAATTGCGTAATAAGGAAATCCATGAATATAGTTTGTTGTTCCATCAAGAGGGTCAATTACCCACATAGATTCTATATCTTTACCCGAACCTTCTAACCTTCCAACTTCTTCTGATACATATGTATGTTTGGGGTAGATTGATTTTAAGGAGTCAATAATTATAGATTCCACCCTTTTGTCGAGTTGAGTGACAAAATTAGATGGTCCTTTTTCCTTAATCTCAAGTTGATCAAGTCTGTAGGCAAAACTTAACAGTTCTTTACATCCTGCACGAGCTGCTTCCAGAGCAATGTTTACTTTTGGTTCCATAATTAGATGCGCATCCTAACATATTGAATCTATTCCCCTGATAGAATATGCATGTGGATGAAAAAAAAATTAAGTCTGATAATTTGCTCAATTCAGTCAAGGTAGTCTTGGTTGGCACTACTCATCCTGGAAATATTGGCGCGACAGCAAGAGCTATGAAGAATATGGGTATACTTGATCTAGCTCTCGTGGAACCAAAAGAATTTCCCAGCGATGTAGCAATATTCAGGTCCAAGGCAGCTAAAGACATTCTAGAAAAAGCATCTGTTCATACAAGTCTTGAAGAAGCCATTTCTGAGTGTGAGTTAGTTGTTGGCACAAGCGCACGAGGTAGGACCATTCCTTGGCCAGTTCTTAATCCCAGAGAAGCAGCTGAGGAAATGCATAAAAGCTCTCTTAATGGAAAAGTTGCGATTGTTTTTGGCAGAGAAGATAGAGGTCTAACCAATGAAGAGCTTGGTTTATGTAATTTTCACGTACATATACCTTCAGATCCCGAATATTCCTCCCTTAATTTATCGCAGGCTGTTCAAATCTTAGCTTACGAAATAAGGCTGTCTTATTTACAAGAACGACATGTAAATAAAGAATACTGGGATGTTGAGCTTGCAAATAATGAACAAACAGAGAGATTAATTAATCATATGGATGAACTTATGCAAGAAGTTGATTTTTATGATGTTGAAAACCCTAGGAAGCTCTTAGTAAGGGTAAGAAGGTTTTTTAAGAGGAGCAAAATGGATGTTATGGAAGCTAATATTTTTAGAGGATTATTTGCTACTATTCAAAAGAAGTTGAAATGATTTGGTTGTAAGTGTATTAGTAAAGTAATACACTGGTCTTAAGGATTGCTTCATGCAGTGGACAAACGATCAACCCATATACCAACAAGTTAGAGACCATGTAGTCTCTCTGATCATCGACAATGTTCTTAAGTCAGGTGATCCAATACCTTCTGTAAGACAAATGGCTGTCGAAGGCGGCGTAAATCCTTTAACAGTTTCAAAGGCCTATCAAGAACTTGTTGATTTAAATATTGTCGAAAAAAGAAGGGGATTGGGCATGTTCATTACTGAAGGCGCTAAAAAAGAATTATTAAAACTAGAAAAAACAAAGTTCTTGGATAATGAATGGCCTAATACTCTAAAAAGAGCGGAAAGCTTAGGAATAGATCTTATTGAACTATTAGGTAAGAAATGAGATGAATACTGAAGTTGTCATTAAAGCGAATAATATTTCAAAGAAGTATGATGAAAGTTATGCTCTTGATAGCATCGATATAGAAGTAAGCAAAGGCCAAATCATGGGGCTTATCGGTCCTAATGGAGCAGGTAAATCAACATTTTTACAATCAGTTTTAGGACTGTTAAATACTGAGGGAAATTTAGAAGTTCTCGGTTTAGATCCTAGAAAAGATCGCCATAAGCTTTTAAAAGAGGTGTGCTCAATAACTGACGTTGCAGTATTACCCAAATGGATGACAGTCCATCAATTGCTGAGTTACATGGATGGTGTTCATCCAGGGTTTGATCTTGATAAATGTATATCTATTTTATCAAGAACTAATATTAAGCTTCACTCGAAAATAAAAGTTCTTTCCAGGGGGATGGTTGTGCAACTCCATCTCTCATTAGTTATGGCTATAGACGCCAAAATACTCATCCTTGATGAGCCTACATTAGGACTCGATCTTGTATACAGAAAAGATTTCTATTCCCAACTAATTGAAGATTACTACGAAGGTAATAAAACTATTTTAATAAGCACGCATCAAGTTGAAGAAATCGAAGGAGTTCTCTCTGACGCTGTATTTATGAATCAAGGTCGAATCGTTATGCAGGATTCAATCGAATCAATCAATAAAAAATACTTAGAGTTAAGGCCTGATCAAAATTCAATAAACACTGCTAAATCTTTAAATCCTATGCATCATAGAACTGAACTTGGAAGAGAAGTTATGCTTTTTGAGGATATGGATAAAGATAAGCTTATGGAGCTTGGAGATGTTAGACCTCCTGTCATTGCAGATCTATTTATGGCCATCATGGAAACGACTAAGGGCGGAGGACAGTCATGATCCAAGTCCTTAAAGCCATGATAGTGAGAGAAATTCAAGAGCATAAAGTTGCTTTCGTTTATGCACCATTTTTTGTATCCATCATTTTATGTTTTGTGATCGCATCGGTATATTTTGGAGGAACAAATATCCAAACGGAGCAATTCAATTTTTCAACAGAATATTATGACGAAGAGATAAGGCAAGCGATGCAATCAGTCTCCAGTGTATCTAGGATTGATATTGTTAGAACTGGATTGCTTGTCCTTGGATTCCCTATTTTACTTACTGTCGGATTTGGATTATTGGCTTACAGTCTTTCTACTTTTGCTGATGAAAGAAAAGATAGAAGCTTAATTTTTTGGAGATCCTTACCTGTATCAGATTTAACAACAGTTCTATCAAAGGTTTTTATGGTAACCCTGATAGTTCCCTTAATGGTTGTACCCTATATTATTCTTTTACAACTTGTTTCCATGACAAGTGCATCAATATTCTTTGCCACAAATGATATCGTATCTTTTAGTTGGTTATGGGGTTCTTATATCATCACTGATTGGTTCAGGATTATATTCAGTTTATGGGCTCAAGCTCTATGGTCATTGCCCTTATTCTTATGGTTAATGTTAGCTGGAACTTATGCAACAAGACCCATTGCAGGAGCTATAGTACCGCCTGTAATTTTAATAGTACTTGAGGGAGTTATTTTTAAGACAAACCTTGTTCTAGAATTTATTGAAAATCGAATTGGATTTTGGTCAAGATCAGACACCTTTCCTAAGGAATATCAAGAAATAAGGGTAGTAGATATTTCTGATATTTTGCTTTTATTTTCTACCCAAGCCTTTTGGGTTGGAATTTTAGCTAGTGTAATTTTAGTAGCAGGCATAGTTTATGTTCGTTCTTCAAATAGCGATCATGCTATAGATTAAAAATACATTTGACCTAGGAAGCTACCCTCCATACAATGCCCATTTTTGGCCCGTTCGTCTAGTGGTTAGGACATCTGGTTTTCATCCAGGCAACAGGAGTTCGATTCTCCTACGGGCTACCACCTCCTTTACTTTTAATGCTTCCCTCAACTACTTTTTCTAGTAGTATGGTGTAAAGATAAACACCGAGGAGAGAATATGATTTTTTATAGAGTCGTTTCATTAGCAGCCTGTCTATTGAGTTTTAATTTATCTTCCATGCACCATGAAATGTCGAAAGAAGACATTGCTAGGGGATGGATCGAAGCAGGATACACTGGTAAAGATGAAGCCATAGCGTATGTGAAAAAATTTATGTCAGAAGAGGGTAGAAATTATCCCGGTCGATATGTCGGCTTTGGTTTTACCTATAATCCCAATTCAGAGCCAGGACAAATGGTTATCACTGCAATAACCCCTGAAAGTCCAGCTTCTAAAGTATTACAAGTAGGTGATAGTTTCCTGTCCGTTAACGGAGTAGAAGTGAATGAAGAGAATATGGATAGATTGAATTTCAGAGGAAAGCCTGGTGAAAGTGTTCCGACAACTGTTTTACGAGATGGGAAAGAAATGGATATATCCGTAGCTAGAGGTGTTATTTCTGCAAGCTATTCCAAATCTCAAGTTCTTACAAATATGGAAATGGGTAATTCCGAAGAGTGGGTACCAGACGAATCAAATATTATTGAAGTGGCCAGTAATGACAGTGTTGTTTATGTCTTGCATAGAGCAAAAGATACTGATGATGTCTCTGGATTACCGTTCGAGGCTGTAACCATGAATCGATTTACTTTTGATGATTCTGGTAAAGTTTTAACAGTTCGTAGTTTATCGGAAGATCGATTTATTCTAGAGCAGCAAGGCTATACTATTTCCAGATAATATTAGTTCATTAACCCTTTTCATGCAGAAGGTTGGGGCGACATAGACTCTAACCTTGCTGCTATAGGAGTTTTGATTACTTTACTGGCGCTAGGATTTCTTGCGCAAGCTCTACCCAATAAGTTGCCCCAATCGGAAGGACTTGGTCGTTAAAATCATAACCTGGGTTATGAATCATGCATGATCCTTCTCCATCTCCGTTTCCAATCCAAATGTAGCAACCGGGTTTCTCCTGTAACATGTAAGCAAAATCTTCTGAGCCCATACCAGGAGTAGGAGATAAATTAACTTTATCTGCTCCTGATATTTTCTGAGCTATTTTTCCGCATAACTCTGCTTCATCTGAACTATTAATCGTAGCTGGATATCTGTGTTCGAATTCAAACTCATAACTGGCTCCATAAGCATTGCAAATTGATTTTGTGATCTGTTTCATTTGCATTTCGAGTTGGGATTGAACTTTTGGAGAAAAGCACCTTGTGCAACCTTTAATTTCAACTTCATTAGGTATCACGTTATAAGCATCACCTGCATGAAACTGAGTAACACTTAATACCACTGGTTCTTGAGGATCAATGTATCTACTTACAATTGATTGATAGGCATCGATTATTTTTGTGCCTATGATTATTGGATCAATAGTGGTCTGAGGCATTGCTGCATGACCGCCTTTACCAATTATCTTTACATTAAAAATATCAAAAGCAGCCATGATAGGGCCAGGTTTTACTGCAAAAGAGCCTACGGGTATGCCAGGAATATTATGCATTCCGTAAACAGACTCAACGGGATACTTTTCGAATAACCCATCTTCAATCATTGCTTTTCCGCCTCCTTCATTTTCCTCAGCAGGTTGAAAGATGAAATTAATTGTTCCGTCAAAATCTCCTTTGTCAGCCAAGTACTTTGCCGCTCCTAACAACATTGTAGTGTGTCCATCATGTCCACATGCATGCATTTTTCCGGGATTTTGAGATTTGTGTTCAAATTCGTTGGCTTCATGAATAAGCAACGCATCCAAGTCCGCTCTTAGTCCTATAGACCTGTTTCCAGTGCCTTTCTTTAAAGTTCCGACTACTCCAGTTCCCGCAATTCCAGTTTCAACTTCAATACCAAAGCTTTCGAGCTTTTCAGCAACAATTTTTGCAGTTCTGTGTTCTTCAAAAGCAATTTCGGGATGGGCGTGTATATCTCTCCTCCAGTTTTGCATTTCAGGTTGGAGAACTATAAGATCTTCGATTAGTTTCATATCTGAAATTTATAACTATTGAAAGAGTAGGGCAAGAATAAAATTTAGTGAGATATAATATAACTAAACAAAACTTATACTCCTATGACAATAACTATGAAAGAAGTGAGAGAAGAAATTGATCTCATTGACCGTGAACTTGTTCTGCTTTTAGCCAGAAGACAAAAGTGTATTGAAATGGCTGCCCTAGTTAAAAATGATGAAAATCTCATTGTAGATGAAGATCGAATCGAAGATGTTATTTCAAAAGTCACTCAATTTGGAGAGTCTTGTGGATTAGCTTCAAATATTTCGGAACCACTGTGGAGAAAGTTAATCGAATTATCAATTGAACATGAATTCAAAGAATTAGATTTAATTAAATCTCAAAATTAAAACTTCTTCTTTCAACCCTCTGTTGAAAGAAAATCAAAACTAATTTATCTTAGCTCTATACTGCTTATTGATAGGAACGTATGGAGAAGATGACTTATATCGGACAAAGTTCAAGAGAACAATTTGAAGAGTTATTTGAAATTTTTGATGGTGTCGAAAATTTTATGGGCTACTTACCAAATGCTTATTTAAGTATGGCTGAGAATCCTGACTTACTTAAAGCATTCTCAAATCTTGCTGCGACAATATTTTCTTCTCAACAAATAGATATAGGAACTAAACAGCTCATAGCTTTAGCATCAAGTCTCTCCTCAGGGTGTAAATATTGCCAAGCTCATACATCGCATGGAGCAGAAAGGGCAGGTATATCAGATAAAAAAATAGCTGATATCCTTAAATTTCAAGACAGTGACAATTACAGTGAATCTGAAAAAGCTTTATTAGAACTGGCATTCGCAGCAGGAAAGACACCCAACGAAGCTTCTCAAACACATTTTGATAATTTGGAGAAATATTTTTCAAAATCGCAAATAATCGATATAGTTTCTGTGATTTCTTTATTTGGGTACTTGAATAGATGGAATGATACTTTAGGAACGCAACTGGAGAGGGTTCCCGAAGATTACGTTACAGATAAACTTAAACCACTGGGGTGGAGACAGGAGAGAATATGAACATACCTTATGAAAAAACTATTGCCGATTTATTCCGATGGAGAGTCTCTCAATCGGGTAATGACGTTGCGCATAAATTTCTTGATAAAGAAACAACTTACAATGAACTTGATTCTTATGCTAATAAAGTAGCTCAGGGTTTAATAGCTTTAGATTGCCAACCCGATAGTCGTGTAGCTTTCTTGGGTAAAAATTCTGATCAATTTTTTGAGTTTCTCTACGGAACCATAAAATCCAATACCGTAACTGTTGGAATAAATTGGCGTCTAGCTCCCCCTGAGGTTGCTTACATTATTAATGATTCAAGAAGTGAGGTACTGCTGGTTGGCCCAGAATTCTTTGGTCTAGTTGAAGAAATTAAGAATGAAATTCCTACTGTCAAAAAGATCATAACTGTTGGCGGCAATCATGAGGTATGGGAAGAATATTCTCATTGGAGGGATTCTCATGAAGACAAAGACCCCATGCTAGAAAGTAATGGCAATGACGATGTAATTCAACTTTATACATCAGGAACAACAGGACATCCTAAAGGTGTTCAGCTAACCAATGATAATTTTAGTAGCTGCTTTGTAATGAATGATGATTCTATGTACAGAGAAATGAATGAAGGTGAGGTTAATTTAGTTTGTATGCCTATTTTTCATGTTGCTGGAACCAATATGGGGCTTGCAGGAATGGTTACTGGGGCAAAAAATATAATTATTCCTGAAGTTGATCCTACTTTAATTTTAAAGTTAATTGAGCAAGAAAAAATTCAACATGCTCTATTTGTGCCTGCTGTAATCTTGTTTTTAGTTCAGCATCCTGATTCAGCAAACACTGATTTTTCTTCCCTTAAAACAGTCATTTATGGTGCTTCACCAATTACAGATGACACTCTGATCAAGGCTATGGAACTCATGAAATGTGATTTTTGGCAAGTTTACGGCTTAACAGAAACTAATGGAGCCGTAACGTTTCTGTATCCAGAGGATCATGAAATTTCTAGAGGAAAATTAAGGTCCTGCGGAAAGGCCGGAAAAGATGTAGGCATTCGAGTGGTTGATAGTAATGATAATGATGTGCCAGTTGGAGAGGTTGGAGAGGTTATTATTCAGTCTCTAAACAATATGAAAGGTTATTGGAATAGGCCCGATGCAACTGCCGAAAGTATTAAGGACGGGTGGTTTTATTCTGGAGATATTGGATATTTTGATGAAGAGGGTTTTCTTTACATCCACGACAGAGTTAAAGATATGATCGTTTCGGGCGGAGAGAATATATATCCTGCTGAAGTTGAAAATGCTCTTTTGAGTCACCCTCAAATAGCTGATGCTGCTGTCATAGGGATTCCGGACGATAAGTGGGGAGAAGCGACTAAAGCTTTTATTGTTCAATCTGAAGGCGACCCACTTGATGAAGCTGAAGTTATTAGTTATGTCAGAACTCAAATAGCTGGATATAAGTGTCCTAAAACAGTTGAACACATCCAAGAACTCCCACGCAACCCTTCAGGCAAAATACTTAGAAAGGACTTACGTGCACCTTATTGGGAAGGAAGAGACAGAAACGTTTCTTAATCTGTATTGGCATTTCAACTAGATCCTAGGCTAGAGAAGGATACCTTTTACATAGGTGACTTGCCATTGTCACGAGTTCTTTTAGCTAATGTTGTCAATTTTCCTTGGATTATTCTTGTACCGAAGGTTCCTGAAATTAGTGAACTCTTTGAACTGTCTAGTGAGCAGCAAAACCAATACCTAAATGAATCTAACTTCCTGCTGCAGGAAATGTCAGCCTTGTATAAAGCTGACAAGATGAATATCGCCAACTTAGGCAATATGGTGCCACAACTTCATATTCATATCGTTGCAAGATATCAAGATGATGATGCCTGGCCTGGACCTATTTGGTCTTTTCAAAATACAGAAAATTACAGTAAAACTCAGGCTAAAATTGAGATTGACAAGATAGCAAACCTTATCGATGATTACCTCAAGGGAGTAACTAATGAATGAATACAGTCCAGAAAGTTTTGAAAAAAAGGACTTACCTTTCCATGTAAAAAGATTAAGTCCATCCATCGGAGGGGAGATCCATGGAGTAGACCTGTCCAAACCTCTTGGGTCAGAATTAAAAGAACTTATTTACGAGGCTTTGTTGGTATACAAGGTTATTTTCTTTAGGGACCAAAATATCTCTACAGAGGAACATATAAATTTTTCAAAGAATTTTGGAGAACTAGAAATTCATCCTTTTGCTCCCAAAAAAGAGGATTTTCCTGAAGTCTTGGTTATTACACATAATGAAAATAGTAAGGGCAGGGAGAATACTTGGCATTCTGATGTTACTTGGAGAAAGGAGCCTTCCTTGGGATCTGTCC
>MDTD01038438.1_pt1 | contig 11037 bp, 10 predicted proteins | sample 811221 | NCBI WGS metagenome assembly MDTD01 (sample SAMN05326646, study PRJNA326480) | marine metagenome | isolation source: seawater | place: Pacific Ocean: South West | collected 2011
TAAAAAATAATAACATTGTTATTAATTTTTTTAGGAATATAGCCATCATTTGAAATTAGCAGCCATAAGGCATCATCCTCTTGTGAATTTTTATTGAAATACTTACAAGTAAAAGAACCGTCAGTAAGAAAGCATTCTTTAGTACTCCAGGATATATAAACCTTTCTTGGTAAGTCTATACTTCTTTTTAGAGAACTTTTGAATGATTTAAAGTACCCTAAATCAGTGAACCCTCTTAAATATTTAAATAATAGAGCAATTGAAACACTGTTATTATTTTGAATACATCTTAATTTAAGATGCCCCAATGTCTCTGGAGCCCACGAAGTCATATAATTAGTAGGATCAGCAGCGCAATATGGACTAGGAAATACTTTTTTATCTAAGTAGCTTTTGGCTTTTTGAAGTAATTCATTACCCATTTAAAATTCAATTATTCAAAATATGTTGTGGAAGCTCCAATTTGAAACTGCAACTATCTGCTGGCCCTTTTGTAATTGCCATAACGCTGAAGCAGACATTCTCATAAGGGGTAACAGCTGTTTGACTGGGTTTACCGATATATCCAAAAGCATGAATATGTTTTGGTGAGTACTGTAAAAGCTTTTTTTTCAGTTTATCAAAAGTCATTACAACATACGGTGCCTTTTCCCCTTCTTTTTTATTTGAAAAGTTTATGTGCTGAAAAGAATCTCTTATTGAAAAAAGAGACTTATATTCTGTTAATCTAAAACTGGAAATAAACTTTCCATTAAATTTTAGGCAAGAAATAGCCACAGATAACATTTTGTCAAATTCAACATTCCAATCTATACAACCTAGAGAAACTACTATGTCAAATGAGGAGGGTTCTACCCCTATAGCTTTAGAGTCTAAAATATCTCCTGATCTTAGGTTAAGCTCAGGAAAAAGTTTTTTTCCAGTAGATATTGCTTTCTTGTTAATATCTATTCCTGAATAGTTAATAACACCATATTTATTTTTTAAAGCATTTCCTAATCCGCCACAACCACAGCCAATATCAAGGACAGTTGTTTTTGAGTCAAAGTTTATTGTTTCAAATATATAACGTTCGGATGGATAAAAATCTTCCCATTTAGTTCTATTTCTTTTATAAAATTCTTCAATCTCATCTGATTTATATAAAATATTTTCATTCATATTAAAATCACTTTATCACACCCTAACGGCTTACTTGATATAAACAGGAAAGCTGCTTGTCTTCAACCCCTAATTTTGCTGATGATATATTATCAGATAAATTTATCCATTTTTCTTGTTCGGCACTTGCGTATATAGCGTGCAGAAGATGTATCGTTTTCATACCATCCTCAAATGTTAACGCAGGCTTACCCACTCCCAATAAAGTTTGAGAAACACCTCTATATATATCGTTGTGACCGTGACCATAGGCATCTTGAAAATTATCACTACAAAGGTTGACTTGTGACTTATCTGGAGAAAATTCCAATAGTTTGTCTGTAAATGCCCCGCCTACAACAGCTATTCCTTTACTACCCAATATTGAAAGTGAAGATTCAAAATCATTTGGTCTTGCAGCTGTTGTGACTTCAAAATTTCCAATACTACCATTTTCAAACTCTAACAAACAAACAACTGTATCTTCAACTTCAATTTTAGAACCAATTGTTTTCATTACTGCATTGACTCTTTTCACTTCACCATTTAAATAACGTAATAAGTCAAGGTGGTGAACACCTTGGTTTGTAGTACAACCTCCATCTAAAGCAAATGTTCCACGCCATGGCGCACGTTCATAGTAGCTTTGTGGTCTACACCAACGCATTCGTACAGTAGCAAGAAAAATTTTTCCTAACTCTCTGCATGAAATTCCATGTTTAACACGTTGAATACAGCGGTTAAATCTATATTGATGTGTCGGAAATACTGTTAAATTATTTTGAAGAGCAATTTCAGCAAGTATTTTTCCTTGCTGAGGCGTCATTACGATTGGCTTTTCAACAACCACATGCTTTTTATAAAGATTAATCATATCATATGCATGCTCAAAATGCATACCGCTTGGTGTAACTATTGCAACAACATCTATATTAGGGTGTTTTTTCATCATTTCATGATAGTTTTTATAATGTTGAAAATTAAAGCTAGCGTCTATTTTTTCAGATGCTTCTGGATCAATATCACAAAGTGCGACTAACTCTAAATTAGGATTTTGAATAATTGCTTTAATGTGATGACCGGCAACACGACCACAGCCGATAATAGCAAGTTGTATGGACATAAATTAACTCTCCGAATTATTTTATTTTCCCACAGAGATTTATTATTTTACTACAATCTTTCCAAAAAGATTGCATCAAATTTAAAGGCCCTGTTGAAATACGAATATAGTTTTGTAAAGGATATTTAGAGAATGGTCCTTTAATCAAATACCCATTTTTTTTCGTTTGATATACCATCTCTTTAGCCATATCATAATTTTTACAAGCTACTAATAAAAAATTTGCGTATGATTTGTGACATAAAATATTGTTATCAAAAATTTTTTTATACAGGAAATTTCTCCCATTATTAAAATCATTTACCTTTTCAATAACATAATTAATGTTGTCAATCATAAAAATTGCCAAGTTGACTGCGATACTATTTGAGTCGGTGACAGGCCGTAAAAGCATAAGTTCTTTTACTCTTTTATTATCACATACAGCATAGCCAATACGTAACCCTGCCATACCAAAGGCTTTAGAAAATGTCCTGGCTATTATGAGATTATCAAATTCATTTATAAGATTTATAGCACTATCATCATTAAAAAGGTAGTAAGCCTCATCCAAAACTACTACGGTATCTTTTTTTTTGGCCAAAAAAATTATTTTTTTTAAGTCATTGAACTCTATTTTAGTTCCTGTTGGTTGGTTTGGATTCGCTAACACCAGCATCCTAACTTTATTATTTTCAAGATGTTGACATAGAGAATCAATATCAAAAGAAAGATCTTCTTTGTAATTAATATAGCTTGTTTCAGCTCTGTAAATTGATGCATATACATCATACATTCTCCAACTAGGATTTTGAAGTAATATTACGTCTCCCTTATCTATATAGGTTTCAAATGTTGTTTTAATTAGTGCATCTGAACCCGATGTTACATAAATATTATCTACCCCAGCACCAGTCCACTTAGACAATTTTTCAACTAGAATGTTTGAGTCAGCATAAGCAGCAATATCGTGAACCGTTAATTGATCTTTCCAATTTTTAAAAAGCTCATCTTTCAGGCCTACAGGATCCTCATTGCGGTCAAGTCGAATATAACCATTTCTATTATTATATGGTTCAAAAACACGAGTTACTTGATTTAACCTAGCACTATGTTTAATCATTTTTATGCTCTGCGATACACCAAATACGATCGCTATATCCTAGTTTCAACAATCTTTCCTGGTAGTTTCTATTTGTTTCTTTCCAAAAATTTTCAAACTCAGGCTTTAAATTTTCATTCAAGAAATCGGTTGGCGGGATATTAGACCGTGCAGATAGTGTCTCTCTTGGTTTGCCATGATAGATCCAGTTTAGGTGATTTGTAATGGGATATTCTTGGATTCTATCTACTTTTGCTTTCAAACCAGCTTTTCTTACCATTTTAGATAAGGTTTCAGGAGAATAGTAGAATAAATGTTCAATACAAAAATAAAACTCCCTTACTGGTTTGATATCATACAAACTTATCAAAGGGTCAAAAATATTGGGTACGAGGATTATTAGCTTTCCATTTAGTTTTAAATAAGACTTTATCTCCTCCAAGAATGGTACTGGATTACCAATATGTTCAAAAACAAATATCATTGTAATAATATCAAATGACTCTTTCTCAAAACGATCCTTAAGAGGTTTATCATCTACATTTATTTTTAATGTGTTTTTACAAAAATCCACTTCCTTTTTGCTAAGTTCATGACCGTAAACTTCTGAGGCTTTATCCTGGATCCCAGTGATAAGGTGACCCGTAGAACAGCCTATATCTAATACCCGCTCTTTACCTGTTAACATATCTCCTACTTTTTTTATCCATGGTGCAGAGACTTTCTTCATCTTTTCATAATATTTTTGAGGATCAAGGATATCTGAATCTATATGAGTAAGATAAGTTTGGTGATACTGAGATTCATAAAAATCTGCTGGGAACTTAAATGAATTTTGATCAAGAAAAACAATTCCGCAATTATTGCACCTCATTACCTTTGCGGTGTTACCAAACCGAAGCTTTTCGGTATAAAGAGACAAATCAGAACTATTACATAGCTGACATATGCTCATAGTTGCATCTTTGCTTTAAAGTCTGAAGGCACAAGATTGTGTTTCTTTATCCAATACTCTACCATTGGAATTTGCCACTTGTAATCAACATCACACCCTCCCCATGAAGGAATTGCTGCAATCTTATTGCCCATCCATTTTTGAGGAAGCAATCCATCTTTCATATTTTCAAGACAGTTGGGCCTTACAACAGAAACAGACATATCGGCATAGTGCACATTTCCTTGAGAATCCCTATCACAATTAAGAGTTTTGGGGTCTCCAAAAGTTTCAAAAGGTACAAATGGTTGCAGACATCCGTTATTGTCCAGTTTTCGTGCTCTTAGTGGACTCCACATATTATAAATAGAAGTACTTACTGCGGAATCTTTATCAGATTGGGACCCTAATATAGAAACGCCTTGATCGATCATCTCGGCACTTACAGTTGGGGCATTTGCGAACAATAAAATTAAATAGGTTATTTTCTTATTTTCTGATTTTAATGTTTCTTTAATTGTTTCATAGCCATGATGAAAAGCATCTTCACCAAGTGCTTTATTTGTTGCTAGTTCGGGAGGTCTATCGATAATTTCAGCATTATGCTGTTTAGCTACATCTATTATTTTTTTACAATCTGTTGACACAAACAATCTTGGCTTACAACGGGCTTTTTGGGCAGCACGCATCGGATAAGCACAAAGAGGAATACCAAAAATTTTGTAAATATTTTTTCCAGGAAATCCAGAACTATTTTTTCGACCAATCATTAACGCGCAAATCATAATTTAATCTTTTTAATTTTTCTCTTTGTTAAAATCATTAATTGAATGATCATAAATTTCTTCAATAGAACTTAAAAGACCTTGACCAAATTCAATATAGTCAGAGGCAACTAATTTTTTTGAAACTTCTGGTCTAAATACGTACGGAGTTCGGCTGTAGTGACCAGAAATTCTGCTATTATTGGGCTCGATATCAACGAATTTCACGTCTCCACCGAGTATGTCACGAATCAGTTCAATTAACTCTCCACAAGTAATACGTTGATAACCAGTCAACATAACACTGGAATTGATATACGCTTTATTAAGTGCATCAATACTCATTTTTGCCGCATCTTTAGCATGGATATACTCTCTTTTAGCTTCTCGCTCAAAATCAACAATTATTTTTTTTTCGATAATTGCTTGCCTTAACAACCGGCTAATAAAATTATCTTCACCAGCTCGAGTCCCATACAAAGAACCATATCTCAGAATTGTATAATCCAAATTAAATTGTTTCTGATATTCTTTTATGATAATTTCGCAGGATTGCTTACTAGCTTTATAGAATCCTCCGAAATCAGAATATACATATATTGTTGATGCAAACAAGAATCTGTTAACGTTATTTGAAACACAGGCCTTGAGTAAATTTATAGTTCCTTGAATATTTAGTGATAGAGTGATCTCTGGTTCTTCTATACTTTTTGGAATATCTGGTTGTCCTGCAAAATGATATACATTATCCATACCCTTAATTGCTTTGTTAACAGCTTTTAAGTCTAGAATGTCGCCCTGAATAAACTTTTGATGAGGAGTTAAATATTTAGAGGGCTGAATATCAAAAATTGTAGTTTCATGCCCGGTTTTTTCAAGAAAATCTGCAACGTGACTTCCAATAAATCCTGAGCCGCCGAATACTATACTTTTTTTCACTCGAACCATCTATCTTTGTTTGCCAGAAGGGATAATATTGAATCTCCAAGTTCATAAGTATCTCTAATATAACAGCCAGGTATCAAAAGTAACGTCTTATCTGTTTTACAAAAAACGCCTTTGTAAGCCTGGCTATCATATTTAAGCAGTTTAGCACTTTCATTTACAAATTGATATCGTTTGAGTAATGAGAAAACATAATCTGATTTTTCTTTATCGCTTAAATGCATAAGTTTAGGGCCTAAGGAAAATACTAAAAGCTCTGTATTTTCAGGAAAGTTACTATTATATTTCTTGCATACAGATGTTAAACTATACCCAACTTTAATTTCCATTTCTTTTGTGTATTCATCACCACTTAGAAATTTTCTATCAAATGAAACAAATGGTAAAGATTCTTTCATATTTTGAATTAATAAAAACAAACTAACATTATCAACCTTTTTTTTGAAAAGGTTTTTTGATATAAATTTTTTTTTTTTTTCAAATATATCAAAGTCATAAAAATCAATACCTCCGTTTAAAAGAATTTTTTTAGATGAATAACTTCCTCCGTTTGTTTCCACAACAAAAATATCACCCTCTTTTCTTATATTAAGAACCTTTTTATTGTATTTAATTGATTTCCCACCAACTTTTTCAAGTACTTTAAAAATTAGTTCTCTGCACCCACCCTTAGCATGAACAGCATAATCTGAAAAAAAATTATAGAAAATGTACATGCAGGAATTTAATAGTATTCTCCAAATATATTTATAATTGAACTGGAAAGACACCAATTTTTTAAAATTTTTTCTAATTACATTTAGGCAATACTCAAGATTTGAAGAACGAACTGTAGAAACTTTTTTTTCATCCAAACAAAAACGAATATGATCTACTTTATCGAGATTTATACCATAGCGCTTCGTGAGAAACCCTCTTACTTTACTGTTTAAAAGAATTATGTGTGGTCCATAATCTATATTTTTAAAACCAAAAACATTTGTATAATGCCAACAACCACCTACAGTATCTCTCATCTCTAAAATAACAGCCTTTTTTCCTTTTGAATGGAGAATGTCAAGTGTTATTAAATTGATTGGGCTGCTACCAATTAGTATAAAATCATATGTCACTCGCTGCTGCCTCCTTGGATATAAGGATTCAACAAAGGTCTACCTGATATAAATTCAATTACATCATGAGATACTTGCTCCTCCATAACTCTTCTAACATCTAAACTCATTGAGCCAAGGTGTGGAGTCAATATACAATTATCAAGCTCACATAGTTTTCCTGAATAAGGCTCTGTTTCAAAAACATCGATAGCTGCACCTGCCAAGTGATTATTTAGAGCGTTATATAAGGCCTCCTCATCGATTACACCTCCTCTCGATGTATTAATTATAAAGCTTCCATGAGGCATAAAGCTCAACTGTTTTTTACCTATCATTCTGTGTGTATTTTCATTTAGCGGCACATGTAATGAAACAATATCAGCAGTTTTAAAAACATCTTCAAATGTCAATTTCTTTGCTCCAGGAACCACATTAACTATGGGATCATAAAAACCAATATTTGTTTTTGGAGAAATGAGATGAATAAGACTGATAAGCTTTTTACCAATCTTGCCTGCCCCAATAATATTTATATTAGAGCTTAAAAGATTTCGACCTAAAACTTTATTCCATTTTTTCATATGCATGTTCCTATCTGCTACACAAACACCTTTAATAAGATTCAATATTAAAGTTAAAGTAAACTCTGGCACTCCTAAAGATGGGGCTTCTGGTGTATAGCAAATATTAATTTTGTGCTTACAAGCTGCATCTAAATCAATGTTGTCAACACCAGAACCTATGCGAGCAATTAGTTTTAAATTTCTTGCTTCTTTTATAAAACGCTTTGTGATTTTTTCAGTACCAGCGATTATAATATCTGTATCTATCGCATAATGAAAAAAATCCTCTTCTGTAAAACGAGCATCTTTTTGATTTTCTATAACGTTAGCATGGTTTTTAAGATGTTCTAACGATTTTGGGCTCGCTCTCCCAAATCCTAAATTTGAAATCAAAACTTTTGGCAGTGGATTGTTATTTTTTATAAAACTAGATATCATCTTTAATGATTGCTTTGAACCAAGGATAAAAAAACGGTCTATTATCTGCAAAAGATTTTAAAAATAACTTCCTATTTTTTTGGACATCGTCACCATACCACCAATCAAAAAGGGACTTATCATCATAACAAAAACTATTTATAAATTCAGATGCCATCTTTGGTGATTCATGCACTACTTTATTTTCTTTTAGGCGTAAAAAGATATTGCGTGCTTCAACAGTCATAGTGTTAAGCCAGTTTTGTCTGTTCTCAAAAGGAGCTAGAATTGTAGGAACATTCATGCTCATAGACTCGTAAAAAGGAGTTCCATAGTAATCAATAAATACTATCTTACTAGACAACATGAGGTTTGTTGCTAATGTTTTACTTTTACAGAGCAAGTGTTGTGGAATTAAACTTTTTATTTCATCCTTAAATTGAAAAATATTATCCTCTAATGTTTTGTAGTAAACTATTTTTTTTGTATCATCAGATAGGTAATTGTAAAAATCTTTTTTGTCGCGCATATAGTCAACTGCTATTTTTGCATCATAGTATTCTATGCCATCACCTGCCTTATTATGCACACCCGTTACCCATAGAATACGTTTTTTTTTGGAAATTTTGTATGTATTAGCAATTCTAGAAATAAAAGGGTTAGGTATGTGTATAACCTTTCCATCATTTGGAAGTAAAGGATGTGTCCCGCCAAGAGGTATAACGCCTCCCCACATTGATTCAATACAACGAAACATATGTTTTGACTTCGTGGAATACCACGCGCCATGTTGCATCAGAATTAATCTAGCACCTTTGTCAACAATATAATGAGCAGCTATTTTTGAATCCTCAGTATTGTAAGCAAATGTATGTTTCATAAAATGATTTAAATGAAAATTAAAAAAATCTCGTATTGTTTTTTTGCTGTAGCTTATTTTTTTGCATATAATTTCATCGGAAACAGTATGAAACATCTCAATGTATTTATTTATTTCTTCATTGAATTGTAATCTAGGTGAATAAAAAGAAAATTCTCTTTCTTTTGGTCTATGAAAAGCTCTTTCAGCAACGAAAACAAAAGCTTTTTTTATAAGATAAACGGAAGATAAACATAAAGATTCAAAAAAATGAATGCCGGAAACCATAGAAAATGGTAAGATGATTTGCTTCAATTTATTAATTATAGAATTATCTGGACGCTTAGATACATTAGGTTTTTCTTTGTTTTTTGAATTAATAAATGTTTTTAGGTTTAGACCATTTGTTAAATATAAAAGTATTAAATATGACAAATATCCCGCTGAATGAGGTGTAAGATGAAAATGGGAGTAAACTACTTTTTTTTTTTTAGGATACGAATCCACTTTTTCAAACATGATTCCATTTAACTTTTGATGATCGTCTAATAACTTTGTCAATCTGCGCCACTTAGGAAATGAGAAGAAAACAAAATACAAATATTCTGTTTGTTTATGCAAATAATAAATTCTCTTTTCTCTTTCCGGTAACTTCTCAATATCTCTTAACAACAAATAATAACTCAAATTAAAAAGCGTATCATGTAACTTAGATTTATCATCATTTTCATATTCATTGTATAATTCACTTGTTTCAACTCCATGAATTGAATCGAAGCACCATGGTCCAAAAGCAACATCTTTCCCAGATTTGAAATTTTTATCTAAAGATGTAAAGTAGATTTTCTTCATTTTTTTTTTAATATAATGTGATACATAGTCAAAATTAAGGAGCCTGCTAAGACAAGGTTTTTCTTGCCATTTAAATCAACTGTGTGAGTTTTAATTGGATTGTTTTTTACTTTTGGTAGATCAATAGTAATATTAAAGGGCAATGTTGTTATATCATAGTCAGAAGCAAATTTTTGATTAATGCTATCAGTTGAAATAGCATTAAATCCGCTTTCCCATCCAAAATCGTTTTGCAAATTTTTATAATGAAACTTGTATTCAAGCTGTTCGGGCGCAAACAAACCAAATAATAACAAAATACCGTCTTTTTTTAAAAAACTAAGCCAGCGTGAAATTTCACTTATAGGATCATCAAAAACAGAATGAACACCTTCAGCAATAATACAATCGAATTTTGTATTAGTACAATAAGATGTTATATCTTGTTCTATAATATTTACACTAGGATGATTAATCTGAGCAAGTTTCTCCCTAGAAATTTCACATAATTTAGAAGAAATTTCTACACTTAGGATATGAGATAGTGGATATCTTTTAGCTAGCTCGAGTAATAAATTTCCATTTGCGCATCCAATTTCTAGAATGTTTGCTTTTCCAGAATTTATCTTTAATCTTTCAGACAAAATGTTCAAAGTGATTTTCTGATGTTCTTTTAACTGATGTTCATTTTGTTTATAAGTTTCTATCTGTAAATTTTTCATTGTTACACCTATTTTTCATTTTCTTCGACTAATTACCTTTGCAGGAATACCACCAATAACATCATTATCATTTGCGTCTTTTAGAACTACAGCACCTGCACCTACGATTACACCAACCGACAGACTAACACCTGCCAAAATACTACATCCGGTTCCCAACCAGACATCTTCAGAAATATGAATTTTCCCATATGTATGCTTTTGTAACCATATCTTTTCTCCTCTCGCCATTCCATGATTTGAGCTTTGAATGTGAACAAAAGCACCTGAAATAGTATAGGAATCTAAAAAAATATCATCTCCTGCATTCAGGATGTTATAGGGTCCCAAAAAACAAAAATCGTTTATCTTAAGATTAGCATTATTAGCAGCAACAAACCGACAATCATTATCTATCTCAATATTATTACCTATAATGATTTTTCCATTCTCTCTATTCCTTAAATCTATATTCCCAAATATCTTAACATTATCGCCTATAACAATATTCTTATATAGTCCTCTTATTTTTAAATATGGTATGCCCTCTATATGAAAATTTTTCCCAATTTTTATGCCTTTAAA
>MDTD01141659.1_pt1 | contig 11037 bp, 8 predicted proteins | sample 811221 | NCBI WGS metagenome assembly MDTD01 (sample SAMN05326646, study PRJNA326480) | marine metagenome | isolation source: seawater | place: Pacific Ocean: South West | collected 2011
CCAGAAACGCTTGGCTGCCAAATTACCGATCGCTGCCTTGTTCCAGATTCATTGGGGAACTGCCATGGATCAGGAACAGAGATAATCAATCAGCTGGGGCAGGAGCACATAACGACCGAGAAGCCCATCTTCTATACTTCCGCCGACAGCGTTTTTCAGGTTGCTGGCCATGAGGATCATTTTGGACTTGAGCGACTCTTCGAGCTTTGTCGGTGCCTCCGTCGCCTCCTCGACCAGAGCGACCTGACCATCGGCCGCGTCATTGCTCGGCCGTTTGTCGGCAGTAGCGCCGGCAGTTTCAAGAGAACTGGCAACCGCCGCGATTTTTCCATGGCTCCTCCTTCCCCCACCATTCTCGAGAAAGTTAGCAAGGCGGGCGGCTCTGTGACAGGGGTTGGCAAGATCGCTGATATCTATGCCGGCGCAGGTATTACCCGGGAAATCAGAGCTCATGGACACCCCGCACTCTGGAGGGAAACTCTCTCCGCCATGGAGCAGAGCGGAGACCATAGTATCGTGATGACCAACTTTGTGGATTTCGATGCTGTCTACGGCCACCGCCGGGACGCCCGGGGTTATGGCGAGGCCCTTCAACAGTTCGACAGCTGCCTGCCTTCCCTGCTCTCCGCGATGCAACCACGTGATCTCCTGATCATTGCCGCAGATCATGGCAATGATCCTACATGGCCGGGAACTGACCACACGAGGGAGGATATTCCTGTTCTCTTGGCCGGTAACAGGGTTGCCGCCGGAACCTGCCTCGGAGCACGGGAAACATTTGCCGATATCGGACAGACCATCGCTGAATATTTTTCTCTGGAGCCTTTGCCAAAAGGAACTTCTCTTATCTGAATCCCATTCACCAAGATGCCTCTACCAACACCCCACATCGAAGCTCGTCCCGGAGACTTCGCGCCGACGGTTCTCATGCCCGGTGACCCCCTCAGGGCGAAACACATTGCCGAGGCATTCCTGACCGATGCGCAGCAGGTCAATGGGGTGAGGGGCATGCTGGCCTTCACCGGTGAATACCTCGGCTCCAGGGTCTCGGTCATGGGAAGCGGGATGGGCATTCCATCCATTTCCATTTACGCCAAGGAACTATGGACCGAATATGAGGTGGAAACAATTATCCGGGTAGGAAGCTGCGGGACCTCTCACTCCGGGGTCGGCCTTCGTGATATCCTGATTGGCACGGGGGCATGCACGGACTCCAAGGTCAACCGGGGCCGGTTCAATGGCCACGACTTTGCGGCAATCGCTGATTTCGATCTTGCTAGGAAAGCGGTCTCCACAGCTGAGGGCCTTGAAATCCCGGTCAGGGCTGGAAACCTCTTTTCGGCAGACCTTTTTTATTCTCCGGATCCTGGCATGTTTGACGTCATGGAGCGGATGGGGATTCTTGGCATTGAGATGGAAGCTGCCGGGCTTTATGGATGCGCTGCGGAATGTGGTAAGAGAGCCTTGGCGATCTGCACGGTCTCGGATCACATCCGGACCGGAGAAGCGACCTCCTCAGAAGAACGGCAAACAACTTTTAACGATATGGTTCGGGTTGCGCTGGGAACGATCTCCTGAGAGTGCCGCTCATAGAACTCCTGCCAGTTTCCTTATCCGCCGCAAAAGGACTCTGGCCCTGCCGCCACCATCCTGAGTGATCTCAAAATTCTCCCCGTTGCCTGCCTCGAGAAGGCAGGATACCCGATGGGTCCCGAACTCAACTTCAATCAAGGTCACCTCCGCCCTGAGGAAGACTCCAGACCCGAACCAATCCCCGAACCGTTCCTGCCCGAGGGAATCACCCTCGCGAATAAAACGAAATGTTCCCCTCATTCCACTCCCCGGCTCCATTTCAAAACCATCCCCCCGAAAAACAGTGATAATCGCCCGCTCTACATTGTAACGGGGTGCGAACTCAATTTTCCGGGAAAGGACTGCATCTGGCCGCGCCCGATCCCCAGTCGAACTGCACCCCCACATCAGCACGACCGAAGCGAAAAGAAATGTCGTTCTGGTAATTTTTATGCAGTCGTTGAACACAATAGTCACCCTGGGCAAGATCTGCAGCTTCGCAAGGATTGGTTGCCCCGGTAAAGAGTCCCCCCCTGCTCAGGCTGCTTCAAGAGCTCCTTGACTACCCATGAGCCAGGCCCACACTCGCGGAGAGATGGCCGAAAATACATTCAGCGATGACCTCCAGGCGCTCGACACCGCTGCTCTCAAGGGCCGGTTGTCGGAACTCCGGAGGTACCTTTGACGTTCCTCAGCTGGAAGACACCATCGCTGACATCGATAAGAGGATGGAGGCTCCAGATTTCTGGAACGACCAGAATGCAGCCCAGAAAACCGTTCGGGAAGCCAGCCGCCTCAAGGGAAAGCTCCATCCTTTCATGAAGCTTGAGGAGCGCATGCAGAATATTGAGGCGGGAATCGAACTCGCGCGGGAATTTGACGATGCCGATTCAGCTCGAGAAGCAGTTTCCGAATTCCTTTCTCTGGAGGGGGATGTGGATGGCTTTGAGCTGGTCACCCTGCTCGATAAGCCTTCGGACCCTAACAACGCCTACCTCTCCATTCAGGCAGGGGCAGGCGGAACGGAGGCCTTTGACTGGGCCCAGATGTTGCAGCGTATGTATATGAGATGGGCCGATAGCCGGGGCTTCAAGGTTTCCATCACCGATGAGCAGGAAGGAGAAGGCGCTGGGATCTCAAGTGCGGCTCTCAAAATTGAAGGAGAATATGCCTATGGATACCTCAAGAACGAGCGTGGGGTTCATCGTCTTGTTCGTATATCCCCCTTCGATGCCGCAGGGAAACGCCACACCTCCTTCGTCGCAATCGATTGTACCCCGGAGATCTCAAATGACATCAACATCGAAATACCCGAGAGCGAGGTCGAGATCCAGACCACCCGCTCCGGTGGAAAAGGCGGGCAGAATGTGAATAAGGTGGAGACCGCGGTAATCATGAAGCACAAGCCATCGGGCATCATTATTCGTTGCACTCAGGAGCGGTCACAATTGCGGAACCGGGAGCTGGCTTGGGAACTCCTGAAGGCCAAACTCTACCAGATTGAAGAGGACAAGCAGAAAGCAGAAGCCGATCGCACCTACGGCGAAAAAGGGGAAATAGGCTTTGGGAGTCAGATCAGGTCCTACGTCTTCCAACCATACCAGATGGTCAAGGACCTGCGGACAGGATGCGAAACCGGTAACATTCAAGCGGTGATGGACGGCGACCTCGACCCATTCATCGAGGCCATGCTCCGCGGCAGGAAAAGCTCATGAGTTCCCGACGATTGGAAGTTGGCTCCCCCGCAAGATCTGCTAGTATTCCCGATCGATGAAGAAACTCATCTTCCTCCTCCTTGTTTTTGGTCCCCCCGCCATGGCAGAGATAGAGTGGCGCGATTTCGAAAATGCCGACAAGACCAAGTCCTTCCAAGGACGCCTCGTTGGCTATGACCCGCTTGCCAAGAAAGTCACCGTCCAGAAGAAATCCACCCTGCGACCCGTCACATTCAGAATCGACCTTCTCTCAAAGGAGCATCGTATCTTTGTAGAAAGTCGTGCTGTGGAGCTGGAGGCCGCCGGAGGGTTGAGGATGATGTTTTACGAGAATGTCACGAAGACGGGGAGCGCACGAACTGGCAGCACCAAGACCAGCACCTACAACGGGGGATACAAAATCGAAATCAGGAATTACCTGCGACGGCCAATCCAGGATGTCTCCGTAGACTTTCTGGTCATTTATCGGAAGGACTCAACGAACGGCAATGGCGTCAGGTCCATCAAGCGCGGCAGCAGAGATCTCACTGCACTCGTGCCTAATTACGACGAGAATATCAGCATCGAAGGCATTCCGCTGACGAGTTATTACAAGGCCGGGACCGTGACCGCGGTGGCCGGTTCAACATGATGTCGCGGGAGTGGCGCGGTCAGCGCCACAAGGTCGCAAAGGAGCCGTGACGCCCTGATAGGATGTATCGCACGGATCAAGGTAGGTGGGCGCGTGGTCAAGACCGAGGCCTCAAGTGCGGACGTCCTGCGGAAGTATGGCGATGCCTTCGAGGGCGGATAATTACCAGGACGTGCCCGCCAGCGGGAGCCGGTTTAGAATCTCCCTAGCGCGAGGCAACATCCTGGTCCGAGGCCAGAAGTTCGCCCCATAGTTGCTGAGCGGAATGACCAGGGCGGGTCATGACAAAGTGGGGCACACAGCGCTGCCCCATCCCCAGCCCTGCTACAAAGTCACAGAACAGATCCCTGAGGCCGTCCCTGACTGCCGGGTCAGAATTCGCGGGCAGCAGGAAAAGCAGGGCCCTCTGCCCGTTTTCATGATAATTGCTCAGGAGTGTCTGCGTTGGCAGCATCTCCAGAAGCTCGCAAAAAGCCTCCCGGGGATCCGTTTCGCTTGAAAAATCAAAGGGAACTCGGACGAGGGTCGAGGGGATCGCATAGGAATCGTGAGTCCTGGAAGCGCTCTCCAATGCCCCATAGAATTCCAGCTGGTTAACGGCCCGGCTGTCAAGCTCCTCAGGGATGAAGGCTTTCGAACTACCTCCCACGCGGTCGCAGACTGCCTTCATCAGGTCGAAGGTACTGGAGCTGATTTTCTCGGTGGGCAGATCTTGTACGATCAGAAGATGAGAGGGCGCGTTCCCGGATCTGCAGATCGGGTAGGCGGCAAGATACCCGGCTCTTCTGGCCGAGGGCGTTTCCAACAGAGATTTTTGCACAAGAAAGCAGCTCCGGCCCAGAGCCTCGGAAACAATTGGGTGGTCCTCCTCACGCAGATACTCAGGAAAGGACTCGACACCACCGATCGAGCTGACCCGAGTGAGACTTGCGGAGCCCCGCGCGCAGGGCAGCTCGTAAACAGCGGCGTGAGTCGTTTGCGTTAGCTGGGCCAGCCCCTCAAGGATCGCAGCAGGAAGAAAAAAGCCCGGAGCCTCATGCAACCCCGCAAAGTTCTCGTCCATGGCACTATCGTCGATTCCACTGAGCTCCAGCCTTTGCTGGAGATCCTGCCGGGAAAGAACAAGCAACTCACGCTCAGCAGCGTATTTCTGCTTTTCCTCAAGGAGGAGATCTCGCTCCACTCGGAGTTGCCTTCCATACTCGTTTCTCTGTCTTGATCCACACCCCACAAGGGCGCCAAGAAGGGGCAAGGCAACCAGAGCCGGGTAGTGGTCAGAGAGCGCTCCAGCCTGCCCACTCCAGTATCTTCCCAACAAAAGAAGTCCCGCGACTAAAAGCCCAGCTACACATCCCCCGAGGGTTCCATGCCTCAGGCCCAGGAGAACCGGCAGGATCAGAAAGGGAGTTGCATTGAGAGAGAGCCAGCCCGCATCCTGAGGAGCCACGAGAGCGTTCAACACGACCAGCATGGAGAACAGGGTCGCAAAACAGATGGAGAACGCACGGAGCCCGCGCGAGGGCGCGAGGACGAGCGCTACGGGGATGGCAGACAAGGTCTGGGCAGACATTGAAAAGATAAAGGACAAGGGTGAATTCATCCCCCCTTCGCCACAGGACGTCGAACAGGGACCTCCAGCTAACCGGACCACTGCAAGGGGTCCAAAGAGAAATTTAGAAATGAAATTAAGGGGGCCTGATATCTCGATGTGCTTTCAATATCTCTAGTTATTCACTTAATCCAAATGATCAATCAGTAGGAAAGAAATCAGTTTCCGAGCCCACAAGGTCTGGACCCTTCAAAACTCGCATGCCATCCCTTCGGTGGATTTCAGGACTATCCGGCGACAACAACCACGAGGGCCCTTAATCCATTCTTGAATGACTACCTTCACAGGTAATCACAAGGGACCGAAAATAAGCTCAGCTTGGATCCACCAGCATCACTTGATGTTCGGCTCCCTTAACAAAAAATCACTGTCTCGAACCGGGAGTCACCTCCAGAGTGATTTTCTTCCCTTTCCGCACCACCGTAATCTTGACCATCTCCCCAACCTTCAGGGACTCCAGAACGTAGGTGTAGTCATAAATATTCTTTACCGCTTTCCCCGCGACATCGACTACGACATCGCCCCCCTTCACCCCCGCCTTGTCTGCCGGACCGCCCTTGGTCGCGCCCGACAACTTAACTCCTACAACGTCGCCTTGCGAATAGTCGGGAACTGTCCCGAGATATGCTCTCAGGTTGGCTCGCCTTCCCTGCCCCTCCGGGCGCTCCACCTTGACATAGTCTGGCGCCTCCTCCGCTCCCGCCAGCCCCCGGGCGACAAGAGCCATGAACCGGGTTACCTGCTCAGTTCCCGGATAGTTGATCTTGTCGACCGTATCCCGCGGGGTGTGGTAGTCGTCATGGGCTCCGGTAAAGGCATTCAGGATCGGCACTTCCCGCAGATAAAAGGACGTCGCATCTGTCGGAAGGTAGGCATCACTCTGAGTCTTGATTGGAAGTCCCACCGGGACATTCCTCTGTTCAATCACCTGCGGCCAGATCGAACTGGATCCCGTTCCCTGCAGGACCAGGGATTTGTCTAGGCGTCCAACCATGTCGAGATTGAGGTTCGCCGCAAAAACATCGTTTAACTTTGCGTCCTGATCTCCCTTGAGCTTCTGGGCCACATCCTTCACGAAACGTGAAGAACCAATCAGTCCGATTTCCTCTCCTGACCATGCCGCAAAGACCACATCCCGCTGGAGACGCAGAGCTCCTGCCTCCTGCTGCGCAGCGAGGTATTGAGCTATTTCCAGCACGGCGGCGACCCCCGAGGCGTTATCGTCGGCGCCATAGTGAATCTCCTTTGCCTCCTTGCCAGTGGCCCGTGAACCACTTCCATGAGCTCCAAGATGGTCCACATGTGCACCAAGGATCAGCGCGGGACGGCCGCGCGCCTCGGCCTCCTTTGCCACCAACCGCCCCACCACATTGCGTCCCGTTCGCTTTTGCTGAACAATGTCAATCGTCGCCTTGGCGGTCGCCTTCGGAACCTTGATACCCATCATCATCTCCCCCTTGTCCAGAGCAGTCTGAATCTCCTTCAGGTTTTCTCCTGTGGCTGCGATCAGTTTCTCCCCGATCTCCTTCCTCAGGGAGAAGGCGGCGATCCCCGAGTCTGCCATCGAGGCATCGTATCTCAGACCCACCAGCTCGTCCCTGACCTCGGTATTCGGCCCTGCTATGAAAATAATGCCCTTCGCTCCTTTTTGCCGGGCTGTCATCGCCTTGTAGCGCATACTGGAATACCGAGCAAACTGACGGCGGCGCTCCGCACTCACATTCTCCGGCATGAAACGCAACACGACTACCCACTTGTCCTTCACCGCAAGATGGTAATAGCTGGAATACATGGCGCTCTTTTTCCCGTCGGCACCCACCTGACCCTCCGGAATTTCGATCCCATATCCGGCAAAGACGATTTCCTCGGCCTTGATCTCTCCAAGCTGGGAAAAGGACAGTGGCTTCCAGTCCTCATTAACCTTCAGCTCCATTTTCTCGCCGCCAACGGTGAGCGTCAGCTTATTTTTTTCTCCAAGATCGACGCCCGCCGTAAACTCAAAGGGGTGGAAATAGTCCTCCGCGAGGAAAGGTTTTAACCCAAAACTCTCAAACGCTCTGGCCACATAGGCCGTCGCCTTCTGCTCCCCGGGGGTTCCCGTCATCCGGCCTTCCAGCTCGGGTCCAGCAAGATACTCAAGGTGATGGCGCAGGTCGTCCTTATCGACTTTGGCAACCGTGGATGCCAGCCCCTTGAGGGCCTCCGGGGAAGGCTCCAACTCTGGAGCATCTGCCCTCTCGGAGTCCCCCCCTCTCCCCGGTGCAGCATCCAGCAACTCAAGGGCCGCCTCGTGATTCCATTGCGCGAGAAAGATCTGCGAACCTGTCAATCCAGCACGCTTGCTGGTCCACGAAAGGCGTTGCCCGTCCGGGGAAAAAGCGGGCAGCCCGTCGAAACCCTCAGTCCAAGTTACCCTGACTGGCTCCTTCTGCCCGGCAGCGTCAACTAGATAGAGCTCGAAGTTTGCGAACCCATTCAAATTCGTTGCAAAAATGAGATACTCACCGCTGGGGTGAAAATAAGGAGCCCATGACATTGCACCAAGAAATGTAAGCTGCTTTTCCTTCCTTCCCGCAAGATCCATGGTGAAGATTTCGGCCTGATCTCCCTCTCTGTTGAAACGCCGCCAGCAGATCCTCTTTCCCTCTGCGTCAAAGAACGGACCGCCGTCGTAGCCCTCCTTTGAGGTCAAGCGCTCGACGTTCGACCCATCGGCATCCATGATGAAGAGATCCATCAGGAATGAAGGGTTCAGTTTGAACCAGTCTCGATCCTCCGCATTCAAATCCTCCGCACTAGAGTAGCCGAGGCGATTGGAGCCGAAGACAATCCTGCTCCCATCCGGAGAGTATGCACCCTCCGCATCATAACCTGTGGTCTTGGTCAGGTTACGGGATTTCTTTGTTTCCAGATCATACTCGTAAATTTCGTAAAAGGGGTCGTAATCCCATGAATATCGTTTTTGGGTGCCTTCTGCCCGACGCTTCAGCGCTTCTTCCTGTTTCTTACTCGCGTCAGGATCACTATGAGTAGACGCGAACATCACTCTGCTGCCCGAGGGATGAATCCAGGCACAGGTTGTCTTGCCATGGCCGGGAGAAATGCGCTGGGTGTCCCCCGTTTCCAGGTCCAAGAGGTAAATCTGGAAGAACGGATTATCCTTCGACCGTTCACTCTGGAAAATCATCTTCTTCCCATCGGAACTGAAATATCCTTCGCCAGCCCGCTTCCCTGCGAAGGTAAGCTGTCGCGCCGAACTGAGAAGCCGCTCCTCTTGTTCTGCAGCATCATCGGCAGAAACCGCTAAGTTCAGGCCCAGCAGGAGGAAGATATGGAGGAAAAGCGCTCTCATGGTCTGCAAACCTAATAGAACCACGCAGGTGATCAGTCAAATATACGCTGGGAATTGCTTTCCCTCCAGAAATCTACGATGAGGGGGTGCATCATGCGCATTGATATTGTCACGCTCTTCCCCGAGATCGCCCAGGCTCCACTGCGCGAGAGTATTATTAAGAGGGCTCAACAAGCAGGGATAGTGGAAATTCATGCCCACGACCTCCGAGAATGGGCTTTCGGCAAGCACCGCAAGACGGATGACTATCTCTGCGGTGGGGGACCTGGCATGCTCCTTAAGCCCGAACCCGTCTTTGCGGCAGTCGCAGAACTGCGCCAGACGAGCACCCGGGTCATCCTGACCACACCCCAAGGGCGGCCTTTCAGGCAAAAGGACGCTCAAAGGCTAACCACCTGTAATCACCTGCTCTTCATTTGTGGACACTACGAGGGCGTGGACCATCGTATCGTGGAACATCTTGTGGATGAGGAAATCAGTATTGGAGACTACGTCCTGACAAATGGAGCACTGGCCAGTGCCGTGATCTGCGATGCCATTGTCCGCCTTCTTCCCGGGGCCCTCGGCGACGAGAGGTCTCCTGCGGAGGAATCCTTCTCCGACCCTGCCCTGCTGGAACCTCCATCCTACACGAAGCCGATTGATTTCAAGGGTCTCAAGGTTCCTGAAATCCTCCTCTCTGGTAACCATGCTGCAATCGCAGCGTGGAAGAAGGCCCAAGCCCTCGAACGCACCCGCAGGAATCGCCCGGATCTCGTTGACGAGCAGCGGTAAGTCGGGAGCATTTCCTCATCCCTCCCGACCAGTTTAGCTCTCGCCACTGCTGACCCCCCACTACTACAATCAGTCATGCAAAGCATGACCGGATTCGGGCGTGGCGCCTGCGCGACTGAACACATTGCTGTTCGAGTGGAAGCGTCCTCGGTCAACCGTAAACAGGGAGAGGTCCACCTCTTCATGCCGCGCAATCTGGCAGAGCTCGAACCCCGCCTCCGGAAGCATGTCCTCGGACGGATCACCCGCGGGAGAGTGAATATAAATATCTCTCTTGAATATCTAGGGGGACCGGAAGAAGGCATCAGAATAGACATGGCCAAGGCACGCAGCCTCCAGTCTGCTTTCAAGCAATTATCTGAGGGCCTCGGCCAGGAACTTTCTCCCCAGGCTGCAGACTACCTTCGGGTCCCGGACATCTTCGTCTTCAGTGAGGGCTCACAACTGGAGGAAACGCTCGACGCCCTCCTGCCCGCTCTTGATGAAGCATTGGATAATCTTATCCAGATGCGGACCGAGGAAGGCTCGGACCTCAGGGAAGAACTCGCACGCATCCTGACGATCCTTGAAGAACTAACCGGAGAAATCGAGGAACGCGCTCCCTCCATCATTAGCGGACATCGGCAAAATCTCCTTTCCCGCCTCGGAGATGCGGGACTCGAAATTGATCTTCAGGATGAGCGGGTCCTGAAGGAGATCGCACTCTTCGCTGATCGCTGCGAGATAACAGAGGAGCTTACCCGGCTGAGGTCCCATTTCCGCAAGTTCCAGTCCTACTTCGAAGTATCAGAAGTAGTGGGACGGTCGATGGATTTCCTATGCCAGGAAATCAACAGGGAGTTCAACACCATCGGATCAAAAGCGAACAACGCCGCCGTTGCCCAAGCGGTTGTAGCCGCCAAAACCGAATTAGAAAAGATCAGGGAGCAGGTGCAGAATATCGAATAACTCCCGAAGCGCGGTAGTTGTCTCTCGCCATTCGAGCTGCGGCGGATAGAATCCTGCTCTCCATGCAGCGGGATTCCCTCCCCCGGTTCTGCCATCGAACAGCAGGAACAACCCGGGAAAACCCACGTATCATTCCCTCTCACGATGCAGTTTCCTGTTCCCCGGCACCTTCCTTCCCTTGACCCGGATTTCGTCCCGGCCGCACTCTGGCACAGAGCTTACCTCCACCTAGCGGCTCATGATTCCGCCAGCCAGAGCCTGCATCTCGCACTCACGCGGAAAGATGGCACCACTTTCCGGCATCAGTTGCAAATCCTGCCCCACCACGGAGCGGCCAGAGAGCTCAATAAGCGCTACGCAGAACGAACGATTAAATTTCTTCTCTGGATGAAAGGTGGAAGCCGTCTGCTTCTGGCCGGAGAGGACGACATCGTGA
>MDTD01010028.1_pt1 | contig 11036 bp, 11 predicted proteins | sample 811221 | NCBI WGS metagenome assembly MDTD01 (sample SAMN05326646, study PRJNA326480) | marine metagenome | isolation source: seawater | place: Pacific Ocean: South West | collected 2011
GATAGGGCACCTATTTCATCATCTGCGGTTGCTCGAAGTGCAACTCCCACTTTACTTTCGCGAAAAATGCGAACAGCGAAGACAATAATCGCAGCTAATATCACAACAGAGGTCAGATTAAAGACCTGCGGAATACCAAAAAAAGCCTGATTACCCTTAAAAATATCTGTTCGATAAAGGAAGAGTGTGTGGATTATTACCAGAAACGCAAGCGATACAATGGTTGCCCCGATACCTGAAAGGCGCACGATTAGTAACCCAACTAAAAGTGCTACCGTCCCCGTTATTGCAATTGCGATAAGCGCTGAACTAATTGGGTCAATTGAAAACGCATTTAGACCCCAGGGTGCACTTGGCAATGAAAGTGCTTTAATATTCTGGGGTGTCACACAAATTGCTGCGGCGTATGCGCCAATACCCATAAAAGCAGAATGGCTAAGATTAGTGATCCGTGCATTACCCATAAAAACCTGCAAACCCAATACCACAAGTAAATTGACGTACGTGCTGTATACGAGCCTTACCTGGTAGCGCGACCCAAAGTAGGAGGTGATTAAACCTATAGTGATCAAAAGAAAACTTAAGATCGCAGCTCCAATAAATCCCCTTTTCATAGCTCGAGACAACTTCAATGTTTATCACCTTTTTCAGTACGTGGTGATAGAATTCCGTCCGGTCGCCATACTAACAAAAGTGCAATTATGCCAAAAACAAATGCATCAGTCATACCGCCCAAGCTCTGCGGTAGCATAACCAGCATAGCAACCTCGACTGCACCTAAAAGAAATCCACCAAGCACAGCACCCTGTAGACTACCGAAACCGCCAACCACGCAGGCCACAAAAGCTTTGAGCACGGGATCAAATCCAAGATGGGGATCTACTGCTCCTCGCCTCGCCATTATAAAAACACAAGCAATGCCCGCAAGTAGCCCTGAGATCATAAATGCTATAGCAAAAACCCTGTTTGCCCTTACTCCCGAAAGGCGAACCATTTCAAAATCTAGAGATGCAGCTCGCATTGCTAGGCCTAGTAATGTACGCTTCAAAAAGAAGATAAGCAGCACAATCACTACTAAAGTAGTAATAGTTTGAAAAAGCTGCAGAGATGATACGCTGATACCACCAATATCCAACGACCATTCCAAAAAATAGAGAGATGTAACAGCAATTGGACGAGGTGAGACAACCAGTAAAAAGATGTTTTGCAATATTATCGAGACCCCAAAGGCCGTGAGCAGACCAGTTGTTGGATCTGCATAGCGTACCGGTCGAAAGGCTACACGCTCCAAAGTGACGGAAGCCACCATCGCAACTACAATAGCAGCTCCAATAATTATTAGCGGATTTTGCACAGCTATTGCAGCCGCGGCTACCATTGTGTAGCCTCCAACAGCTATCATTTCTCCGTGTGCAAAATTCACAAGTCCCATAATGGAAAATACAATTGCTAATCCGAGCGCAAGCAGTGCGTATTCTGCTCCAAAGGCAAAAGCGTTCATGATTTGCTGAACAATATACTCCATATTATACGATCCCTGTGAGTTCTGCCATTAAGTCTTCACGTCCACCCAAAACCTCCGGATTACCCTCAGCAACAATATGGCCATTATTCAATAAATAGGCGTAATCTGAGAGACGCAGCGCTTGCGTGGCGTTTTGCTCAACCAAGAGAATAGTGCGCTTTTCATCCTTCAATTTTTGGATAATTTCAAAAATCTGCGAAACAATTTTTGGAGCGAGCCCGAGACTTGGTTCATCCAATAATAGAATTTTTGGTTCATTCATAAGCGCTCGAGCAATAGCAAGCATCTGCTGCTCACCACCTGATAAAGTACCAGCAGCCTGATTTTTACGTTCACCCAAAATTGGAAATGTCTCATACCAATTTTCTATCCGCTCCGATTGTCCAACTGGCTTCAACCCACCACCAAGTACAAGGTTCTCTTCTACTGTTAAATTTGCAAAAACTCGCCGCCCCTCCGGCGATAATGAGATACCAGCCTTAATCCGGTCTTCAATACCCAGCCCCGTGAGAGTTCTATCTTCAAAAGAAATTGATCCAGTTGATTTAGCAACACCCGTGATGGCTGAAATAGTTGACGTCTTTCCTGCACCATTAGGACCAAGTAAAGATACACATTGACCAATTGGAACCGTAAGGCTAATGCCATGCACGGCCTTAATAAAACCATGATATACATTGAGGTTTTCAACTCTGAGCATTGCATAATCCTTAATGAAAACGAGGCCGTTACCGGCCTCGTTAAATTATTAATCCCAGTTCATAGGAGTATTGGCCGGAACCACATTTGAAATAAGAACTCTTTTACCATTTTTATATCCTATCACCGGAATTGTACGCTGTGCATAGGTACGAGTTTCCTTAAAGGAGATGCTGTCAACCGTCATTACAGGAATGCTATCTGCATTGCGTATAGCATCTGCAATTGCCGCTGGGTCAGTACTTCCCGATTTCTCAACCCCATAAGCTACAGCCATAACCGTATCAGCACCCGTCGACGGAAACATACCTGGAACATCAATGCCCAATTCTTTGCACTCATTCATAAATTTGACAACAGGACCCTCCGCATGACTTGCAGCCAAGGTTGCAAAAAACACTTTGTCAAGGACAGATGGATCATCAGATCCAATTTCATCCAATGACGGGTCATCAAAACCATCTGAGCCAATCACCCATGCATCAAGTCCAGCAGAACGCATCTGGCGGATCAGTACTGCAATGTCAGGCATTATTGACGAGATGTAAACAGCATCAATTTTTTCATTAAGTGCCTTCATCTCAGCAATTTGAGGTGACCAATCTGATGTCCCAAAAGAGAAATTCATTTTGCTTAAGACCTTTCCACCACCAGCTTCAACCACATCTCCAAACCATAGTGGTGTTCTTGCTGACCAAGAACCACCTTCATCAGATGTCATCAGAACAACATTCTTGACGCCCTGCTCCAGCGCATAGTTTGCAGCCGCCGCCGCCGTGAAGGGGTCAGGTGAAACGCCAGTAAAGAAGTTATTCACAATACCCGCATGCATTTCAACCTGCGTAGATTGAGGTTGAAAAATCGAAACTCCGTAGGATTGTGCGATTTGCGCCACCGGTATCATCGTATCAGAAAACGGGGTCGTGCCCAGCATTACCACTCCTTCGTCAAGAAATTTCTGTGCGAGACTTATAGCATTTTGGGTGTCACCACCTGAGTCTTGCGTTAAAACTTCGATTTTCATTCCATTAACACCACCTTTGGCATTAATCATTTCAGCCATGCAGCGTGCTCCCTGCCATTCCGCGTAAGGCGCATAATCACCTGTCATGGGTACTCCAAGACCAATCTTAATTGTATCGGCAGAAGCTGGCAGAGCCATTGTAAATAATGCAATTGTAATAAAAATTTTCTTCATAGTTTTCTCCATTTTAATTCTTGCCACTTAAACGGCAATTGTGTGATCTTCTCCAAGATAGGCATCTATAACTTGCCTGTTAGTCGCCACCTCATTCGGTTCTCCGTCTGCTATAACAGAACCCATATTTAAAACCGTGATCTTGTCACAAAGCGCCATTATAAATTTTAGGTCATGGTCAATCACCAGCATTGCACAATCACTCTGCTGGCGAAGCCATCTCAGCGCTTCAGCCAAAGCTTCTGTCTCATTTTCATTCATACCCGCCGCCGGTTCGTCCAACATAATTATTTTCGGCTTCAAGGCTAGCGCTCTCACAATTTCCAACCTTCGAAGAAAGCCATATGCAAGGTTCCCTGCGCGAGTATTAAGACAATCGTTTAAATTAAATTTCGCAACTGCATTTCGCACGAAGTTATCATGTAATGGACCGCCAGCTCCTGCAGCATGCTGTGCAACTTCAATATTTTGCTGTACAGTTAGACTTGGAAATACTCGCAGGTTTTGGAAGGTGCGCCCGATCCCCATCTGCGCGCGCTTTGGAGCTGCCACCCCGTCAAGTAAAATACCATCAAGTGTCAACGAGCCCTCAGATTGTGTAAGCAAGCCCGAAATCAAATTAACCAAGGTACTTTTCCCAGCCCCATTTGGCCCAATTACACCTCTAACCTCGCCAGCTTCTATACGAAGCGAAACATTATCTACAGCTTTAACTCCACCAAAAGCCTTACTTAAACCGTTAAGTTCAAGCATTAGATAACTCCTCAATGAGTTCCTGAGAGGTTAACTGACGACAATATCCTTTAATTGCCTGCAATGAGTTCGACTGTCTTTCAGGAGAATAAGTTAGGCAGGCATCAATAACCTGTGTAACCAAATAGCCAAGGTCACATGCATCACGAATTGCACTTTCCACACATTGATCTGTGATAAGACCGGAAATTATGAGTTGTTTCACACCAAGGTTTCGCAGAATATAATCAATATGCGTCGAAACAAAAACTGAGGACGATGTTTTTGGAAGAATGATTTCATCTTCTCCCGGGGAAAGTAAATCAATCACTTTACCGTCCCATGACCCTTTAGGCACGTTGAAACCTGTGATCTTATAATCAAGAGACCGGTCTCGGCCATCTACCGTAAGACTTTCAATCGTTGTATACATAACCTCAACGCCAGCATTACGGCATTCATACTGAATAGCCTGCATTTTCGGAATTACAAAACTCTCTAACTCATCGAAATACCATGCATATTTTTCTTCAAATATAGCGCTTGAAAGGCCCACAAACTCTGCACCTTTCCGATGAGCAGAAAAATTTTGCACATCGATAAAAAGCAGTGCACTTTCATCAGGGATAATAGGTATATTTCGAGTGAGCTTCATATTACACCTTTTAAAAGATCACTGAGAGCAGTACCTAGCAATTCTGACCAAAGACTTATTCCTAGTTCATCTGAAATTTGATCATTGCGGACTTCAATTAAGCAATGCATCAAACCTCGAGCCTCAGCATGGAAAGGAATAAACCAATCTGTTTCATCATCCACGGAGTAGGGTTTATTAATTGCCAGGTTCAAGCTGGGTTTTTGCGCTTTTATCGATCCCATGAGTGACTCAGCAGTCGATGTACTTCTTCTCGTCAAAAATCCCGCATGCCATGGACGTGACTGACCGCCTAGCTGGGGTGAGAACGAGTGAATTGAGAACGCAGCTACTCTTTGGCTGGCAGAAAATACGGCATCAATAGCCCGATCCATGGGCGCAAAAATAGCTTTTTCTCGAACTATCCGCTCATGCAATGATAAGTTCTTATTTACTTCAATTTCCACACCATCACTTACTTCTAAAATTGATTCTGGGCTCCCCGGCGGTCTGTTACCGTCAATAACTAATCGACTGTACCGCTGCAAAATTAAAGGTGCATTCAGCCGTTCTGCAAGATTTCGTGCAAGGGCTTCTGCGCCTATGTCCCACCCTATGTGGGACATCAACGCCTCTTCATTAAGACCAAGCGTACCTAGCCTTTTTGGAATAGCGCGTCCAGCATGTTCGCAAAGCAACAAAACGGGAGCTTCGCTATTTTCGTTAACAAGCTGGACTGGGTTTGGATCAAGCTCACTCAACAATGAGCATCGCGCTTTATAAGTCATAGGCAAAAGTAATGAAAATAAAATTCTACTGTCAATAAAATAATTATTGACTGAAATTTTATTTTCCACCAAATCTTCAGTCATGCTTGTTCGTGATCAAATTAAAAATAAATCCAAGTCGATGACGCAATTAGAACACAAATTAGCCACTGCTTTACTGGCTGATTATCCCTTTGCTGGCCTTATATCTATTAATGAACTGGCAGACCGAGCTGATGTTTCTCCGCCATCGATATCTCGTTTTTAACAAAAATTGGTATGTACGGATCTCAAAAAATACAATGTCGACTTATCAGCGAACTGAAAGGAGGTTATAGATCTCCACTAGACTTATACACGATGGGCCAGCGAATTGAGGATGATTATCTGACTGAATTCACAATGCCTAAGGCAGAACATATGCTAGTTGCAGCAGAAGCAATAACAGAACTTCAGTTCAATCGTATAACAGAGCTGCTTGGTGATCCAAAACGGGATATTTACGCCCTGGGTGGACGGATCAGTGATACTATAGCAACCTATCTATCCTTTCACCTTAGACAAGCTAGGATGGGTGTATTTCACATCCCTCGAGATCCTGAAAGCTGGCCTGAATATCTTCTTCGAATGAAGCCGGGGGATATATTCTTTATAACTCACTTTTGCAGATATCAACCGAATTTGGCAAAACTTGCAAAACAGGCTTACACTGAGCGCAAAGCACAAGTCATACTTATGACAGATAAACGGTTGTCTCCAGCAAACCGATATGCATCAGAGGTTCTAGCTGTTCCTATTGATACAGGCACAACCTTGGGCAGCTATAGCTCAGCTTTAGCCGGTACTGAGGCTCTCGTGACCCGTGATGCTGAAGAAAACTGGGACAATACAAAAACTCGAATAGAAGCTTGAGATAGCGCACACTAGAACTCCACGGAGGTAAATTAATGACACATCTAATGTTTGCAGCAACATGTGATATCGCAGGTAAAGTGCGCGGAAAAGCATTCCCTGCCGACGATCTGAAACGCCGGCTATCTCGAGGTGTCGGCTGGACGCCCACAAACGTACAGATCAATTGTTTTGACGGAATAGCAGATAGTCCTTTTGGCGCATTAGGAGATTTACTTCTAGTGCCTGACGAAAAAGCTCGGATTGATATAAAATATGGAACAAAATCAGAAACATTTTTTCTTGGTGATATTATTACTCTGGAAGGAGCCCCATGGGAATTCTGCACCAGATCTTTGCTACGTTCAGCACTCAGCCGCTTGGAAAACATCGCAGGAGTATACGCACTTACAGCATTCGAACATGAATTTCAGCTAAAATCACCAAGTAGCCTTTTAGGAGAGGGATTTGGTCGCGCTGGCTTCGAGGAACAACGAGAGCTATGTGAAACAATTATCACGCAGATTGACGCTGCGGGCCTTAAATCTGACAGTATCATGAAAGAATACGGACCAGACCAATATGAGGTCGTGATCGCCCCAGAAGTGGGAGTTCGCGGAGCTGATGCTGCAGTGATTGTCCGTGAAATAGTACGCTCCGCGGCCCGACATTTGGGACAAGAAGCCACCTTTACGCCTATCCAAGACCCATCCAGCGTAGGAAATGGTGTACACATCCATATTAGTTTTAGGGATGCAGATGGTTTGCCAAAAACATTCAATCCTGATGGAAAATGCGGAATGTCAAAGCTTACAGAAGCGTTCGCCGCTGGTGTGCTTAAGTATCTTGACAGTATTCTCGCTTTGACAGCCCCGTCAGCCATATCTTATTTAAGATTAACTCCTCACCGCTGGTCAGCAGCATATAACAATCTTGGTTTTCTGGACCGAGAAGCCTCGCTTCGTATTTGTCCTGTAACTTCCAAAGACCCACTATCTGTTGCAGATCAATTCAATATTGAGTATCGCGCAGCTGATGCTGCTGCATGCCCCCACCTTGCTTTAGCCTCAATAATTCATGCAGGTGTTCAGGGTATAGAAGAAAACTTAACTTCTACTGAGCCTACCACAGAAGATTTATCTTTGTTATCGCCTAGTGAATTAGCCAAGCGTGGCTTCATTCGCTTACCGCAAAATTTAGATACAGCCCTGAATTGCATGAGCTCAAACAAAACCCTCCGCAGTTGGTTTGGAAGTCATTTTGTAGATGTTTATTTATCCCACAAGCATTCAGAGCTGGAGCACGTAAAAAATATGGATGACCTTGCGCGGTGTACAGAGTATGCGCGAACATACTAGTAAATAGCTTGCTTAGGTATTAGAGTAATAAATTTTTTAACGCGATAAGTGCCCTAAAAACCTAAAATCTATCAATCGATACAGGAGACTCAGAAATGCACCTTAAGTCGCATCTAACGAAAAATAGAACACACCAAATATATTCTTATCTGTTTCAATAAGGCAAACTACGGCTTCATACACAATGCACTATAATAAATGAATGTTTTGATCTATAACGGGGTTATTGTAACGCGCTCTACTTTTCCATATCCGTTAAATGATGTGCAAGTTACATTGGAGTAAGCTCCCATTCCAGAAATCAGGATGTAGTCGCCATCCTTTATCGTCCGGGGTAAAGAGACAAACCCAGGCAACCGATCTAAACTGTCACAGGTTGGACCAAAGACGGTAAAATCGGTGCGGGGCGAGGTAATTGCATCACCCGATGGGCAGATAACGTCTAGCCTTTTTATCGGACCGATATCTCGCCATTCTGCCAGTGTCCCATATATTCCATCGTTTAGATATAAAATATTGCCTATTTTTCGTCCCTTTACGCGCACTAATAGCTGATAGCATTCTGAAACCATCGAACGCCCAGGCTCGCAGACCAACAGAGGTGCTTTTGCACAGAACGTACTATTTACTGCTTCTAAAATTCGTCCAAAAAGAGAAGATAGATCAGGGACTGAACTATTTCTGTGTGCAGGGAAACCACCCCCTACATTAACACGTGTCAGTGACACGTTTGCGCGAAGTGCGATATCACAACAAGCAGAGATGTATTCTTCCCATGCAGAATAATCTGTACATTGGGTCCCCACATGAAATGTCATTGCGGTTGGGTACCCTGCCATCGCCACACGCTGGAGTAGCTTAACAGCGGCATCCGGACAGGCTCCAAATTTTTCACCAAAATTATAGGCAGATCCACCAATGGGCAAGTGCAGGCGAACAGCAATTTCACCCGCAACTCTATTCTCGATCAATTTTTCCAATTCACTTATGCAATCAACTGACCATGATGCAATGCCTGCCTGAATGCCTGCCTGAATCTCACATGTCGAACGAACTGGGTTGTTATAATGCAGCGCAGCATCCGGGCACAGACCACGTACCCGCATTATTTCAGCAGGAGAGGCCACATCAAATGTTCGCAATCCAGCCATACTTAAGTTTTCGACCACCTCTGGCGTATCATTTGCTTTGACTGCATAGGTAACTAGACCAGGAAAGCCTTTTCGAAATAAATCTAATCGATTCCTAAGTTTGACTGGATTGAAGAAAAGAATCGGCACATCTGGCCTATGCGACGCGACATAACATTCGGGCATACCGGTAAATAAAGAAGTCTGCATGATCACCTCTACCGTATTTCCCCATTTCATAGGCAAAAAAAGAATATAGCGACGAACATTATGTACAAAATAATTGAAAAATTTGTCATTTTGTATAGTTTACTTTGCGTATGGACGATCTTGACAAAAAACTAGTCCAGGCATTGAGTTACAATGCACGTGCCCGACTGACTGATTTGGCGCGGCACCTAGGTATTGCCAGAACAACAGTTCAAAGCAGGATTGAAAGGTTGGAAAAAACGGGAACCATCCGTGGCTATACACTGCGAATGGGTTATGCCAGCCGCCCCATGATCCGCGCCAGCGTATTGATTGGATTTGACCCCCATAGTGGCGGCGAAGTGCTATCCAAACTGCGCAGCCTACCGGAGGTACGCCGCGCTCATACGACATCAGGCCGTTTTGATATGTTAGTAGAGATTGCCGCACAAACAACAGCCGAACTAGATCGAGTACTGGATCAAATTGGATCTGCCAAAGGTGTCAAAAGTTCAGAGAGCTTAATCTATCTAACAACAAAATTAGACCGTGGAGCATCTCTATAAAAGGTACAATAGTAACCCTCACAAGGAAATGATCCCTTGCTATTAAATGCAGTGGCTAAATTATTTAGCCAAGGCAACCTGCTTGCAGCATGCAGATTTTAGGTCCTATAGCTTCAACTTTTATCTGTCTGGTTTCTGCCCTTGAAGTTTGCGGAAGAAATATGGTGATAGTTTTGGTATCTTAGGTTCCATTCTGTAACTATCACTCTTAATTTGCAGTGGTTGAATTAGTTATGCCATCTAATACTAACATTTTTTGATAGAAACTTATCAATTTGCTCCAAGTGCGGTGCTGGTAGACTTCTAGAGTTTTATTCAATGGTTTTATGAAGGCGCCATTTCATTGGGATTTAAGGCCAAGAGCCAAGCAAAATTGGCTATAAAGTTGGAAAAATCTTCGGCCTGGAAACTTAGCTTAGACGTATAGCCTACATTCGCATAAGTAGTCCACCATCAACTGCTAGTTCTATACCCGTAATGTAAGAAGATGCATCAGACAAAAGGAATAACGCCGCATTTGCCATGTCATCAGGCTTTCCGATACGGCCAAGAGGCACATACTCATTAAGAGCTTTTATTGTTTCTGGTTCCTTATCCCAACGAGATTGAAGTGGTGTCATAGCCATACCTGGGCAAATTGAATTTGACCTTATTCCGTATTCTGACAGCTGCATGGCCAATGATTTAGACAGCGCGCAAACACCGGCTTTAGATGCCTGATATGCATCCTGCGGTACTCGATCGCCTCGATACCATTGGATGGTTGAGAAATGAACCATCGAAGCTGTTGGTTTTTCTTTCATATATGGCACTGCAGCACGAGCCGTTAAGGCAATAGCCTTAAGATTAATATCAAAGACTTGATCCCAAACATTCAAATCAATGTCTAGTGCCGATTTATCGCGGTCAAACCACAAAACGCCTGCAACATTAACAAGATAGTCAATACCGTCAAATTCCAGTGCGCCCGCCTCAATGCTCTGTTCCACGAAAGCACGGTCTGTGAGATCACCCTGACAATAAGTAAGGTTTGCTTTGTCTGATAAGCTAGTTGGCACTGGCTTAATGTCGATGCCAGTCACTGCAGCACCTGAATCTAAGAGAGCAAGTGCAATTGCCTCTCCCATACCACCGCCAACACCAGTAACGATCGCATGGCGGTTTGAGAAATCATAATTTATCATGAGGTTCCTTTTTTGGGACTTTGCCGTAAGCTAGAATGTTTATTACAGCCTTACTATACATGTAAATATTATAAAAGTTGAGATAAAATAAAATTGGTAGTTTAATTTTAGTAAGTTTTTGGAGATAGGGGTCAGAAAATGTTGGATACGCACTTCACCGTAA
>MDTD01046822.1_pt1 | contig 11036 bp, 9 predicted proteins | sample 811221 | NCBI WGS metagenome assembly MDTD01 (sample SAMN05326646, study PRJNA326480) | marine metagenome | isolation source: seawater | place: Pacific Ocean: South West | collected 2011
AAAAATTGGGATTAATATAAACAAAATAGACAGTAACTTTTCAAATCTATTGAGTTTATTACTATTCAATATATAAGGCATTTTTATTTAATTTATACTAATGATGAAAAAATCAGCATCAATAATTATATCGGCTTTTAACGAAAAAAATTCAATTTTGGAAGTTTTAAAAAAAACTAATGATGTTTTTAAAGATAAGATCAGTTACGAAATAGTTGTAGTTAATGATTGCTCAACAGATGGAACACTAGAAATTCTAGAGAAAAATCAAGATAAATATACTAAATTAATAAATAATACAAAAAATTTAGGAAAAGGTGGAAGTATAAAAAAAGCTCTTTCATTTTGCAAAAATGACTATGTATATTTTCAAGATGCTGACAATGAATACGATCCTAAAGATTTTGAAAAGTTTTTTTATGTAATAGAAAAGTTTGAACCAGACTGTATCATTGGATCAAGATTTAAATATACAGACTATATTAGATCACATTACTTTTTTAATAAAATTGGAAATTTTATTCTTACCAATCTTTTTAATTTATTATACAATACGACTTTTACAGATATTTATTCATGTTATTTAGTTTTTAAACGAGAACTTATTAATCCAGAAATGTTGAGGACAACTGGTTTTGAACAACACGCAGAAATACTATATAATGTAGTTAAAAAGGGTCAAAAGTTTTATGAAGTTCCAATTAATTACAACGGCAGGACTTTTGAGGAAGGAAAAAAAATAAAATTTAAAGATTTCTTTAAAGTCATTTATCAAATATTAATTTCAAAATTTTTATGAAAAAAATTTTAATTACAGGTGGTCTTGGATATATCGGGACCGAGTTATGCAAGATATATTCCGGTTATAGTTGGAACGATAAAATCATAGTAATCGATAATAGATTTATTTCTGAAAGAGTAAATCAACTAAGAAATTGGAATATAGAATTTGTTCATGGTGATATTTTGGATAAAGAACTAATAAATAAATATTGTAAAGACGCTGATATTGTCCATCACTTAGCAGGAATAACAGATGTTCCTAGAGTAAAAAGTGAAAGTGATGAAAATCATGATAGTAAAATTAAACGTGTAGCAGAAGAGGGTACTCAGAATATTTTAGATGCAATAGGAGATGAGACAAAAATAATAATGCCTTCAACTCATGTTGTTTATGAGGGAATAGATGAAGTAAAATATAATATTAATGAAGATGAGGCAACAATGCCCGTGTTAGCTTATGGTAAATCTAAAGACTTTAATGAGAAACAACTAAAAAATTCTGGAAAAAAATATATTATTTTAAGACTCGGTTCTGTTTATGGGTATTCAACTGATACTGCTAGAATAGATATTATGGCCAATTTTTTTCCAAAAATTACATCTCAGAATGGTACTTTAAAATTATTTGCTAGTGGAAGACAAATTAAAAGTTTAGTTCCATTAATTGATGTAGCAAGGTGTTTTAAATTTATGGAGGAAAGAGAAAATATTTCTTCGGAAACATTTAACCTAACCAAGGATACGGTTACGGTTAAAGAAGTTGCTGAAATTTGCAAAAAAATTAATCCAAAGGTTACTCTTAGAGAAACAAATGATGAAGTGCCAAATTTAGGTTTTTCTCTTTCAAATAAAAAAATTAAAAATGCAGGATTTAAATTTTTATATGGACTTGAAGAAAGTATAAAAGAAATGATTGAAAAATGGTCCAAGCAGAACTTGATAAAAGATTTAGAACACGTTAGAGATGGAACAGATGAATATATAGATGATAGAGGAAAAATCAGTAATCATGAGCTAACAGAACCAATAAATCTTGTTGGATTAATTGACTCCAAAAAAGGTACGATAAGAGCAAATCATTATCATCCACAACAAGAACAAAAATGTTTATTTACTAAAGGTCAAATTATAGAGATTTTTCAGGATATATTAAATCCAAATTCACCTAAGATTACTCAGGTCGTAAATGAGGGACAACTTTCAATAATAAAACCAAATGTAGCCCATACTATGGTTTTCACAAAAGATACTACTTTTTTAAATTTAGTAAGAGGTGAAAGAGATCATGAAAATTACGGTATTTCTCATACAATAAAGCATATTTTTGTAGATGAAAAAGAGAAAAATTTTTTGCTTAAATATTATAAGTTTGATTGTAGATCTTGTGGAAGTAAAAAACTAAAAAGAGTTTTGTCTTTAGGCTATCAACCTTTAGCCAACAATTTATTAAAAAAGATCAATGAAAAATTTGATGCATTTCCTCTCGAATTAAATTTTTGTGAAGATTGTTATAACTGTCAGCTTTCTGTCTCAGTAGACTCAAAGAGAATGTTTTCTCATTATTTGTATAAATCATCTACCTCTAAATCATTTAGAGATCATTTTTCATCTGCAGCTAAAAAATACATTAAAGAATTGAAGTTGAATTCTAAAAAATCGAGCATAATTGATATCGGTAGTAATGATGGTGTTGCACTAAAACCATTTAAAAATTTAAATTTCAAAAATATTTTAGGTATAGAGCCTGCTAGAAATTTAGCCAAACTTGCCAATATTGACAAAATTAAAACGATAAATGTTTTTTTAAATAAAAAAAATTTAAGAAAAATCAAAACAAAAGCCAATCTTATTTTAGCTTCTAATGTTTTTGCTCATTCTGATAGTCTAAGAGAGATGGCTGAGTGTATGATAAAACTTTTGAAAAGGAATGGTACAATAATAATTGAAGTACAGTATTTACTTAATACATTAAAAGATTTGACTTTTGATAATATTTACCACGAGCATTACAATTATTGGTCACTAACTTCTCTCATCAATTTTTTTTCAGAATTGCCAGTCAAAATTTTTAAAGTAGAAAAAATTAATACTCATGGTGGGTCAATTAGAGTTTTTTTATCTAATAATAAAAATAAAAAAGTAGATAAAAGTGTAAACAAAATGATTAAGGAGGAAACCAAGTTTGGATTAAAAGAGTTTATGACTTATCAGAACTTTGGAGAAAAAGTTAATCAAATAAGAGAAAATGTAATTAAAAATATAGATAAAATTAAAAAAAGTGGCAAAAGTATAATAGGCTACGGATCTCCAGCAAAAGCCACAACAGCTTTAAATTTTTTTGGAATTAATAAAAATCATATAGATTTTGTAATTGAAGATAATAAGTTAAAATATGGTAAATATATTCCTGGCACAGGTATACCCATTTATCATAAAAAAAAAATTAATAAAAAAAATTTTGTAATATTAGTATTGGCATGGAATTTTTTTGATGAGATTAAATTAAATAATCCTGAATTTAAAGATAGAATAATTTCTATTAAAGATTTAGAAAAAAATGACTTTAAATATTAGTCAAAATTATTCTAGGAATTTTTTTGGAATTGGATCATTTATTAAATCAATAATTAAAAAAAAAAGAATAGAAATAAATAAAATTATTGAAAATGAAATAGATTTTCAAGAATCAATAAGTTTATTAGATGTAGGAACAACTTCATCCTTAGAAAATCATGAAAATCAAATATTAAAGCACTTTTATAATAAAATTCAAATTAGCTGTTTATCAAACCTTAGCCTAGAAGAATTAAAATTAAAGTATGAAAAATTATCAATATATAAAGGGGATGGAAGAGCTATGACATTTACAGATAATAATTTTGATATTGTAACAAGTAGTGCCACCATTGAACATGTTGGAAGTTTTAAAAATCAAATTAAATTTATTAGCGAATGTTTAAGAGTTTCAAATCATAAAACTATTATCACTACACCTAATAGATATTATCCAATTGAATTACACACAAAAATTCCTTTACTACATTTTTTGCCGAAAAAAATACATAGAAAAATTTTAAATTTATTAGGTGATAAATTTTTATCACTTGAAGAGAATTTGAATCTTCTTTCAAAAAAAGATTTATTAAAAATATGTCAAATTTTATCTATAAAAAAATTTAAAATTGAAAAAATCAAACTTTTTGGATTTGTTTCTAACTATATATTAATAGTTGAAAAAAATTAATTTTTTATTAAAAAATAATTTCCTATTGTATCTATTTCTAAATTTTCCATTTTCCAATGTGAACAAATATTTACTGGATAATAACAAAGACCAAGTTGTTTCTTTGGTTTAATAATCTTAATTTTATTATTATATACAACATTGTATTCATTAACAGGTGGTCTAGTTTTAGAAAAAAAAGGATTATCAGATTTAATAAATCTATCAATATTTTTGTATGTAAAAATAATTATAAAAAGAATAAATATATATTTTAATTTTTTTAAATTTAGTGATTCAGCATTAATAGATTTAAAATCTAATATTATAAATATAAAAATGATCGTTGTAACAATATAAAAAGACCCATATCTAAAAATTGGAGCATTTAAAAACCAAAAAATCAAACCAACTAAATTTAAAATTAAGATTTTAATTAGAAATTTTTTAAAATTAACATTTTGAAGTGATAGTTTTTTAGCGTTTATTTTATTCCTAATATTAATTATTTTAATTAAAAGAATTGTTGCAATTAATGGCGAAATTATTTCAATAATTTTAATAAAATGATTACTAAACCAAACCCCAACCCAGTTAAAAGATTGGCTAAACTCAATCATATTTAAATTCATATTTTTAGGTTTATCTATCCATCCTTTTGACCATGCCTCAGCATTAATTAAAGCACTTTCAGGATTTGAGGCACCACTTGAATACCATGGTAAGTCACTAAAGCAAGTTTGAATTACTGGATATATTAGACAAGATGTTTCAAGTAGATTTTTAACTAACCAAGCAATAGTTATTAATATAGAAATTAAAATAATAATAATATTTTTTCTTTCATAAAGATAAATCTTTAATGTTTCCTTGTTTATAAAAACTAAAAAAATTAAGCTTGAAAACAAATAAGTTATCTTATGAGTTAGCATTAAAAAAACATAAATAGGTAAATATAATATTAAGCTATTTACGTTTTTAAACTTAGAAAATGTATCTACTATTTTTATTAAAAAGAAATTAGATATAAGAAAGGGAATTAAATCATTTCCATATTCTCTATATCTTGCAAGTTTAATTAATAAAAATGATGAAATTAATATTGTTATTACTAAAGTTAAATTATTTTTTTTCTCATAAAAAATAACTTTTAAAAGAAAAATTAAAAAAATAGAGTAAAATAAAATATTTATACTAGATAATGAATATACAGTGAAAATTTTATTTGAGTATAATGCTTGAACAAATTGTAAAAATGAAATGTGACCAAATCTCGAGTGAATATTTGATATACCCAGAACTATTTTTTCTGTTTGTAAATAAGATACATAAGAATGATGATATAAATTAGAGTCTATTGGATGATCAGATTTTCCAATAAGTAATAAAGAAAAAATAATTATTATTAATGTATAAGGAAGTAAATTAATTTTTTTTTTAAATAAAAAAAATAATATTAAACCAATAAATATAACAAAAGAGCTAATAAAAATATTTATTGGTAAAAAAAAGTGTAAAAAAAACGATACTGTACCTAAAAACAAATATCCTATTAATAATGTTAGAAAAGGATCTTTATCTTTTAAAATAAAGTTACCATATCCATATATGCTAAAAAAAGTAAGTACAACTCCAAATACATAATGTAGTAATGCAAGCATAGTATATTTACTTTATAAATCATTTATTTATAAGTCAAAATCAATACTTTAAATTTATAGAAATTTATTTAATGCTTATAACAATTATTGTTCCTTGTTTTAATGAAGAGAGAACAATTGAGAAATTAATACTAAAAATAAACTCCTTAAAAAAAATTAATAAACAAATTATTGTAATTGATGATGGTTCCACAGACAGAACTAGAAAAATAATTAGAGAAAAATTAATGAAAAAAATTGATAAGGTTATATTTCATAAAAAAAATTCTGGTAAAGGTTCAGCAATAATAAGTGCAATTAGATTTATTCGCGGACAAATAGTTATAATCCAAGATGCTGATTTAGAATATAATCCTTATGATTATTATAAATTATTAAAACCATTTGAAGAAAATAAAAATAATGTTGTTTATGGTTCACGCGTGTTAGGAAGAAGGAAAAAAATTTTTGATCATAATTTAGAAAAAATTTATAGAATTTTTGGCAACTTTATATTGACTAAAATATCAAATATAATAAATAACCAAAATCTTACTGATGCTCATACTTGTTATAAAGTTTTCAGAAAAAAATTATTTTTAAAACTAAAAATTGAGCAAAAAGATTTCTCATTTTGTGCAGAGGTCACCACGAAAATATCAAAATTGAAGGAAAATATAATTGAGGTGCCAATTAGATATAACGGTAGAACTTATAAAGATGGAAAAAAAATAAGTTTTAAGGATGCTATATTAACTTTATTAGCAATAATTAAACACAGATCAAAATTTAAAATAAAATAATTAAATAATTTTTGATAAAATTTCAAATTATTTTATTGTTATTTATAGTTATGTATATATTAATTCGGTAATTTTATAATATGTCAAAATACTTAGTCTGTGGTGCAGGAGGTTTTATAGGAGGTCATTTAGTTAGAAGGCTAATGGACCAAGGTCACTCTATCGTTTGTGCCGATGTTAAGCCATTAGAATATTGGTTTCAAATATTTGAGGAAAACGAAAATTTTTCTCTAGACTTGAAAGAGTATGAAAATTGTTTAAAAGTCACAAAAAATATCGACTACGTGTATAACATGGCTTGTAACATGGGAGGTATGGGCTTTATTGAGAATAACAAAGCAGAGTGCATGCTGTCTGTATTAATAAATACAAATTTACTTAGAGCATGTCTTAAAAATAGTATAAGTAGATATTTTTTTTCTTCTAGTGCCTGTGTTTATAATGGTCAAAAGCAACAAGAGGTTTTTGTGCCTGGTTTAAAAGAAGCAGACGCATATCCAGCTGAGCCAGAAGATGGATATGGATGGGAAAAATTATTTAGCGAGAGGATGTGTAGACATTTTACAGAGGATTTTGGATTAGAGACAAGAGTAGCTAGGTATCATAATGTTTATGGCCCTGTTGGAACATATGACGGAGGAAGAGAAAAAGCTCCAGCTGCATTATGTAGAAAAGTAATTAATGCTAAAATAAATAATGTAAAATCAATAGATGTTTGGGGTGATGGAAAACAAACTAGAAGTTTTATGTATATAGACGATTGTTTAAATGGAACTGAAAAAGTTTTTAATTCAGATAAAAGAAATGTTTATAATGTTGGAAGTTCAGAACAAGTTTCAATTAATCAAATGATTGATATGATAGAGGATATTGCAGATGTTAAATTGGATAGAAATTATCAGCTAGACAAACCAAAAGGCGTAAGAGGAAGATCTAGTGATAATGAAAAAATCAAAAATGATATAAATTGGTCTCCAGCAATTGATCTGAGAAGTGGGCTTGAGATAACCTATAAGTGGATATTTAATCAAATAAAAAGCGGTTCTAACCTAAAGAAATTTACAAGAAGCTATTGATTTGATTTAATCAATTATCTTTGACAATTTGAATTATATGTATATAAATTCGATGCCTGGTGATTATAGCAAAGGTGTTATACCCGATCCCATTCCGAACTCGGAAGTCAAGCCCTTTAGCGCCGATGGTACTTTATCTTAAGATATGGAAGAGTAGGACTTTGCCAGGCATCATCACTAATGAATAAAATTATAGTAGTCACTGGTGGAGCTGGTTTTGTTGGTTCTAACCTAATTAGCTTTTTTTTAAAAAAAACTAACTATAAATTTATAAGTATTGATAATTATTCTACTGGAAAGAAATCAAATCACATAAAAAATAAAAGAGTAAAATATATTAGAGGAAATACAAAAAATATTGAAAAAATTTTAAATTCTAAGAAAAAAAAAATAGAGACTATTTTCCATTTTGGTGAGTTTTCAAGAATCTATCAAAGTTTTAAAAATTTTGATCAATGCTACAATTCAAATACGATAGGAAGTAAAGAGGTTTTTAAATTTTGTTTGGACCATAAAATTAGATTAATTTACTCTGCAACTTCAGCCACATTAGGTAATTATGGAAATGATAAAAATTTATCTCCATATGCTTTTACAAAATCAAAAAACTTAGAGTTATTACAAAACTTTAAAAAATGGTTTAATTTCAAATACGAAGTAATTTTTTTTTACAATGTTTATGGACCAAATCAAATAAAAACCGGTGAGATGTCTACTGTTATAGGAATATTTGAAGACTGTTATCAAAAAAATTTGCCACTTCCCATTGTGAGACCAGGAACACAAACAAGAAGATTTACACATATATTAGATACAATTCTAGTTTGTTATGAAGCCTGGAAAAAAAAGAAATATTTAAATTACAGTGTTTCAAATAAAAATTCATATTCAATTATAGATGTAGCTAAAATGTTTGGTTTAAGAAGAAAATTTTTACCTCCTCGAAAAGGCGAGAGATTTGCATCAGCCTTAGCAAATTTGTCATATAAAAATAAAGTACATAAAAGATACGGTAAAATTGACCTTAAAAATTACATAAAAGAATTTAAAAGAAATATTTAATTAGCTTAAACGAATTAAAAAATCTTTTATAAGTTATCGTAGGATTAAATATTAATCTTAAAGCCCATCCTAAATAAAATGTATCAACAAAATCATTTATTGGCGCTTGTCTTTTAGTTAAGAAAGCTATTGCTGCACCGGTACAAATAACTACAATTTTTTTTGAAAATTTTTTTTTAATGAATAAACCTAATGGTTCTTGTTTTCCTCCAGCTATATTAATTATTATAATATTAGGTTTATATTTCTTAATTATAAAAATTAATTTTTTATCTTTATCAAAATTTTTGTTATCCTTATAAAATGGAGCAACGTAAGAGTAAACTTTTTTAAATTTTTTCGATTTTAAAAGTTTTTTGTTATAATAGCTTTCCTGTTTTGATGGATTTATTAGTAGTATTTTTTTATCTTTACAATTCTCAATATTAATTAAATCTTTTAAAAATTTATATCCAGATAGCTTTTTAACTTTATGGTTCTTAAATAACCTTAATAATAAACAAAGAAACCCGCTATCTAATAATGCAACATCTGAATTAATAAGAGAATTATGATATATTTTATCATTTTCAATTTCGACCAAAGCTGATGCGGCAGGAGCGACAAGTAATCCTCCTTTTTCAATTTTTTTGAAAATCTCATAAAAATCACCATTATCAAATTTAATCCTTTTGAATTTTATTTTTTTTTTCATTTCAAATTAGTAGCAGGAGTTGAAATTATGTTGATTAATAGTGGCATTGATAGTTAAATTATTTATTAAAGAGTATTTGATATTTCAATTAAATTCATTTAAAAACTCGTAAAATTATGAAAATTAAAAGTTCACTCAAGTCAATAAAAAAAAGAGATTTAAACTCGAAACTCGTAAGAAGAAGAGGTAGAGTTTATGTAATAAACAAAACCAATCCTAAGTTTAAAGCAAGACAAAAGTAGTTTTATGGATAATGAAAACCATAAAAATACTTGGAATAACTTCACAAGATTTGTTTTATGGGGAACAGTTGCAGTAATATGTGTTCTCCTTTTAATGGCATTTTTCTTATTATAAGTTTCTTAAATTATGAGAGTCGGATCAATAATAGAAAACCAAAAAATTGAAAAAAGAATTGCTATAACACCCGATATAGTAAAAAAATATAAAAGTTTAGGTTTTGAAATATCTTTATCTAAAAACTATGGAACCCATTTGGGATTTAATGATGAAGATTATTTAAACCAAGGAGCTAATATTTCTCAAGAGGAAAATGAGATAATAAAAAATTCTGATATAATTGTTCAACTAGGTTTATTATCTGAAGAAAAAATTAATTTACTAAAAGAATCTCAAACTTTAATTGGTATTTTTAATCCTTATAATAATAAGGAAAAATTAGAAAGTTTATCTGAAAAGAAGATAAATATTTTTTCTTTAGAGTTGTTGCCAAGAATAACTAGAGCTCAATCAATGGATGTATTATCTTCTCAGGCAAATTTAGCGGGATACAAAGCTGTTATAGAATCATTTGCAAATTTTGAAAAAGCAATACCAATGATGATGACAGCGGCTGGAACAGTTCCAGCAGCAAAGGTATTGGTAGTTGGAGCAGGTGTTGCTGGTTTGCAGGCTATAGCTACAGCAAAAAGGATGGGTGCAATTGTATTTGCAACTGATGTTAGGATGGCTTCTAAAGAACAAGTTGAGAGTCTTGGTGGTAAATTTCTAACTGTAGAGGCAGGAGAAAATCTTGAAACCGAGGGTGGATATGCAAAAGAAGCATCTGAAGAATTTAAAAAAAAACAGGAAGAATTATTATCTGAAACGTTAAAAAAAATTGATATTGTAATATGTACAGCATTAATCCCTGGAACAAAAGCACCACTAATTATTAAAGAAAACATGATAAATAATATGCAATCAGGTTCAGTAGTATATGATTTGGCTGCTATACAAGGTGGGAACACAGCTTTTACAGAGGTAGATAAAATTGTTGAAAAGAATGGAGTTAAAATATTAGGTGAAAGCAATATACTTAATAAACTACCCGTATCTGCTTCAAGTTTGTATGCAAAAAATATGTTTAATTTTGTTACAAATCTATTAGATAAAGAAAACAAAAAACTCAATATTAATTTCGAAGACGAAATAATAACTAAAACTTTGGTAAAATAATTTATGGAAATTGACCCCTTAATATTTAGATTGAGTATATTTATTCTTTCAATATTTGTTGGCTATTATGTAGTTTGGAGTGTAACCCCATCTTTACATACTCCATTGATGTCAGTTACAAATGCTATTTCATCTGTAATTATAGTTGGTGCTATAATTGCAGGGCTTGCTGGAAACTCTGATAGCATATTTAATACTTCAAGTATTTTTGGTTTTTTAGCTATCGCATTAGCTGCAATCAATATTTTTGGTGGATTTCTAGTAACTCAGAGAATGTTAGCAATGTATAAAAAAAAG
>MDTD01048332.1_pt1 | contig 11036 bp, 10 predicted proteins | sample 811221 | NCBI WGS metagenome assembly MDTD01 (sample SAMN05326646, study PRJNA326480) | marine metagenome | isolation source: seawater | place: Pacific Ocean: South West | collected 2011
ATTTATAATTTCTAAGCCTTTTAATGATAATCTTCCCATTGAAATACTCGGTTGGTTCGTAACTAAACAGACAAGATTATAACTTTTAGACATAGCAATTATCTTATTAATATTTTCATCAATAAAGATAAGATCATCTTTATCTAAAATATATTCTCCAATACTACATTTTACTAAAGTATTATCTCTATCTATAAAGAGTGCCTTTTGCTTATTTAAATAATTACTTGGATAAACTTTATTTTGTTTCAAATCTTGACTGACCATTTTTAATCTTTTTGGTGTACCCATATCCTTCATATATTCAGAGGTATTATATGAATAAATATTTTTTCTTAAATTCAATGTATTTTTTACTAAAAAATCAAATATAGATTTTGAATCTTTTTCATTGGGTGCTTTTATATAATCTAATAGATTTTTCTTAATTACACATATACCTGAATTTCCCAAATATGCATAAGTTTTATATTTATTTTTAGAATTTTTAAAAAAAATTTCTTCTATCAAAGTTCCATTTGGAGAAGAAACTAAATCTGAATCCTCTGGGTGATCACTAGTATGAGAGACCAAAGTTAAATTTGAAGATAATCTTTTATGAAAATTAATTAATCTATTAAAATCAATAGAAAATATTATATCTCCATTTAGAAAAACAAAATCTTTAGATAATTTATCTTTAAATATCCAAAGTGAACCACATTCTCCAAGAGCTTTTTTTTCTTCATATAAATAAATCTTTGTATGATATTTTTTCTCTAATTTATTTTTAAACTTTTTAAAAAGAACACTCTTATAACCAATGGTTATTAAAATATTATTGATTGAATTATTTGATAATTGTTCTACAGATCTTTCTAGAGTACTTTTTCCATTGATAGGAAAAAGCGGCTTTGGAATTCCATCTGTTATTTCTTTTAGCCTAGTACCTAATCCGCCACAAGCTATAACAGCCTCGTATTTTTTTTCTTTCATAACTTAAAACTTGTTATACCATCATATGAAATAGATGCTTTGAAAATACCTTTTATTCCATTCTTATTAATTAATTTATCGATATTTATCTTATCTATTTTTGCTGAAACAAGAAAATATCCTCCACTACCAGCACCAATAAGTCTGATCCAATTATTAGGTATATATTTATTTATAGTTTCATATTGCTCAATTAAACTTTCAGTCAAAACGTTAGAAAGTGTTTTTTTAATATTCCATGAGTCCTTCATACACTTGTGAAATAGTTGTTCAATCTTATAGTCACGATTATCCTTAAACGACAAAAATTCATTTGCAATATATCTTATTTGCATAATTTTTTCTAAAGAATTTTTATCCTTACTAATAGCAGAAAGAACTGTATCTGAATTTCTCTTCTTATATGTAGGTATAAGATAAAAATCATTTGCTAGTCTTCTTAGAGTGTTTACCTTATAAGAGGATAATTGATTTCTCCTTACTACATTATTATCAAAAAAAGTAAAAGAATTAAAACCAGAATTAGCACAAAGATAATGATCTTGCTTACCAATTGGTTTTTTTAAATTATTAATCTCTATAGAGCACGCCTTTTCAACAATTTCTTCATTTGACATCCTCATTTCAAATCCATTGGAAATAGAAGAAATTAAAGACAATAAGAAAGAGGAAGAGCCTCCTAATCCAGAGCCACCGCTAGCGAATCCAAATGTTTTTAATTCTATATATCTGGAAATATTAAAATCATTTAATACTTCCCTTACAATAGGATGAACAATTTCATTAATACTTGAATAAATCTCCCTTGTTGAGTAATCAAGTATACCTCTCTTTGCATTTTTTGGAAGGATATTCAAAACTGAGTATGAATACTCTTTTAAAGAAAATCCAAAACAAATTCCGTAACCCTTTTCCTTTACAAACCAGTCTAAGTCAGAGCCTCCTCCTAAAAGGGAAATTCTATAAGGAGCTTTTCCAATAAATATCACGAGATTAAATCCTCACTTGTCCTTTTTCTATATTTAGAGATATCAACCTCATTAAAAATCTCAAAATATTTATCCATTAGTTTTTGCTTTATATAGTGAAAAATAGATAATTGAATATCCTCAGAAATTTCCATATCGTCAAAATTAACGTGAACAGGGAAATCAACAAGTTTTTTTAATGCTCCACCATTAAAGCCTATTATCGCAGCTTGTTTAATACCACTTGTCCTAGCTTTCCTTGCACATTTGACTAAATTCAAGGAATTTCCACTCCCAGAAAGATAAATAATAAAATCATCTTCATCTATTATGTTATCAATTAACATTGCATAAGAATCTTCAAAAGATAGATCATTCGATGCTGCAGTGAGGTGACAAACATTATCAGCTAAGCAAGAAATCTTAAGTTTCAATCCAACCATTGAGAAGGTTTTCATAAAGTCTCCAGCAATATGATGAGCATTAGCCTGACTACCACCATTACCCAATAAATATATATTTGAATTAGATCCTAAAAGTTTATCAATATGATTAAAAAGCTGATCAACCTGACTTTGTTTAACTTTTGCTAATGCTTTATAAACTCTTTCTGAATAATCTTTAAATAGATAATTATTACATTTCATGAACTTAAAATAGATTTATAAAGGCTATTTTAACTTAATTATCAGTTAAAATTTTTTTGATACATACAAAAATTTAATTTAATATTATTAAAAAGCATATTTAAGTTGGACTCTATCAATATATAAAGTAAAATCCACTTGGTACTGATTTAGATTTGGAAATTATTTTATTAAAATGAAAATAAAATACGACAATCAAGATAAAGAATGGGCAGAATGCTTAAAAAATAATGATAAAAGAAATCACTCTGAAAGCTGGCTTAAGAAAAATACGCTTGATTACTGGAGGCACAAAAGGATGCTTTCTAAGTTGGATCCGTTTATCCAAGAAGGAGATATTTGGCTCACAATTGGTGATGGTAGGTATGGGACGGAAGCAAATTATATAATTTCAAAAGGGGCAAATGCATTGGCAACTGATTACTCCGTAGATTTATTAAAAATTGGTAAGGAAATTGGTTTTATAAATGACTATAAAAAAGAAAATGCTGAATCATTAAGCTTTAAAGATAAAGAATTTGATTATGTGCTTATAAAAGAAGCTTTTCATCATTTCCCAAGACCATGGATTGCTCTTTATGAGGCATTTAGAGTTTGTAAAAAAGGCGTAATTTTAATCGAACCAAATGATCAATTAACAAACAGATCAAATTTTTTATCCAAATTTTTCAAAAAGATAATTAATATTATTAAGAGAATAAAAAATATTCCATACAATAAAGATTGTTATTCTTTTGAAGAAGTTGGAAATTTTATTTATACAACAAATAATAGAGAACTTGAAAAATTTCTTTTAGGGATGCATTACAGACATATAGGATTAATTGAATTAAATGATCACTATATAAGAGGTGTGGAGTATATCGTTTTTTCTAACAAACAAATTTTAAACAGAATTAAAATAATAAGTTTTAAAAGTTTAATTTATTTTAAAGAATTTTTGACAAGAATTAAGTTAATAAATAATTCACTTAACATAAATATCCTTTTCAAAGAAACTCCGAATAGAAATTTAATAAAAAAAATGAGAGCTAATAAATGGAATTATAAAATACTTCCTTTGAATCCATATTTATAAATAATGTCAAAAGATTTTTTTCATTCGGATTTTGCTAAACACAGTAAATTTAGATGGGATTTCATTCTTAATATAAGAGATTTAGATAGATGGCAACTTCTATCAAATAATTACCAAAGATATTTTCAGAAAATTCCAGAAAAGATATCTTTTAAAGAAAAAATACCAAAAAAAATACACCAAGTATGGATAGGCCCCAAAAAAATACCAGAAAAGTATCTACATTGGGGAAAGACTTGGATTAAAAAGAATCCCCAATGGGAATATAAATTATGGACAGATAAAGATATTAAAAATTTATCTATGCATAATAAATCACTTTTTTATTCAACGAATAATGTTGGTTTTAAAAGTGATTTAGCACGCTATGAAATTCTTTATAAATACGGAGGCATTTACATAGATACTGATTTTGAATGCTTGGAAGAAATTCCTGATAATCTTAGGAATTTTGACTTTGTATCGTCTACTGGGTTTGATTTTACACCAGTAATATTAAATGGTTTTATTATGGCATCTCCTAAAAATTATATTATTAAAAAGATAATTTATGATATAGAGTCACCTTACAACAGTAAAGAGCCTATGGATGTAATTAACTCATCAGGGCCTAATAGATTAACAAGTTTATATTTCAGACACTACTGTAAAAATTCGATAATATTACCCTCAAATTATTGCTACCCTTATCCTTCATTTCTCATTAATAGCAAAGAAGCCAAGAAAGATGAGATTACATCTTTATCATTTGCCATCCATCATTGGGAAATGAGCTGGATGAAAGGTAAATTAATAAGTAGAGTATTCCTTAAAATTAAATACTTATTAAATAATTTTTTTAAGCAATAATGAAAGATTTTTATTTTTTAATCAATAAAATATACAAGCTATACTTAATATTTGATTTAAAAAGAAAATATCAAATTTTTTTCATATTGATTATAAATATTTTAAATGGACTATTAGAGTACCTAACTCTTTTTTCAGTAAGCCTTTTTCTTAGAGCTTTAAGCGATCCTGAATCTTTAATAAATAGCAATCTAATGAAGAATTTATTCAATTTAGATATTCAAAAAACATCTCAAGCAGTATTCTTTTCAACTTTAATATTTATAACAATTATTCTATTTAGCTCTTCTACAAGAATAATAAATTTATGGATAAATATGAAATATAGAACTCAACTAATAACTTTCTTAGAACAGAATGCTTTTAAAAAAATTATATCGCAAAATTATAATTTTCATATAGAAAGAAATAGTAGTGATCTATTAAAAACGCTAACAACAGATATTGAAAAAACAAATTTTTTTATTGAGAATTTACAAACACTTTTAACATCAATTTTTATAGGTTTAAGTATTATATTTGGATTAATAAACCTTAATGCAAAAATTTCATTATTTAGCATTGTATTATTTTTAATTTTATACAGTCTTCTTGGCAAATATACAAATAAAAGTATTAAGCAATTTAGTAAAAAAGAATCAAAAGCTAATTCTGAAATTATTAGAAGAATTATGGAAAGTCTTGGTTCTATAAGAGAACTAATACTCTCTGGTAATCAAGACTTTGTCTTAAAAAAGTTTAACCAATCAAGTTATACATTAAGAGTAAATCAGGGTTATAACGCATTCTTAACAACATTTTCTAGATTCGCCTTTGAAGGTATTGGATTATTTGTTGTTGCGATAATAGGTTATTTTATTTTTAATGAATCATCTAATAAAGAAAGTGTAATTGCTCTTTTAGGTACATTTGCATTAGGTGCTCTTAAATTACTTCCTACGATGCAAAGTATTTATAGATCTTACTCATTATTATATTTTTATGAAGTCCCCCTAAAAAATGTACTTAAGGTACTTTATTTACCCCAAAAGCCTAGTTGTAATAAATACACCTATAAAAGTTTTAAAAAATCTATCTTCATTGATAATTTATCCTATAAATTCCCAAAATCAGACAAGTTCGTCCTACAAAACATTAATTTTGAAATCAAAAAAGGAGAAAAAATTGGAATTATAGGGAAGACTGGTAGCGGGAAAACAACTTTGATAAATATTATTATGGGACTACTTACTCCCACGCAAGGAAATCTTATGGTAGATGATAATTATATTTTTAATTCTAAAGAGGAAATTAAAAGTAATTGGTTGAAAAATATAACTTTAGTACCTCAAGATATATTTTTATATGATTCAAGTATTTATGAGAATATTGCTTTTAACATGAACTTGAAAGGAATAAACAAAAAAAATATTGAAAATGCCGCCAAGTTAGCTTGCGCTCACGAATTTATAGTCGAAAGACCATTAAAATATAAAACTCAAACTGGAGAGAAAGGTATTCAATTTAGTGGGGGACAAAAACAACGATTAGGCATAGCAAGAGCTATTTATAGTAATTCAGAAATTATCATTCTAGATGAAGCTACAAATGCACTAGATCAAAGAACGGAAGATAAAGTTATTGAATCTCTTTTGCAAATAAGAAATAAAACTATTATTTCAGTAGCGCATAGACTTAATATTTTAAAGAATTTCGACAGAATTATAGAATTAGAAAATGGTACTATTAAAAATATCTATACGGGGAAAAACCTCAAAAGTTAATTAAATCAGAAATTTATTATTTTATGAATTTAAATAATAAAGAATTTAAAATTCCAATACTACTTTTAACTTGGAAGAGAGAAAAGGAAATAGGCTTAATTATAAATAAGTTGAGAAAAATAAATGCAGTAAATATTTACGTTAATTCAGATGGTTATAAATTAAAAGAGCATAACAAAAAAGAAAAAGATAAGATTTTGAAAACGAGAAATGCAATCATTAAGAATATAAATTGGGAATGTAAACTTAATCTGAATTTTAATAATAATAATTTAGGTTGCAAAGATTCTGTAATTAATGCGATAAATTGGTTTTTTAAAAATGAACCATATGGAATAATTCTCGAAGAGGATTGTATCCCTAATGAATCTTTTTTTTACTTTTGTGCTCATTTGTTGGATAAATATATTAATTATGAAAATATAAGTTGTATAACAGGTGTTAATTTTCAGAATGGTCAAAAAACAACTAATAGTTCTTACTACTTTTCAAAATATAATCATTGTTGGGGATGGGCTACATGGAAAAAATCATGGAAATTATTTGACAAAAATATGACTTTTTGGCCTTTAATGAAGTCTCAAAATAGTTGGATAATTGATAATTCAATGAGTCAAGAAGAAAGAAATTACTGGGAAAATATCTTCGATATCTCATACAATAATGGTATTGATTCATGGGCATACCCTTGGCTAGCATCATTATGGTATGCAAACAAATTGACAGTAACTCCTGAAAAAAATCTTGTATCAAATGTAGGTTTTGATGGATTAGCTACCCACACAAAAAATAGATTTTCAAATTCAGCTAATCAAAAGACGTATATTTTAAAAAATATAATAGATAATCCTTTAATAGAAGTAAATCTTAAAGCTGATAGATATACATTCCAGAATCACTTTTCTGAGTCTTATGATAGAAATATTTTTGAAAAATTTAGTAAGAAAATAAAACTTTTGATAAAAATGATTTTCAATCCTATTAAAGGAATATTATATCTAAAAGACAAAATTAATTAATTTAAATGACTATAAATTATTCAAATTATTTGGAGAACGAAGAATGGAAGTTTTGTGTTAAGAAATTACCTATAATCGCAATTGATCTAATAATAAAAAATAAACATTCAGAAATTCTTATGGGTAGACGTTTAAATAATCCCGCAAAAAATTCATTTTTTGTTCCTGGAGGAAGAATCTTTAAAAATGAAAAGATTGAAGATGCCATAGAAAGAATCTCAAATAATGAAATAAGCAAAACATATAAAATAAAAGATGCATCCTTTATCAATTATTTTGAACACTTTTACCCAAATTCATTATGGGAAGAGAAAGATATTTCAACTCATTATATAGTCCTTGCATTTAGTATAAAAACCAATAAAGAAGCATTTAATTTAAAAAATCAGCATTCTGAATTCAAATGGATTTCATATAAGAACCAAGAACTATACAATATTCATGAATACTCAACTAAATATTTTAATTTTTAACAAAAAAGTTAATTATTCAAATTGAAAAGGTTTTGCTACTTTTTTGAAGGTTTGGCAAACGTAATTAACATCTTCTTTCGACATATCAGCATTTATAGGCAAATAAATACCATTATGATGAACTTGATCTGCATATTTTAAGGAATAATAATTGCCATATTTATTTTTCCAAAAAGGCTGCAAACCCATACTTCCACAAATTAGTGGTCTACTTTCTACTCCGTGCTTTTTTAAGTGATTCCAGACTTCTGAAGGATTCTTTACTAAAGTTCCATATGCGAAAGCAGATACAAATTCTGTATTTGATTTTTGACTCCAAAAATCACTTAATAAATATTTGTAGCAATTAAATAATTCTTGCCTTCTATTACAATAATTTTCTATTATTTCCATCTGCTTCAAACCTAAAAAAGCGTTTATTTCCGTAGACCTTAAATTGAAGCCAGGATAGTAAAAAGCATACAAATCTCTAAAATCTGTGATATTATATTTTTCTTTTAGAGATTTTGATATTTTAGGTTCCAAATCCCTGCTCCAACCATGAGAACGAAGAGATGTTATTAAAGAAATAAATTCATCATTATTTGAGGATATTGAACCTCCTTCAATAGTCGAAATATGGTGCCCATAATAAAAAGAGAAGGTAGATGCTAAACCGAAATTACCAAGCTTTTTATTATTGCAAATTGAACCTAACGCTTCACATGAATCTTCAAAAATCCTAATATTATTTTCGGAACAAATATCTCTAATCTTTTCAATATGTGAATCATGACCGAGTACATGAACTAGAATCAGAGAATGAATTTTTTCTTTTTTGACAATTTGATTTAAATGATCGATATTTATGCCAAGATTTATTGGATCACAGTCTATTAAAAAAGGATCATAACCAAGTTGAATAAAAGGTGCCAAAGTTGTTGACCAAGAAACAGCAGGTACTCCAATTTTTGTAGATTGCAAATCTTTATAAAATAAATTCGCGGCCGCAACTAACAAATTTGCAGATGAACCGCTATTTACAAATCTTGATTGAGAGCAACCTAAGAACTTAGAGAATGCCTTCTCAAATTCAATTGTCAAAATACCCTTAGTCAGCTTTGGATATCCTTTTAGCCAATCTGATAGAGAATCAATATGATCGTTAGGGATTGTATTTGATGCTAGTTGTATTTTCATGGCAAATATTAAATTGATTTTCTAAATTTCAATTTAATCCTCCTATAAGTTTCCTCAATAAAAAAGTAAATTGACTCTATTTTTAATTTTTTAACTATTACTGAAATGATTAAATAAAGTCTTGCCCCTGCATAAGCAGCCCTAAAACTTTTTGCCTTTTCAGAGTGAAAATCATTTTGAGCATCTATGGTTATAGATTGTTTATGGTACCCAAATCTAACTAATTTATCATTGAGATAAATACATTTTTTGTATTTAAATATAGGCATTGCAGTCATTAACCAATCAGGCCCAACACCACAGTAACTATACTTTGACAATAAATTATTAGTTAAATACATACAACTTAACGCATCAGACTTTCTTATTAATGCACAACTTGGAGAAATCAATCCTTTTAATACTTTTCTTCCTCCAGAGAAAATATTAATCCTTTCAAATTTATTTTCCAATTTATCCCACCCTTGTTCATTTATAAATTTCTCTTCCAAGTCAATTAATTGGTAATTACAGTAAACCATCCCAATATTTTCATTAAACATATTTACAGATCTATAAATATATTCTGGATGCATCCAATCATCATCAAAACAAAAATGTATTAGGTTGCCTTTAGCTGCTAGCAAAGATTCAATCTCGCAAAAATGCAATCCATAATCACTGTCTCTCCTAATATAATTTATTTTATTTCCATAACTCTTGCAAATTTCATAAGTATCATCATCACTACCATGATCACAAACTATTATTTCACAATTATAAGTTTGTTCTATAGATGAATTTATTGCTCTTTCAATGAGGTGGCCTCTATTATAAGTAGGTATTAAAATACTCACCGAATATTCCATTTCAAATTAAATATCCCAAAATATAATATCATAGACATTTATCCTAAGTTTAAATGAAAAAAATAATCCAGATTGAACCATGGATTAACAATTTAGAATTAGATGAATTAAAAAAGGTGGTTTCATCCACATTTGTAACCGAATCTGAATTAAACAAAGAATTTGAAGAAATAACTTCTTTCTACACAAAAAGCAAATATACAACAACGATATGTAATGGGACAAGTGCTCTATTTTGCTGTTTAAAGGTGTTAAAAATAGGGCCTGGGGATGAAGTAATCGTTCCAAACATGACATTTATAGCTACAGCAACTGCCGTAATCCTGACAGGGGCTACAGTAAGACTTGTAGATGTTAATCCAATCACAGGATGTCTTGATCCGCTTAATTTATTAAATGCAATCAACTCTAAAACTAAGGCCATAATACCTGTTCACTTATATGGCATTTCATGTGATATGGATGAAATTACAAATATTGCAAAGGCAAACAATATTTATATTATTGAAGATGCTGCTCAGGGAGTTGGTGTTAAATATAAAAATAAACATGTTGGAACCATTGGTGAATTAGGAGTATTAAGCTATTACGGGAATAAAACCATTACTACTGGTGAAGGTGGAATGATATTAACCGATAATTATGAGTTATCTAAGAAAATATATATGCTTAAAAATCATGGGAGAGAAAGAAAAGGTACTTTTTTACATACAACAATAGGGTGGAACTTTTCATTTACAGAGATGCAAGCAGCTTTAGGTATTGCTCAAATGAAAAAACTTAAAGAAATAATTTCAAAAAAAAGAGATCTATTTAATTTTTATAATAGAAATATTAATAATGAAAAACTTTTCATGAGACCTGTTCCCTCTGAGACAACTCATCCAGTCCACTGGTTTAGCAACATACACTGTCCCGATGCAAAATCCCTAGAAAATTTTTTACAAAATAAAAATATTCCTACAAGAAGGTTATTTTTTCCACTTAATAATCAACCCTGTTTCCAAAATGAAAGCTACATTGTTAACTTGAATGAAGAATTTCCAGGGACTGAATGTGCGTATAGAAGAATACTTTCTTTGCCTTCTTCGGTTCTTCTAGATATTGAACAAAAAGAATTTATTGTTGATATGGTTAATAAATTTTAGCTAAATTTTATTTTTATAAAAGATTTTTATTGATCCAAAATAATTCCAATGTAGAATTAATTAAGAGGCTTAGATATGGTGAAAATAAA
>MDTD01065892.1_pt1 | contig 11036 bp, 8 predicted proteins | sample 811221 | NCBI WGS metagenome assembly MDTD01 (sample SAMN05326646, study PRJNA326480) | marine metagenome | isolation source: seawater | place: Pacific Ocean: South West | collected 2011
ATTGCCCTGAAAACGGGAGCGACGACGGATGGTTTGAACCTGGCCGACGTACCCGCTTCACTGAAGGGGGTATCCTGTTACGCATGCCACGCTGTTTCGGCGGTCGAAGGGACTCATAACAACGCTTTGGTACTCTCTGACGATGGGGTCATGCGCGGAGGGTTTGCAGACGCTGCGGAAAATCCTGTGCATCGATCTTCGTACAGCAATCTGCATGATCGAGACCATCTCGCCAGCGCCGACATGTGCGGCAGTTGCCATGATATTGTGAACCCACTGGGCGTGCACATCGAGCAAACCTACAAGGAATGGAAAGAAAGCCTCTTTAGCGATCCGACCAATCGAGATCGTTCCACCTGCAATCGTTGTCACATGCCGGGACGAACTGATGTGGTCGCCAACTACGAAGGTGTGTCGCTACGCCGTCACCATGACCACAGCATGCCAGGGGTCGATATTGCTCTGACACCCTTTCCTGATCGAGAAAGGCAACGACAAGCGGTTCAGTTGAGCTTGGATACCACGCTGTCAGCACGCCTTTGTGTTGGCTCAGATGGTGAGAACACTCGACTTCTTGTTCAGATGGAAAATATGGGAGCCGGGCATGCTTGGCCGAGCGGTGCCATTCAGGATCGCAGAGCCTGGGTGGAAATTATCGGTTATGAGGGAGATGAGGAGCGCTTCTCGACGGGCAACGTCGCTGATGATCAAGCAATGACGAGCGTGAAGAATGAAGACACGCAAATGATCAGCTTTGGTGCCACCGCTTACGACGCCGACGGCAACATCACCCATGACTTTTGGGATATGGTTCGCACTGAGTCCGACGTGATGCCTTCGCCGGTACCCCATCTGCGGGGGATCGATACCGGCGAAAATCATCGGAACTACAACCTGTCATTTCCTGGTGACGTGGATCGCGTGGAGATGAAGGTTCGGATCCGACCCATGGGGCTCGATATCCTTCAGGAACTGGTCGATCATGAAGGCCTTGACCCTGCGGTCAAACAAGCCATGCCCACCTTTGATTTGGGCTCGACGAAGCTGGTTTGGACACCGGAAGCAGCAGATCAAAGTGGCTGTGTGCCACCGCTTTCGAGGTAAGCGGCGGTAAAGTTTCTTTTCCTTCGTCGCAATGAACGCGAACAGTCCGTCATGAACCCGATTCTCTGGCAGCCTGACCCTGAAACGATTGAGAACGCAGCGATCACGCAGTTCCGTCAGCGCGTCGCAACGAAATACACCGTTGATCTTCCGGATTATGAGGCACTTCACACCTGGAGCGTGACCCATCGCGAGCTTTTTTGGTCCGAGATATGGGCGCTGGGTGAATGCGTTGGGGAGGGCTCGTTAAGCCCTGCATTGGGCGCTGATACCATGCCAGGCGCACAGTGGTTTCCTGGGCTTCGACTGAACGTGGCTGAAAATCTCCTCCGGCATCGGGACGATCGTCTAGCGATCCACTTTCGATGTGAGGAGTCGATGGAGCGCCAGTTGAGCTTCGCAGAACTCCACGATCAGGTGGCCAAGGTCGCCGACGGGTTCCGGCGCTTGGGGCTGGAACCTGGGGATCGGGTGGCTGCTTTTGTTCCCAACGTGCCGGAGGCGGTCGTTGCCATGTTGGCGGTGACGAGCTTGGGGGGCGTTTGGACCAGTTGTTCACCGGATTTTGGGGTGCAGGGTGTTTTGGATCGGTTTGGTCAAGTGGAGCCACGCTTTCTGATCGCTGCGGATGGTTATCGCTTTAAAGGCAAGAATTTCGACCGGCGCCCGCAGTTGGCGGAGATCCTTGCGGGTCTGCCGACCGTGGAGCGATGTCTGGTCATCTCCTACCTCGAAGACCAACCCGATGTGGACGGACTCCGTGACTGCCAGTTGATGAATGATTGGATACACCAAGCCGATTGTCCGGATCTTTCTTTTGTTCGTCTTCCCTTCGATCACCCGATGTACATCATGTATTCTTCCGGGACGACGGGGGTTCCCAAAGCCATCGTTCATGGGGCGGGTGGAACGCTGCTGCAGCATATTAAAGAGCATCGGCTGCATACCAACTTAGGTGCTCATGATCGTCTCTTCTACTTCACCACCTGCGGATGGATGATGTGGAATTGGTTGGTTAGCGCCTTGGCCGGTGGCACGGCGATCATGCTGTTTGAAGGTAATCCATTTTACCCCGGTCCCGAGGTGCTTTTTCGTTGGGCTCAGGATCAGGGCATTACAGCCTTCGGTACGAGTGCAAAGTATGTCGATGCGGTGAAAAAGAGCGGTTTGGTTCCCAAGGATCATTTCGATTTATCCAAAGTCAAAACCTTGCTCTCCACGGGCTCGCCCTTGGTGCCAGAGAGCTTTGATTTTGTTTACGAGGCCATCGGTGACGACCTGTGTGTCAGCAGCATCACGGGGGGGACGGATATTATCTCCTGCTTTGCACTTGGCCATCCCGCCGGCCCGGTGCGTCGGGGCGAGTTGCAAGTGAAAGGCTTGGGCATGGATGTGGCTGTCTTCGATGGTGAAGGCAACGCTGTGGTGGGTCAGCCCGGTGAGTTGGTCTGTCGACAGGCATTTGTGTCGATGCCCATCGGGTTTTGGAACGACGATCAGGGACATCGTTATCGAACTGCTTATTTCGAAGCCTATGACGGTGTCTGGACCCATGGCGATTGGGTCGAAGAGACGGAATCCGGTGGACTCATCGTCTATGGACGCAGCGACGCGACGTTGAATCCCGGTGGAGTCCGAATCGGTACGGCGGAGATTTATCGTCAGGTGGAGCAGATGGACGCGGTTGTTGAAGCGATTTGCGTCGGCCAAGATTATGAAGGTGATCAGCGCGTGATCCTCTTTGTGGTGCTTCGGGACGGTCTGCAACTCGATGATGAGTTCCGTGGTGAGATTCGTCGTCAAATTCGAGCCGAAACAACACCACGACATGTGCCCGCGGTCATCGCACAAGTTCCGGACATCCCTCGTACAAAGAGCGGTAAAATCGTTGAGCTAGCAGTGAAGAAAATGATTCATGGACAGGATGTAAAAAACCGCGCTGCTTTGGCAAACCCTGAGGCCCTTGAGCACTTTCGAAATCGAAGCGAACTCAAAGCCTAAGGGGTTTGCGCAAACCAATCGACCGTCTTCTTTAGTCCCGCTTCAAGGCTCACCTTGGGCTGCCAACCAAGAACTTCGGTAGCTCGCTGGTAACTGATGACACTGCGCCGTTGTTCGCCTGGCTTCGCCGGCGCATAGTTCGGCTGGCCGTCGTATTCAGCGGCTTCTCTGATCAAGCGGGCAAGTTCATTGACATCGGTTTCGATGGCGGTGCCGATATTGATGGCACCATGGGCGGCCGGATTGTCGAGCAACGAGAGAAAGGCGGCGACCACATCGCCCACATACACATAGTCTCGAGTTTGACCGCCGTCTCCGAAGATTGTTGGTTGTTCATTCGCCAGCATCTTTTGGCTGAAGATGGCGACAACTCCTGCCTCACCATGGGGGTCCTGCCGTGGGCCGTAGACGTTGGCTAAGCGAAGCGCTGCTGTTCGCATGCTGCTCGTTCGGCTGAAGTAGTCCAGGTAGTGTTCACCGGAGAGTTTGGACAAACCGTAGGGGCTATCGCTGCGGCATGGGTGTGATTCGGGCGCTGGGTATTCGGATTGCTCGCCGTAGATCGCGCCACCCGTACTCGCCATGGCAAACAACTGGCAGCCGCTTTCTGCTGCAGCTTTTGCAAAAGCGATGGTGCCGAGGACATTGACCTGCGCATCAAAGATCGGATCGGCAACGCTCTTTCGCACATCCATCTGTGCGGCGAAGTGAAAGACGGCATCCGGTTGAAATCGGGTGAGTACCTGGAGCGCCTCTTCGCTGGTGATATCGAGGGCGTGAAAGTGGGCTTTTGCAGGTAGGTTTCGACGATGTCCGCGACTGAGATTATCGATCACCATAACCTCATGACCAAGGGTGCATGCGGCGTCTGCTAAATGGGATCCAATAAACCCGGCACCACCGGTCACTAGAGTTCGCATCATGTCTCTCTTGAGAGTCTATTTCTCTCGTTCAGAGCCTTAAGTAAGGCTTTTGTGACCCGACTCTGCCACGCAGTTACCGAAAATTCACGATGTGCTTTCTCCTGAGCTCGCAATCGAAGGCTGGCGAGGTAGGATCGGTTCTCATCCCATGCTTTTAACGTCTCGATCATCTGAGTCACATCGGTTCTCGGTACCACGCTTTCCGTTGCGATATCACCAAGGACAGTCTTTGCGCAGCCGACGTCGAAGCTAACCACTGCTTTGCCTCGAGCCATCGCCTCGAGCCACACCAAGGGGAGTCCTTCACGGACATGAGATGGAAAGAGGAGGACCTGACACGCTTCTAGGGGGTCCCAAGCGGTTTCTGGGGGCTGCGAACCATGAAAGTGAACCCGTTTCGTTAACCCCAAACGAGCGATCTGATCATGGATCTCATGTTGGTACGCTTCCGAGGAAAAGCCGCCGACCACGTCCAACTCGGCGTGGGGCAGACCTGCGAGGACTTGGAGGCCATACATGAAGCCTTTAATCGGCTGAATGTTGCCAATAAATGCGAGGCGAAAGGGTCCCGACTCTTCGATTGGCGGCTGTAAAGTACTGCCGGGTACCCCATTGCCGACGGCGCACCATGGAGTCTCGGGTTGAAGGTAACTGTTAAACTCCGGATAAAATTGTTCATGGAGCAGTAGAATCATGGCTGCTTGGTTGAGCATGTGCCGATGGGCTTTTTGGATCAGGGCACCATCGGGCTGTCCCTCCCAGTTGAGACCGATACCCCCGCTGTGCAAATGGAGGCAGTAGGGGACTCCGCGCGCTTCGCAAACCTTCATCAGGACAGCATCTCGAAGAACAGACAAACCGAAGAGGCCTGGCGTGTAGTAGACGAGGTCCGCTTTCCCGACGGCTGCCGTTAGCTTCGCTAAGAGCTTGATGCCTCTTCGAGTTGCGCCGATGGGAAGGCGACTCGGGTTTGCAATCTCTTTGATGGATTGAGCCCCTTGGACCGGAAGAACCCGCACTTCGAACGCATCATGGATGGGACCCGCATCGAGGAGTCGTTGGTTTGCGAGACTCACTCCATGGAGGGGAGGAGGCAGATGTCCGACGAACAGCAGTCTTGGTTTCACGGTGCCGTAAGACTCCGGTCAAAGCGCCAATCCGAATCATAAAAACCCGTCGCAACTAGGCCTCGATCGTTCCAAGCGAGGAAGTCTGGAAAGCCGCTTCGACTGGAGTAGGGGAGAATCTCAAAGAGGAGATCTTCTTTGCCGGTGGGGGCGGCGAGAACCGCTGAGAGTCGGCCGTCTTCCTCAAAGAGGGAGAAGAAGGCGCCGTCCCGTTGACGCTGATCTTGATAGTAAATGCCTTCATCATCCCAACGAAAGGGAAAGTCGTTGGGAAGATTGAGTTGGTCCTGTGAAACAGCCACGTAGATTGTGTTTCGCCCCGCATCGATCGCTTCTTGGCGCCGGCTCATCGGCAGGGTGCATGCTTGCCCATTGCCGATGACGTTCCATTGACCCGCATGGTGGGCAGCGACAGCCGCTGCAGCGCCTCGGTCGTTGTCGCTGACGATAAAGCAGAAGGGGCGGCGATACACCTCGTTGTAGGGACCGTGGACTCCAGGCCGCTTGCCGGTTTGGGGGCCGTACTCGATGTCCCCGGTCGTCACCGGAATGACTTCACCATCCACTTCAATCTCGCTGATGCCCTTGGCCGTGAGGCCATCACCGTCGAGGATCATGCTGCGGACGTTCACCGTCTCTAAAATCACCCGGTCAGCCTCCTGCCGGCTACGGAGTTCCAGGTCTGCCTCGGGACTGAGCGCGGAGCGCAAGCGAACATAGGAGTGATGTTCGGCGTAGGCTGCATTCGGGCTGATGAACTCGAAGTCGAGTTCGAAGGGGTCCAGGCTGCGTGCCTCCATGAAATCGAAGAGGGGTTGCCAGTCAACACAGTCGACCCCTTCCGAAACGTCTCCATTCCACCAGTGCCCCTTTCCAGGCTCCTCATGGTACGCCACGTCATCGGTATGTTGTCGAGCCGCCTCAACGAGGTTACGCCCCTCGCGAACGGGCACATTATCGTCGGCGTCTGCATGGATCACGTAGACGCCACGGCGGGCGATATTGGAGAGATAGTTGAGGGTATCGGAGTGGGCTCGGGAGCGAGCAAAAAGCCCGCTCGGTCGCTGGGAGCCACCATAGGAGTAAAAGCTTTCCCAGCCGGCGCTGGGGCCGAGCGTCGCGAAGCGCCCAGGCATCATGACGCCATTGTGCCAGGTGCCGTGTCCGCCCATGGAGTGACCGGTGACATAGACCCGGGTGGTATCGATGTTGAAGCGATCCATGGCGTTGTCGAGGGAGTGGAGGGCGTTGAAGTGACCCCACTCCTCCCAATCGAAGCCAAAGGGACGACGGTTGGTGGCGGCTACCACGTAATTCCAGTCCCGCTGGGAGTAACTGCGTGCCTGCCCGATGGCTTCGACACTGGCTCCATGAAGGCTCAGGACCAGGGCGTAGTCCCGCTCAGCATCGAAGTTCTTTGGGGGTTGAACCCCGTAATACTGCACGGAGCCATCTTGAGGACTGATGAAACTACGGCGATAGTGTTTGGTGCTTTCGATGACGGTGTATTCCTGAGTGTGCTGGTAGCGATAAACCAGCCCCTGAGCTTCGAGTTCAATGGTGATGGGAATCACGGTCTCTGGCGCACCCCATGGTGCCTTCGGGCGGATCTCGAAAGCCAGTTGGGTGAGGGTGTAGGAGCCCATCCCGGGAAAGACCGTCGTGGTGGCTTCGACGTGCTCGCTTTCCAGGACTCGGCATTGAACGTCCCCGAGCAATTGGGATGTGATGTTGAGAACGGGGATGCCCAGGTAGAGGGGGCTATCATCCCCTTCTCGCAGATCGCTGTAGGTACGGTCCCGAGGATTGAAGACAATTTCATGGCCGGTGATAAAGAGTTGAATCTTCGCATTGCCCCGGCCACCCGTGAGTTGGGCGGCGATGAGGTGTTCGCCGGGTTCGTCAGCCAGGGGAATTCGGTGTTTGCCGCTGCCGTAAATATCCGCCGGTTGCGCCCGGCCGTTCACGTAGACGGTGTAGCCCCGATCCACTCGAGCGAAGAGTCGCTCGCCTTCGCTCAAATCCATTTTTGCAACAGCCCAATAAAGGGTGCGTTGGGAGGTGGGTAAATCCCCTTCTTCCGTCGCCCGAACTCGCTCCCAGTCGACCGCATAGCGACGATCCGATCCCACTTCCGGGTACTGCAAGCGGTTCCAACGAACATCTCGCTCCAAAGCCTGATTGTCCGTGTTGCCGATCCTGCCGAGCATCCACTCGTCGGGCAGGACCTGAATCACCTCCTCTTCGGGGGCGAGTTCTGGTCCTTCCGGTACGGCGATTCCGGCGTCTTGTTGGGGCTTGGGCTCTTGTGCAGGACAGGCACAAAGGAAAAGAAGGCAAAGAGGAACAAGACGCAGCATAGGAGACTCCCAGGATCCGAAGTTAGCCTCAAGACGGCGGCTTTTCCACATCTGCTTGACCCGCATGGGTCGGCGGGGCAGGCGCAATCGGAGGGAGGGGACCTGTCGATGGGATTTGTAGGTATTCGTTTGGAACAACTGAAAGCACTCCTCGCTGCAGTTCACAGCGAACAGTTGCCGTGTCCGCTGAGCCCGGACGCTTTGGCTTGTCAGGGGTTTCAAGATGTTAGTGAGCAGATTCTAGCCAGCCTCCGCGGCCTCGAGCAGAACGCCGTTCGAGCGGTACTCGTTGCCGTGATCGCCGAGCGTTTGTCCGCTTTCGACAAGCCGATGGGGTCTGCGTGACGCCAGCCGAACAGGTTGCCACCTGGTTACACAAGGCTCGAAGGGTTCTTTTTATCACCGGCGCGGGGCTTTCTGCGGAGAGCGGCTTGCCCACCTACCGAGGGCTTGGTGGACTCTACGAGGACGCAGAGACCCCTGAGGGCGTGACCATCGAGCAGGCTTTGTCCGGGGGCATGCTGCGTCGTCACCCAGCATTGTGTTGGAAGTACATCGCTCAAATCGAACAAGCCTGTCGGGGCGCCGAACCAAATCGAGCCCATGGGCTGATCGCTGCTTTTCAGGATCGACTTGAAACATGGGTTTTGACTCAGAATGTGGATGGTTTCCATGGTCGTGCAGGGAGCCGCAATGTCATCCCCATCCACGGTGATATCCACCAACTTTACTGTCCGAACTGTCGCTGGGACGAGGAGGTTGCAGATTACACTCATTTGCAACTTCCTCCCCATTGCCCTCGCTGCCAATCGATCATTCGTCCCCGGGTCGTTCTCTTCGGTGAGATGCTGCCGCCCATGGCGATGAAATGTTTCAATGAACAACTGCAAAAGGGCTTCGATCTGGTCTTTTCCGTCGGCACAAGCAGCGGCTTTTCTTACATTGCCCAGCCCATCGTGATGGCGATCTCTCGTGGGGTTCCGACGGTGGAAATAAATCCTGGAACCACGCCGGTCACCCCCCTGGTTCGGTTGCGTTTTTCCTGCGGAGCTGTGGAAGCCCTGGAGTTGATCTGGCGAGTTTGGAGTGTCAAGGCGCGGGAGATTTAATCCGCCTTCGTTGGCTCTCGAGGTGTACCGTGACCAATCTCCGGCTTTACCCGTCGTGCCTGAAGGGGCACGTCCTGAGTGAAGCGCCGGGAGGCGCCAGGGGGGAGGTTCGCAAATCGCTGCCTTTCGATTCCCCGCTCGTCGAGAGCGAGTTCAAGGTCATCCAGAGGTTCGTCCTGCCCCTCCATACCTAACTTGAAGGTTCCATGGTGGACCGGGATCGCCGCCTCGGCGCCGCATTCAAGGAATCCCTCTACAGCCTCTTCTGGATTGACGTGAACCGAGCGCATCATTCCGTTCGGCCGGTAAGCGCCGATGGGCATGAGCACCAAGCGAGGAGGACCGAGCCGCTCGAGGACTTGTCGGAAATGAGGACCGCTGGCCGTATCCCCGGCATAATACATGACGCCGCTAGCGGTTTGAAGCGCCCATCCCATCCACAGGGTCCGGTCTCGGTCAAAAAGACCTCGGGATGAAAAGTGTTGAGCGGGAATCCCGTGGAGAATCCGCCCCTGTCCCAAGTCGAAGATTTGCCACCAATCGGAGGCCTCCACGTTCTCGATGCCTGCGTCGCGTACTAAGTGTTCGACTCCCAGGGGGACAAAGAGTCGAGCAGGATGTCGCTCCATCAAGCGCTTTAGCGTCGGAAGGTCCGTGTGATCGTAATGGTTGTGACTGATCACAATAGCGTCAATCGGAGGCAGATCATCGAAGGAAATACCTGGTGGATGAAAGCGATGAGGTCCCGCAAAGCGAAAGGGACTGGCACGCTCCGACCAAACAGGGTCGGTGAGCAGATTGAGCCCCTCGGTTTGGATGAGCACGGTGGAGTGCCCGACAAAAGTTGCCACGATGTCGGAGCCCTGCACCCTTTCAACAGGCTTTGCGGTCTGTTCGAGGGGCCGCTCCGACCACGCTTTGTTCTTTGTCTCCCACGCTGTCTTTAGGGCGTGGAGAGGATCCCGCACCCGAGGGATCTGGTTGATAAAGGTCTTGCCGTTGAAGTTGTATTGGGTGGGGCCTTCGTGGCCGGCAGCACTTAACCACCAGCCGACCACAGCGGCGGTGATTCCGAAAAGCACGAGTCCCGCACCTAAGATTTTAAGGAGGGTTCGTTTCATTTCGACCATTGACTCCGAAAACGTTGTTCGATTTCTGCCACATTGGGGATGACTTGGCGGCACCAGTGGAGAAAAATATCGAGCTTTTCATGGGAACCAAGCCCCCAACTGACGTCACTGGCTTGGAGTCGTGTTCGAAGATCATACAAACCGAGCGCCACACTGACGGACAGATTGTAACTTTCAGCAAAGCCATACATGGGCAGACAAGCCACATGATCTGCTCGATCTAATACACTTTGACTCAACCCAGGTTTCTCCTCGCCAAAGCAAAGAGCAAGAGGCTTGTCGATCGGTAGGCTGGCCAGGGGTCGTGCGGTGTGGGGCGTCGTCGCGACCACCTGATAGCCGCTCGCTTTCAAGGCGTCGATACAGCCGGCAGAATTCGAGTGATGGGTCGTTTGAATCCAGCGCTGACTGCCCAAGGCGATGTCTTTATTCGGCGCAAAGCGGTTGTTTAATTCAATCACGTGCAGATCTTGGAGGCCGAAGGCATCACAGGACCGAATCACTGCACTGGCGTTGTGGGGCTGAAAGATGTTTTCCAGAACCACAGTCAGGTGGCGGGTGCGGTGGTTCAGCACCTCGTGGAATCGCTCCACTTTACGATCGGTGAGCCACCGGCCGCTAAAATGATCGATTAAAGCCGCTTTGTAGGCTCGTTCCATCGTGCTTTCACCGCTCCATGGGGCGACTAACCGTTGAGGCCAAGCTCGAGTCGTGGTCAAGGCTTCTGCCCAGGAGACCGCCAATGTCCATAAGAAGCAAAGCCATCTGGATGAACGGTAAACTCGTTCCTTACGACGAAGCAAATGTTCACATCCTTTCTCATACCCTGCACTACGGCCTCGGTCTTTTTGAGGGAATTCGAAGCTACGCACAGGAGGGCGGTGGAGGCGGTGTCTTTCATTTAGACGCCCATTTGGACCGGCTCTACGACAGCGCAAAAATGTGTCATATCGACGTTCCAGTGTCGAAAGCCGAACTGCGATCCGCTTGCCTTGAGACCTTGCAGGCAAATGATTTCAACGAGGCTTACATTCGCCCTCTGATTCACCTGGGACACGGTGCGATGGGGCTGGGTGCACGAAGCAACCCGGTCCATGTCAGTGTTTCGACCTGGGAATGGGGGGCTTATTTAGGCGCAGAAGGTCTGGAGAAGGGAATCAGTGTGGGGACTTCTTCCTTTGCTCGTCATGCGGTTGGCTCCACCCTGCAACGAGCAAAAGTGGTTGGACACTACGTCAACTCCATCCTGGCTCGCTATGAGGCTAACGATAACGGTTTTGAC
>MDTD01086160.1_pt1 | contig 11034 bp, 10 predicted proteins | sample 811221 | NCBI WGS metagenome assembly MDTD01 (sample SAMN05326646, study PRJNA326480) | marine metagenome | isolation source: seawater | place: Pacific Ocean: South West | collected 2011
CATTTTTTTCTAACTCAGTTATTACTTTTGAATTAGCATCGATCTTAAAGTGGATATAATTTCCTTTTTTATTTTTTTTAATAATATATGACAGATTTAATAGCCCCCAGTTTTCAGTCTTTAATATCTTTCCATTAAACTTCTCCACAATTTTTGAGTATTTTTCTCTTAATTGGTTAAGTTGACCATCAGTAGTATCTTGTCTAGCAATAATTGTATGCTCGTATAAACTCATAATTTTATTTTAAAAGAAAAAGGATATACTATTATAGATATTTAAATACAACAAAAAATATAAATAGAATTGCTATGATTTCAGTAATATTCCCAGGACAAGGGTCTCAATCTGTAGGAATGTGCAAAGGATTTTACGAAAAGTATGAAATAGTTAGGGAAATTTTCAAAAATGCTGACGATATTTTAAAAATTAATATTTCAAAGCTAATCCTTGAAGGGCCTAGTGACGAACTTAACAAAACCGAAAATACACAACCAGCTATATTTTTAGTGAGTTATTCTATATTCGAACTATTGAAGAGAGAATTTGGCTTTGACCTAAATAAAATCAATTTTTTCGCAGGACATTCCTTAGGTGAGTATACAGCTATAACATGCTCTGGTGCTTTAAAATTTGAGGATACTTTAAATTTACTTAAAACAAGGGGTCAAGCAATGCAAAACTCAGTTCCAGAGGGTCAAGGAGGTATGCTTGCTATTTTAGGATCAAATTACAAAAATATTAGTTCTATTCTTGATGAAAACAAACAAAAATTTGAATGTTTTATAGCAAACGACAATTCTAACATGCAAATTGTAGTAAGTGGTTTTAACTCAGATTTAAACGAGCTAAGCATATATTTGAATTCACAAAAAATCAAAAATATAAAACTTCAAGTGAGTGCTCCATTTCATTGTAAATTAATGAATAAAGCAACTTTAGTCATGAAAAATGAAATAGAAAAAATTAAGTTCGATAATCTTAAAGTGCCATTTATTTCTAATGTGACAGCAAATTTTGTAAATGATAAAAATTTAATATCAGAGCTTCTGATTAAACAAATAGAGAGCCCTGTTCTTTGGAGAGATAGTATAAAATTTATACTAAATAAAAAAATTTCGAGATTTATAGAAATAGGCCCAGGAAAGGTGTTAACTAACCTTATAAAAAGAATAGATCGAAATATAATAGTTAGTGCAATTAATACCGAAGAGGATATAAATAATCTTAATTTAAATGATTAGTTTTAAAAATAAAAAAATTTTAATAACAGGAGCAACTGGTGGCATAGGGTATTCTCTAGTTAAAAAATTTAATGAATTAGATGGAAATATTTTAGCCACAGGGACTAATAATGAAAAACTTGATAAAATAAAAAAAGAATTTCCAAATATTAATGTTTTAAAATTTGATATCTCTCAACATGACAAAATCGAAGAATTTATAGAGAATGTAAATTCACAGCTTGTTGGTATTGATGTACTTATTAATAATGCAGGTATAAATTTAGATAATTTGTCATTAAGAATGAAAAACGACGAGTGGAAAAAAGTTATTGATATTAATTTAACTTCTACTTTCTATCTTTGTAAATATTCAATTAAAAAGATGTTGAAAAATAAATATGGAAGAATAGTTAATATAACTTCAATTGTTGGTCATACCGGAAATTTAGGTCAAGCTAATTACTCTGCCTCGAAAGGCGCTATTGTCTCAATGTCTAAAAGTTTAGCAATTGAGTACGCAAAGAAAAATATAACTGTTAATTGTGTTTCTCCTGGTTTTATACAATCAAAAATGACTGATAACATTGTTGAAAGCATAAAGGCTGTTTTAACCTCAAAAATACCTATGAGCAGACTAGGCACTGGCGATGATGTATCAAATACCGTTGCTTTTTTATCTTCAGATTCTGCGTCTTATATTACAGGAGAAACAATACACGTTAATGGCGGTATGTATATGGCTTGACAAAGTCAATTAATAATTTATTAAGAAATTTATATTTATGTCTAATGAAATCTCAGGAAAAGTAAAAAAAATCGTAGCTGATCATTTAGGAATTGATGAAGCAAAAGTCACTGACGAATCTAGCTTCATTGATGATTTGGGAGCTGACAGTTTAGATACAGTTGAGCTTGTGATGGCGTTCGAAGAGGAATTTGGTTCTGAAATCTCTGATAGTGAGGCTGAAAAAATTCTTACTGTCGGAGATGCAATTAAATTTATCGAGAGCAAAGCTAACTAGATTATTAAATGTCTTTGATTAAAGACGGATTAGTAATTGTACTATCTTCTCCGTCTGGAGCAGGGAAAACAACTTTAGTAAAAAAAATTTCTAGAAAAAAAAATTTTCAAATATCTATATCCTATACTACTAGAACACCTAGAGAAAATGAAATAAATGGAGATGATTATTATTTTATAAAGAAATCTGAATTTAGAGAACTCATAACCAAAGGAGAATTACTAGAGTATGCTGAAGTATTTGAAAATTTTTATGGGTCATCTAAAATAAAAGTTCTAAATTTCATTAAAAACCAAAAAAATGTTTTATTTGATATAGACTGGCAAGGCACTAAACAAATCCGAGAAAAAATAAATAAAAAAAACTTAATTACCTTTTTTATACTGCCACCTTCAAGAAAAACACTTATAAATAGACTTTCCGAAAGAGAAAACAATAATGAAAATATAGTTAAACAAAGAATGAGTAAATTTGAAAATGATGTTTTAAATTGGGTAGATTACGATTATGTAGTTATCAATGATAATTTAGAAATTTGCTTAGAGGAGATTTTAAATGTGATTGATCTAAAAATAAGTAATAAAGAAATAAAGTTTGATAAAGAGAAAATTAAAAAACATATTCAAAAATTAATCAATTAATTTTTCATACTCCTTACATATTTCATAAAATTTTAACGGGCTTAATTTTTGAGGTCTGTCATTAATATTTAAGTTTAATTTATCTGAAACCAAACTATAATTATTAAAAAGTATTCCTAAAGGCTTCTTAATCATTTTTCTACGAAGACTAAAAAAAATATTAGTAACATGTTCTAAATTTTTAACTTTTTTAATTCTAAAAAAATTGTTCTTGGGTTTAAAAACTAATATAGTGCTTTTTACTTTTGGTATAGGCCTAAAACAATAACTATTAACGTCTTTAAATTTCTCTATATCAAGTTTCCATTGAGAAATAATTGATAACCTTCCGTAATTAATTGTATTTGGTTTTGCAACTATTCTATCAGCAACTTCTTTTTGAAACATTAATATCAATTTTAAAAACTTATTGTTACTTTGATATAAACTTATTAATTTTGTTAAAATCTGAGTTGATACATTATATGGCAAATTACCAAATATAATTGAATTATTTAAATTAATATGATCTTTTAATTTTAAAAAATCTGAATTTATAATTTTAGCCTTGTCGCTAAAAATCGATTTTAATTTATCAAAAAGCAATCTATCTTTTTCTATTAAAACTAGTTCTTTCGGATTTTTACTTAAAATTTCTCTTGTTAAATTACCTGTCCCGGACCCAATTTCAATAACTTGACTCTTGCTATCAATATTTCCCAAACCTACAATTTCTTTTACTATATTTTTATCTATCAAAAAATTTTGTCCTAAACTTTTTTTAGCTTTTAATAACATTTTTTTTGCTAAAAAATTTAAGAGATTTAATTAGAGATAAATTACTAGATTTTCCTTTTGATACCATTTTTTCATTAGGGCCATGATCAGGTGATATTCTAATGAATGGCAAGCCTAAAGTTATATTTATTGCATTAAATTCGTATAAAGTCTTAATTGGAGTTAAAACTTGATCATGGTACATTCCAATAATTAGATTATACTTAATATAATTAGATTTAAGAAAAAAGGTGTCAGCAGGGTAAGGCCCCGAAATACGAATTTTTTTATTTCTTAAAAATTTTATTGCAGGAGATAAAATATTTTTTTCTTCACTAAAATCATCTGTCGTTTCACAGTGAGGATTAAGTCCTAAAACTGCAATTTTAGGTTTTACTTTTAATTTTTGATTATAAAATTTATTCAATAATTGTACTTTTTTTATTATTAAACTTTTATTTATTTTTTTAACAACTTTTTTTAATGGTATATGCGTTGTTAAAGGTGAAACAGAAAATTTTTCGTTATAAATTAACATCGAGGTATTTATGGATGAAGTTAAATAAGCAAGATATTCTGTTATACCTTCGTATTTTTTCTTAAGAAATTTTTTTTTAGAAACTGGACCATTTATAAGACCCAGAATTTTATGATGCTTAATGATTTGTATAGATTTTATAAAAGTCTTTTCAATGTATTCGTTAGAATATTTGTTATCTTTTTCAAATATTTTTTTAAATTTATAAGGTACATCTATTATATTAATCATATTATTATTTTTTATTGAGTCTATATCTTCTTCTTTAATAATATTAATTTTAAATTTATAACCAAAATATCTCATTTGGTTTTTTAATAGTTTGAATGATCCAACTAAAATAATTGGTACTCTATATTTTTTTAAAATGAAATTTTTATAACTTTTTAAAAAAATTTCTATAAAAACACTATATGGTTCTCCCAGAATTATAATTATTGGTTTATAGCTCATTAATAAATATCCCTTTTTTAACTTTATTAAAATAAATAAGAGAGTATTGGTTAAGCTGCCTGTCTGTTTCTTGTTGTTTTAGTTTATTTAGCTCTGCTTCTATATTTAATTTTTCTTCAATTATTTTTCTTTCTCGGATTTTTATTATAATATAATTATTACCGATTAGTATTGGTTTAGAAACTTCATTTACTTTTAAATTAGATAATTTATCTGAAATTTTACTAGACAATTGTGTTATTTTTATCCAACCTAATTCACCACCAAACTTAGCTGTATTTGAAAGGCTAAAAATGTTAGCAGCATTTTTAAACCCTTTATCCTCAATGGTTTTTAAAATTTTGGCATATTTATCCGTAATATTTTCGTTGTCTTTTAAATCAAATACTATCTCCATTAAATCTAATTCCTCTATACCTGGTCTATTTTGAACAATATTATTAATTTTATTCTTTAATTCTTTATCATTTAATGAAACTTTAGAAATATATTTTTCATAAATTAACTTATTCCAAAGAAATTCAGTATACAATTTATTAATTATGTAATTATAGTTTAGTTTATACTCTTTAAAATATAACTCTATTTCTTCTTTAGAATTTTTTTTTAATCTATACTTTAAATTTTGTATTATTATATTTTCGAGTTTTTTGTCTTTTTCATTAAAATCAAAATAATTATTTAATTCTATATATTTTATTTTTTCTTTTATCAAAGATTCATTTGCAAGTAATAAAATTTTTTCTTTAGATAAATTCTTTAAATTATTATTAAGAGATATCAAATAATTTACTTCATCAGCTAAGTCATGATTTGTTATTATTTCATTTTCAATTTTCAATTTTATTTTTAATTCCTCAGTTTTTGCAAAACTAATTGAAATAGATATTATAAATATAGAATATAAAAATAATTTACCTATCATAATTTAATTTACATTTGGTGAATTCACATTACCAAAAGGTATAAGTTTTATAGAAAAAAATAAACTTTCATCTGGTGAAATCCCAACATCTTTATAAAAAGATTTCCTATATTCAATAGATGCTGCAAGACAATCATTTTTATACTCATAAATTAAATCATAATATTCAGTCAAATTTTTATCTAAATTTTTATTAGTAGAAAAACTCAAAGAATTTGTCTCCGAAAACTTAAACATTGTTTCATTAGCAATATAGCTGTTATCCCCCAAACTATTTTTTGAATTCAAAAATTTAAAAGAAGTAAAAAAATTGTTAATTGACAAATTAGTTTCAACAAAGTCATAGTTTGTGTCATCTAAATTATTATCTACAGAAAAGGAGTAATTAATATTAAAATTATTAGTGGGCGAATATTTTAAATTACCTATTAAATCAGAAACTTTTTGACCTATAGAGCTATCGTTTGGCAAATCATTGTTCTCATCAAGCCTGAATACTTGCCCACCAGATAAGTTTAGAATTTCTCTATTTAATTTCGATTTAACAATATAATTCGCACCAAGTGTAACAGACTCACCTCCTTCAACTACATCATCTTTATTCAATCTGTCTAAATCAAACAAATTTATATAGCTGAGTCTTTCAGAGTCATCGCTTATATCTTTAGTTTCCGTCGGACTTAATCTTGCAGATATTATTGGCGTAAAGAATTTGTTACTGCTAATATCCTCTTTGTATAATGGATATTCGTAGTTATAAAGAAATGCAGTCAATAATTTATTATCTTTTTTATTTTTAAAACTGTCAGAATTTTTTCCGTCACTATTTATATTTTTTACTATAACACTATAGTTGCTTCTAAATCCTCTAGAACTTAAATTTTGTTTAGAGTCGTAGATTAAATCGTTTATCATAACAGCATCAAATTTGTTGGTGTCATATTTTTTTTGATATCCTGTAGAATAAAAATTTATTTCTCCATCTAAATTCAAATTTAAATCCTTCCTAAACACATAATTTGGATATATAAATTCATAGCTATCACTGTCAGGTTTAGTCAAATCCTCAAAAGTCTCAATTGAAGAGTAAAAATAACTAGTTTCAAAATTCTTTTCAAAACTAATTAAACTATTTAATGTTGAATAATTATCAATTAAAGGAGACTCAATTTCATATTTTTTTAAATATTTTTTATTTGATGTTGTTTGTAAATTAAATTTAATTTTATTTTCGTTAAAATTGGATGTGTATTCTGTAAAAAGATGGCTATTGGTACTATCACTCGTAGTGTTCATACTCTGGTCAATAAAAAAATTCGAGTCTTTATTTACTTGTCTATACTCGTTCTGTACCAAAAATTTATCATTGAAAAAAAACCTTGGAGAAATTGTAAAGTCTTTATTGTCAGACAAAACATTGTAATAAGGAATTTGAATAGAACTTCCTAAAGATTTCGAATTATTAATTACAGGCATTAATAGTCCAGATTGTCTTTTAACAGTTGGATCTGGGTGAAAGAAAAAAGGAAAGTAAATTACTGGCTTGTCATACAAACTCAACCATGCATTTTTATATTCTATAGTTTTGCTATTTTTATTATGTCTTACTTGGTCTGCTTTAATAGTCCAGGGTGGACACTTACCTTTATCTCTAAATTTACATGTAGTAAATATTCCTTTATAAACTATAGTTTCGTTATTATTGTCGCTCAAAGATCTTCCAAAAAGTCTTGGATCATTTTCCTTATTACCAAATGTATTTTTGTCGAAATATAATTTAGCTTCTTTACCTATAATCTCTTTGTTATCTATATTGATGAGTGCTTCATCCAAATAAAAAGTATTTTTGTTAACATCCACTAAATCAAATTTAATAACTTTTATTATACTTTTGTCTAAGTTAAAATTAAACTTTTTAAATTTAAGAACTAAATCATTTTCATCTTTAAGAATTGAAGGTTTATCTGAGTAAATAATTTTTTTTTGTCTATCAAAAAAAAGATTCTCAGTTTGAAAGATGTAGTTATTCTCTAACTCTGCTCTAGATTTACCATCAAAATATATTAAACCCTTTTTCTTTTCATATATCGTTTCCTCTGAAAAAATTTTTATATTTTTACTTTGATCAAAAAAGACTATATTTCCATATGCTTTCAAAATTGAATTTTTTTTATCAATTATAACTTTGTCACCAGTTATTTTAAGATTATTATCTGTTATTATTTCAACCGAACCTAAAGCCTCGACTTCATCATTTAATCCTGAAATATTTATTTTTTCAGATTTTATGTCAAATTCTTCTCCATTAGCGCAAAAAAATATTCCAATAACAAAAATTTTTATAATCAATAATAATTTTTTATTTATCATTAACTTTAAGAAGTCCCATAGTTGAAATTAATATTAAAATGAATAAAGGAAACCAAATAGATAATATAACCGGAATTCTTTCATTTAGTCCCATTACGTTAAAAAAATAATTTATGTAATAAATCATAACAGATAACAATATACCAGAAACAACATTAAAAATTTTTGATTTATTATACCTTGCATTAAACATAATCATAGATCCTATTAATATCATAATTATTAAATATATTGGTAAAGCTATTAGTTTATGCATTTGACTTTCTAGCTCAAGAGTAGAGTATCCCAACCGTTTATAATCGTCATATTGAGATTTTAATTGAAAAAGGTTTAATGATGTAAGATTTGAAAATAAATTATTAATTTTTTCTAAGTTAAAATTACTATTTAGCCTTAATAAATCAATTTCATCTTTACTTCCTTCAATACCGTAAATTTTTGGCTTATTAATAATCCATATATTATCTTTTATATTGGCGTTTTCAGCAATTATTGTTTCAATTAATTGAAAATCTTCATTAAGTTTACTTATGGATACATTGACTAGATAATTACTTTCCATTTTTTTTGCGTTAGTAATAATAATCAAACCATCTATCTCATCTTTAATCCATAAACCATTTTCGTTTATTACTGCAAGATATTTGTTATCATCTGTAAAATTATTTTTGAAACTTAAATAATTGTATTTTAAATTTGACGAAAAAATGTGAAATCCAAACACTAAAAAAAAACCAAAAAACAAAGTAATAATTGATACTATTTTTATTATATCAGTATTTTTAATACCATAATTTTTAAAAATATTTATCTCATCTCTATTGTAAAGATGCATAAAAAACATTTGTGTTGATATTAAGATTATGAAAGGAAAAATTTCAAAAAGTATTGACGGTAAGTTTAAACCTGTAAATATTATAGGATAGTAAAAACCTAATTCAAATTCTTTGAAAAATTTTACTTCTTCTAAAATATTCAATATGAAAGATAGACTTGCAAAAATAAAAGTTACTATAATTAAGTTCTTTAAAAATAGTTTAATTAGATATTCTTGATAAGGTTTAATAAATGTCATTTAATCTTTCAATTTGATTTGTAGAATTACATAAAATAAATATGCAAGCATGAATGGAAATAAAATAAAAAAATAATTTTTTAAACTTGGATCACTTGAATATTGTGTCAAAATTTGTGATAAAATTATAAATATTATACCAATAACAAAAACGTATTTCTTTATTTTTGCGAATGAATTTTCATTCCCTGAATTGATTATCAATGAAGATCCAATTATTGAAACTATAATAATATAAAAAGGAACTATTAATCTTTTATACATTTCCTCAATAATTACATATGCGGATTGTTGATTGCATGTTAAATTACTTGTTGTAAATGTATCTTTAAATCTAAAAACTGTAATCAAACATTTTATTAACAAATTTGTATTTAACTCTTGAATTTTTGGATATGTCGTAGTTTTAGTTGTGTAATTTGAGAGGTTTATTAGAGTTTTGTCATAAGAGATTATATTAATATTGTCCTCATTTTTATCAATAATATTTCCCTGAAACAGTGTTAAAAAATATTCGTCATCAATCTTTCTTAATGATCCCTTTTTTGCAGATATAATTTGAGAGCTATTATTTAATTTACTTTCTTTCAAAAAAATATTTTCAAAATCTCCGTCTTCATTTTTTTTATCTATAAATAATGTTAAGTCTTCAACAACACTGATAAATTTTTTAGATTTCATTAATGAGGGGAAATAGTCAACATTCGATGTTCTAATAAATGATCTTGCTAGATCTTGGGTTTTAGGTACTATAAATACACTTAATATTAATTGAAAAATAACTAAGTAAAAAGAGAATTTTATAATTAGATTTATAAATTCTTTTTTCCTAATTCCATTAGTCCAAAATATTGTTAACTCATTATTTTCTTCATATTTATTTATTATATAAAAGATTGTAATAAAAATCATGAATATAAACAATTTTGAAAAAATTTTAGGGAAGTTAAGTAATGTATACAAAAAATATACTTTAAAACTATGACCATCCTCAGATACAAAATCTAAGTAATTTACCGCTTGTATTACCCAAACTATTAATGTTAAACTTAAAGTCCCGATAATAAGAAAACTAACAGTATCTAAAAAAAACTTTTTAAAAATTAATTTTTCCATTGAAATAAACTAGTTTACACATATATATATTCAACTTTAAATATATATTTTAAAAATTATGACTGTTCAAGTAATCTATAAAAATGGGGTTAAATTAACTAATAAAGGTGTATTTGCAATTTTCACAGATGAAAATTTTAAAATAATTAAGAATGATAAACTCCTTACCAGGAATGAAATAGTATTTTTAACAAAAATTCTTAAATCAAAGTCAAAGAAAAAAAAAATAATTTCTGTAGATATCAACTCTGATAAAACAATCGTATTAATTTCTTCTAAAAAAAATATTTCACTTAACGATTTTGAGAATTTAGGATCTACATTTTATGATTTTGTTAAATCTAATGGTTTCAAATCATTAAGCATATTAATAGATTCTCTAAGTGGAAATGTGACCGCATCATCCAGCCATTTTGTTCATGGATTAAAATTAAAGTCATATGAATTTCAAAAATATAAATCAAAAAAAACTGATAAACCTGTAACTATTAATTTACTTGGAAATTATACTAAACCTAAGAATACTGATCTTTTAAAACTTAAAGCTTTAGAGGAGGGAACTTTTTATACAAGGGATCTAGTCTCAGAACCAGGAAACATTTTGCATCCCGATGAATATGCAAAAAGGATAAAGTCTCTAAAAAAATATGGTTTAAAAATTAGCGTATACGACAAAAAGAAATTAAAAAAATTAGGAATGAACGCTTTACTTGGTGTTGGACAAGGTAGTATTAGAGGATCATATCTCGTTACTATTGAATGGAAAGGTTTGAAAAATAGATCAAAACCTTTAGCTTTTGTTGGTAAAGGAGTATGTTTTGATACTGGGGGTTATTCTCTAAAACCAGCAAAATTTATGGAAGATATGACCTATGATATGGCAGGTTCTGCTGTTGTTGTTGGTCTAATGAAAA
>MDTD01104783.1_pt1 | contig 11034 bp, 12 predicted proteins | sample 811221 | NCBI WGS metagenome assembly MDTD01 (sample SAMN05326646, study PRJNA326480) | marine metagenome | isolation source: seawater | place: Pacific Ocean: South West | collected 2011
ATCTTTTTTAAAGAAAAAAAAATTAAGTACAAAAAAATTGGTTTTAAAAAAGCCATTGAAAATGGTACTATTTTTTATACCTCTACTAGCTGGAAAAGCAAATTAGAGATCAGAGCAATTGAAAAATTAAAACAAAATAACAGAAAAATTATAACTTTTATTGATGGGTGGGATAATTATAAATCGAGATTCAAATATAATAAAAAATACTTTTATCCAGATGAAATTTGGAACTTTGATAGATTAGCTAATAAATTTTGTAAAAAAATTTTTCCAAAGGTGGTCAAAATAAAACAAAAAAGAAATTATTTCATGAATTACGCAATAAAAAAAATTAAATCATATAAAATTAGTAGTAATTATAAAAATAATTGTCTATTTATCACAGAGCCACTTACAGCCACATTCAAAAAATTATATAATAAAAAACCACCTTATTCAGAACTAGACTCATTTCACTTTTTTTTAAAAAATATTAAAAAAATAAAAGAAATTAAAAATGTCAATGTTAAGATTCATCCAAACGATGAAATTAAAAATTATAAAAAAATTTCAGATAAATTTAATAATTTAAAGATAAGATTTGTAAGAAAAAATATTTTTTATTTGTTAAGAAAAAATTTTTACGTTGCTTCATGCTCTAGCTCGCTAATGTACGTTGCGTGGAAAAATAAAAATAATATAATTTGCACAATTCCAATTAAAAATTTAACACCTAAACTTCCAATCAAGAATTTTAAATATTTATATAATCTATAAAATGGAAAAAAATATTGGAATTATAATTGATAGAAATAATGATTACGATTATTTATCTTCAATAATAGATATTTTTTTAAAAAATGGTTATAAAATAATTTGTTTTCATAATTATACTAAGATCGAAAATAAATATAAAAATTATAGTTTCCCAAAACTAAAGTATTCTCCATTTTATAAAAAAAAAAATGTTAACTTTATCAAGTTTGAAAAAAATAATTTTTTAAAAAAATTTAACAAATATAATTTTATACAAATTTTTTCCATTTATTTCCCAGTTTATTTTATTAATGAAAGTAATTTTGATAAAAAGACTAAAGATAAAATTTCATCAAAATGGTGCACAATTATGTCTGTAGATATATTCAATTTATGTGAAAAGCTTAAATTTATGCCTAAAGATACTTCTTTAAAATTAATTTTAAATTCAAAATTTTATGAGAAAGGTATTAAAAAGCATTTAAAAAAATACGATTATAATTCGTATTCATATTTATTAAATAATGTAAAAATTTTTATATTCGGACTTAGTTCAAAAAAACTTATTAAATTAAATAAAAAAGAAATAAAGAGAAAATTTAAAATTAACACAAATAAAAAAATCTTACTTTACTTGCCATTTCCAGTTGAGCTTGCGAGAAACAAGGGACCTTTATCTAATGGCTTTCAAATTCAATATTCTGCAATGGATATTACAAAATATAAAAAAAACAATGTGAAGAATTTTTTATATAAATTTTGTATTTTTTTAATAATGTTGTTTTTTAATTTTAAATATTTTATTAATTATTTAAAAAATCAAAAAGAAAATACAGTTTTTAAAAAAATTAAAAAACTTAATACTTTCTACATAATTTCAAAGCCTAGATTTAAACATATAATTACAGATTTAATAATTTCTAAATCAGACCTTTACTTAAACGATAAACAGAAATATCACTACCCATCATTATTAGAAGAACTTATATCTATCTCCGACATAGTAATTGGGTATTCATCTAATGCTTTAATTAAAGCTGCGAGCATGAATGTAAACACATTAAATATAAAGTCTGATTTGCAAGATTGGGAGAGCCCTCAACATTTTAAATATGCTGGTTATAATAATAAATTTTATAACTATAAAAATGTTATAAAATCAATCTCAATAAAAGAATTTTTAATCAATCCACAAGTGCTTAAAAAAATTATTAAGAATAAAAATAATAGTTTTAACAGCTATAGAAAAATATTTATTGGCAATGCTTTAACAATTAAAAATTTACAGAGAATAATAAGTTATAAATTTTAAAAAAAAATAAATGAAAATAGGAATTACCATAGTAACCCATCATAAACCTTTTCTTATTAAATCATCTTTAAATTCTTTAAGTTCTCAATCATTTAAAAATTATGATTTAAATTTTATTTTTATTAAAGGATCTGGAATAAAGAAAACCAAAACTTATAGAAGATTTAATTTACTTGCTTCAAAATTAAAAAATTCAAGATATCAGCTTTCAATGGACTCTAAAGAGGTTTTTAATATTATCAAGAATTACAAAAAGACTAATAAAATACATATTTACGATAATAATCAATCTTTAGATAGTGGAGCATGGATTAAATATATTTCTAAAAAAACATGGAATAAATATGATTATACTTTTTTTTTGATGGAGGGATTTTTATTTAAAAATAAATACGCTTTAGAAGATGCTATTAATTTTATTAAAAACAAAAAACCAAATATGATAATGTTGGGATCTGAACTAATTTTTCATACAAAAAAAGTGGTTAAAAAATTAGCTCATAATCCATACGAAAAAAATATTAATAAAAAAAAATGAATGACTATCATCAACATAACATTGATAAAGTTTTAAAAGAATTTGGAAAAGTAAATAATTTAAAGATTATTATTAACAATTGGAAGAAATATAATTTTTTTAGGAAAGACAACAATGATATTGTAATAAATTTCGTAAGCACAAACTATTTTAATTTTTTTAAAAAAATGAGACTATATATAAAATATATCATAAAGGAAAAAAATATTTTTAACCCTTTTCAGAAAAAAATTTTTTATAGTGAAGGAGACTTTAGGTATTTAATTCCAACTAAATTTTTAAATTTAAAATTATTTAAAAAAAATATTTATTTAAATAATATTTCAGCACATTTAATTAACTCACCTTTCTTTTTTGTAAATGGTTGTCAGCATATTTACAGTAAAGAGTATTTAAGTACATTGGCAAAAAATTTTAAAAAGTATAATCTAGTAAACTTTGTTTATAACACTCCTTTTTCAGGCTCGTCACTAGAAATAATATGGGGACTTTTGCCCAGTGCATTTAAATTTGAAAAATGGTATTTAGATTGTTTGCATAGACCAAGAAAAAATTTTTATAATTACATTAGAGAAGATACCAAAAAAGGTATGAAGAAATATATGAAAATGTATGGAATAAATCATGAGTGATACAAAAATTATAAGATGTAAAAAGTGTTTGTTACCAAACACTAAACCAAGCTTACAATTTGTTGACGGTGTCTGCTCAGGCTGTTTAAGCTTTGATGAAAGAAAAAAAATAAACTGGAAATACAGAGAAAAAGAATTTTCAAAAATAGTTGATAAAGTAAAAAAAGAAGTTACAGGTAACTATCATTGCATAATTCCTTGTAGTGGAGGAAAGGACAGCTTTGTTCAGACTTTAAAAATTTTAGAATACGGTTTAAATCCATTATGTGTAGTAGCCTCTACCCAAAAATTGTCAAATCTTGGAAGAAAAAACATTGAGGCTTTAAAAAAACTTGGCGTAGATGTTCTCGAATTTTCAGTAGACCCAATTTTAAGAAGAAAAATAGATAAGTTTACCTTAGAAACAGTTGGAGATATTTCATGGAGCGAACATATAACTATCTGGACTATCCCAGCCAGAGTGTCAGTAAATCATAAAATACCTCTAATAATTTGGGGTGAAAATAGTGAAAATGAAAATGGAGGACCACTAAAAAATCAATCAGGCACTGAAATAAATTTAGATAGGAAATATATAGATGAGTTTGGTGGGCTTTGTGGTTTAAGAACATCTGATATTTCTGAAATTTTAAAAATACCAAAGAATAAACTTTTGCCATACACTTATCCTGATCTCAAGCAATTAGAAGAAATTAATTCTAGAGGGATATTTCTTGGACAATTTTTTTCTTGGGATGGTCATGAAAATGCAACGAACGCAAATAAATATGGTTTTTCTTTTTATGAAAAAAATGAACTTGAAGGTTCAATAGTTAATTATGAAAATTTAGATAATCTTTACATGAGAATTCATGATTATTTTAAATACTTAAAATTTGGGTATGATAGAGTAACTGACTGGTGTTCGTGGCATATTAGAAGAAATCGAATTTCTAGAGAAGAAGCATTAAAATTAAACAACGAAAAATGCGGACAATATCCATACGAATATATGGGAATTAAATTAGATGAAATTCTTAACGAGATAGACTTAACCAGGCCTGAGTTTGACAAAATATGTGATGAATATACAAATAAAAGTATTTTTAAAGTTAATAATGATGGTCAACTGATTATAAGTGAAGATAAAAGACTTTTTCTTAACGAATAAATTTCTTAATGATACTTATACTTGATTATAATGTGGGCAATGTAAACTCTATAATTAGAGCAGCAGAACTTTATTCATCTAATGTAAAATATTCTAATAATATTGAAGATATTTTAAATGCAAAAAAAATAATAATGCCAGGACAAGGTAGTTTTGATTATGCGATGGAAAATATTCATAAATTAAATATTTATGAAACAATTCGTTCTGTTGCTTTAGATAAAAAAACTCCAATTTTAGGAATTTGTTTGGGTATGCAGCTTTTAGCTACTTCAGGTACAGAAAATAAGTTTTGCAAAGGTTTAAACTTAATAGAAGGTACCGTAAAAAAATTAAATTGTCCAAGCAAGTATTTGCCACATATTGGATGGAATAGTGTAAATTTTGAAAAAGAAAATAGTCTTTTTAATGGTATAGAAAATAAGTTAGATTATTATTTCTTACACAGTTTCCACTTCGAATGTGAAGATAAAAAAAATACTTTAGCAACCTGTGAATATCATTTTAAATTTAATGCAATTGTAAAAAAAAAAAATATTTTAGGAATACAATTCCATCCTGAAAAAAGTCTAGAGAATGGGCTAAAATTATTAAAAAATTTTATTTTAAATGATTAGTGACAAAAAAATAAGAATAATTCCATCTATTTTATATAATAAGTTAAACGCCATAAGAGGCAAAAACTTTGAAGGCTGGAGAGTAATAGGGAATGTATTACAGACAACTAGACTTTATAGCAAAAGAAATATAGATGAACTTTTTTTTTTAGATACTGAGGCAACAAGATCACAAAAAATAAATTTAGAAATAATAAAAGAATTTACAAAAGATTGCTTTATGCCAATTACTATAGGTGGTGGAATTAAATCAATTGAAGACATTGATAATCTTCTTAAAATGGGTGCTGATAGAGTATGTTTAAATACATCTGCATTTAATGACAGTGAACTTGTAGCAAATGCTATAAAAAAGTTTGGTAGTCAGTGCATAGTAGTATCAATTGATTATAAGAATATAAATAAAATTCCAATTGTATTTATTGACTCAGGCAGAATACAAACAAAAATAAATTTATTTGATTACATAAAAAAAATTGATGAATTAGGGCCATCCGAAATTGTTTTAACTTCAATAGACCATGATGGAATGATGAAGGGATACGATATTAAAAATTTAAAACTTTTAAAAAAAAAAATTCAAACTAGCATAATAGCTTCTGGAGGAGCTGGATCATATGAAGATGTATACAATATGATTAAAGAAACTGGGATACAGAATATTTCTGCTTCAAGCATTTTTCATTTTACTGAGATCACTCCAAATACTTTAAAAAGATATTTAAGTGATAAAGGTCTTAATATTAGAAAATGAGAGTAATTATATTTTTATAGATTTAATTATGACTAAATTTTTGTAAAAGTAGAATTTTAAAAATATATAATATAAACATAAAAAAATGAAAAATAACTATTTTAAATTTATAGATAATTATAAAAACGATCTCTTAGAATTAATTAAAGAGACAAATATTAAAAAGACTAATGATTTGAAGAGAAAACTTGTTACTACAAATAAAAGAAATGGAAAAGTTTATATATTCGGAAATGGAGGTAGCGCCTCAACAGCAAACCATATTTCCACTGATTTAACAAAGAATGCAAAAATAAAATCAATATCAGTGTCTAATGACAATTTAATCTCATGTTTTTCAAATGATTATTCTTTTGAAACGTGGATGCAAAAATATGCTGAAAATTTTGTAGAAAAAAAAGATACAGTTATACTTATTAGTACTAGCGGTAATTCAAAAAATATACTGAATCTAGCTAAATATTGTAAAAAAAAAAATATAAACTTTTATTCCCTCACAGGATTTAAAAAAAATAATAAATTAAACTTAATTTCAAAAAATAAAATTTGGGTTAATTCAAAATCATATAACCAAATTGAAATAATACATTTTGTGATTTTAGCCATGGTTGTTGATTTGATAATTGGTAGAAAGTCATATGGCACTAATCTGTAAAAAAAAAAATAATGTCAAAAAAAATCAAAAAATTTTGTTTTGATATTGATGGTGTAATCTGCTCAACAAGAAAAAGCGATTACTTTAAGTCTAAACCAAAAAGAAAAGTTATAAATATGATAAATACACTTTATGAGAATAATTATATTATCATATTTACAGCAAGGTATATGGGAAGGAACAATCAAAATTCTCAAAAAGCTAAAAAACAAGGATATAAAAAAACTTTTAATCAACTTAGTAAATGGGGTTTAAAATTTCATAAATTAAAATTTGGAAAACCATCTTACGATGTGTTTGTGGATGATAAAAATTTTTCACACAAAAAAGATTGGGTCAAAGATTTTAAGAAAAAATTTTTATAAATAAAAATGAAAAAAAAAATAATTATTATAGGTGCGGGAGGGCATGCTAAGTCTTGTATAGATGTAATTGAAAATCAAGGAAAATATAAAATTTATGGAATAATTGACAAGAGCAATAAAAATAAATTACTAAATTATAAAATTTTAGGTAATGAAAAGGAGTTACCAATTATTAGAAAAAGAATTGATAATGCCTTTATTGCAATCGGACATTTAAAAGATAATTCAGTAAGGTTAAAAATTCAAAAATTATTAAAAAAATATTCATTTAAATTACCAATAATTATTTCGAAAAAAGCCCATGTTTCAAAAAATTCAAAAATTGGGGAGGGAACTATTATTATGCATAATTGTGTAGTAAATTCTTGCGCTACTATTGGTAAAAATTGTATAATAAATTCAGGCGCTATAATTGAACATGATACTAATATTGAGGATAATGTTCACGTATCAACAAATTCTACAGTTAATGGTTCAGTATTTATAGGCCAAAATTCCTTTATTGGAAGTGGATCAGTTGTAAAGCAAAATATCAAAATTAAAAAAAATTCATTTGTTAAAGCAAATACATTTGTAAAAAAATAAAACATGTTAAATAAAAATAAAACTCCTTTAATTATTGCTGAAGCAGGCATAAATCATAATGGAAAGTTAATTAATGCTTTTAAATTAGTTGATGCAGCAAAAAAAGCTGGAGCTGATTATGTAAAATTTCAAATTTATAAAACCGAAAATCTAGTCGATAAAAAAATTGGTTTGGCAAATTACCAGAAAAAAAATCTAAAAAAAAAAATTAGTCAATATAGCATGTTGAAGAAATACAGTTTAGAATTTGATAAATTTTTAAAAATTATTAAATATTGTAAAAAAAAAAAGATTAAATTTATTGCAACTCCTTTTGACTTAGATAGTTTAAAATTTTTAAAACAAAACAAAGTTGACATTATTAAGATATCGTCATCAGATATTAATAATTTTGAAATTTTAAGTGAAGTTACAAAATTTAATACAGATCTTATTTTATCTTCAGGTTTATCTGATATTAAAGAGATTGAGGAAACATTAGACTTTCTTTATAAAAGAAAATTTAAAAAAAATAAATTGACATTGCTTCACTGCACATCAAATTATCCAACTCCTATAATTGATGCAAATTTAAATGTAATTAAAAGTTTAAAAAAAAAACTCAAAATTAATATAGGATATTCTGACCATACAAGAAGTCTCTTATCGGGAGCTATAGCAGTTTCATTAGGAGCAAATATTATTGAAAAACATATTACACTTGGAAACAAATTGCCTGGTCCAGATCATAAAGCCAGTCTTAATCCAAAAGACTTTAAAATATATGTTGATAATATTAATCAAGTTAAAAATTTATTAGGATCATATAAAAAAAAATTAAATAAATCTGAAATATTAACTAAAAAAATTGTTAGCAGATTTATTGTTGCAAAAAAATCTATAAAAAAGGGAGAAATTTTCACAAAAGATAATATTACCTGTAAAAGAACATTTTATGGAATTAGCCCAAATAAGTGGCTGAAAATTCTAGGAAAAAAATCAAACAAAAACTTTGAAACTGATGAAAGAATTTCATTAAAATAGAAAATGAAAAATAAAATTTGTTATATATCAGGAGCGAGGTCTGAGTTTGGAATAATTTCAGGTCTATTAAAAAATTTAAAAAAAAACAAAAGTTTTAAATTAGATGTAATATTTACTGGATCGCATTTATCTAATTTTTATGGCAACACAATTAATGAAGCTAAAAATATTGGATTAAATAATTATTATAAATCAAAAATTCTGACAGTTAAAAATAATAAAATTGATACTGCGAATTTAATTTCCTCCTCTATATCTAAAATTAATAGATTGCTAAAAAAAATTAATCCAAAACTGGTAATTTTAGTAGGTGATAGATATGAAACTTTTTCAGCAGCCATAGTGGCTTATAGTAAAGGAATTCCAATTCTTCACTTTCACGGTGGAGAAAAAACATTAAATTCTTTAGATGATAATTACAGGCACTCTATAAGCAAGTTATCTCATTATCACTTTGTCTCTAATAAAATTTATAAAAAAAGACTTATTCAACTTGGTGAAGTTCCAAAAAGTATATTTATTTGTGGATCGCTATCATTAAAAAATATAGACAAAAATAATTTCTTTTCAAAAAAAATTATAGAAAAAAAATTTAAAATTGCTTTCAAAGAACATAATATTATTGTTAACTTTAATAGTGAAACTTTAAGCAAGAAAAAAACTGAAAATGACATAAATATAGTCTTAAGCTCCTTAGAAAAATTAAAAAATACTTGCATAATTTTTACTATGCCTGGAGCAGATGTTAATAATGATATTATTTTTAAAAAGATAAATAAATTCGTAAAAGAACACAAAAACTCCTACTTTGTAAAATCTTTTGGAGTTAAATATTATTATTCTATTCTTAATATTGTAGATTTAATGATTGGAAATTCATCAAGTGGAATTATTGAAATGCCTTTCTTTAATAAGCCGACAATAAATCTTGGAAAAAGACAACATGGAAGAGTAATGCCAAAATCAGTTATAAATTTTAAAATTTCAAAAAAATTAATAGAACAAAAAATTTCTAATATTCTAAAATATAAGAAAAGTATTAGAGGCAATAAAAATCCTTACTATAACAAAATGACTTTTAAACAAATTGAAAATATAATAGAAAATATTTTAAAAAAAAAAATATCATTTAAAGTTTTTAAAGATTTAAGTTTTTAAAATGTTTTTATCAAATAAGTTTTTAAAATCAGCTACTATATCTAAAGAATCAAGAATAATTGATGCAATAAAATCATTAAATAAGTCAACTATCCAGATAGTATTAGTTGAAGATAGAAAAAAGAATTTTTTTGGCACCATTACTGACGGTGATATAAGAAGAGCCTTAGTAAAAGGTAAAAATTTAAATTCAAAAATAGACACAATAATAAAAAAAAAACCCTACATTTTAGAAAAAAAAGAAGACATAAAATATGTTCAGAACATTCTACATAAAAAAAATATCAAACATTTGCCTATAATTAAAAAAAGAAAAGTTATCGGTATCTATTCAAGCATTTTACCAGTTGGAAAAAGTAAAATACTTAAAAATAGGCTTGTAATAATGTCTGGTGGTTTTGGAAAAAGATTAGGAGGTTTAACTAAAAAAACACCAAAAGGAATGTTGATATATAAAAATAAACCACTACTAGAACATATAATTTTACTTGCAAAAGAAAATGGAATTAAAAATATTTATTTATCAGTATATTATTTAAAAAAAAAAATTGTTAATTATTTTAAAAATGGAAAAAAGTTTAATTTAAATATAAAATATTTAAATGAAAAACATCCACTAGGAACTATAGGATCTATAAGATATCTCAAAAAAGAAAAAAAACCATTCGCAGTTATTAATTGCGATGTAATATCAAATATAAATTTTGATGAAATGTTTAAGTTTCACAAAAAATCTAGATCAGTTATTACAGTTGGGTTAAAAGAATTTTCTTATGAAAATCCTTATGGAGTTATTAAAAATTTTAGGAATAAATTTTTAGCATTTGAAGAAAAACCAATAATTAACTTTAAAATAAATGCAGGAGTTTATATTTTTAATAATAAAGTGATTGATATAGTTAAAAAAAATAATATTAGAGATGTCCACAATCTTATTGATTTTTGTCAAAATAAAAAATTTAAAATATCAGTTTTTCCAATAATTGAAGATTGGACAGATTTTGGTCTTGCAAAAAAAATACTGAGATCAAAGTAAATTTTTCTTGAATTAGTTTTTTTTTTTAATAATAATGAAATATGAACTTTCTTAAAGGAAACTATAAAATCAAAAAAAAGTTTAAAACAAAAAAACTTTCGAAAGAAGAAGAATTAGAAAAAATTTTTGAAGAAAATGCTAAAAAAAGAATTGGGGGAAGTATGGTTTACGTCTCTAAAAAAAAGGTTAACTGGGATTTAGAAGAGTAGAAGAGAGTAGAAGTTAAAATTGTTTTTCCAAAAATTGCAAAAAAAACTTGGTAGTATAACCAACACATCTTTATCAAAAGAGATATATAAAAATATTTTAAGAAATAGTAAAATTGTAAAAAAACATTTTTCAATTAAAGAGTTAAAAAATAAAAATTACAATAATTCTAAAGTAGCACTTATTGTTGCAGGAGGACCAAGTTTAAGAAAAAAAGATTTTAGAAATATAATAATTAAAAATAGAAAAAAATTTCATATTATA
>MDTD01131688.1_pt1 | contig 11034 bp, 11 predicted proteins | sample 811221 | NCBI WGS metagenome assembly MDTD01 (sample SAMN05326646, study PRJNA326480) | marine metagenome | isolation source: seawater | place: Pacific Ocean: South West | collected 2011
CAAAAAAGAAAAGATTTAATTCATCAAACAAAATCTGCGTGGTTACAAAAATTATCAAGTTTAGATCATGAAGAGGATGATGAAGGAACAGTCTGGAATAAAGAAGCAAGAGAAAGAGATAAAGACAGAATGTCACCAAGACAAGCGTGGAGAGCAATTCAAGCAGGAATGCCTGAGGATGTAATTATATCAAGCGATATTGGAAATAATTGTGCGATTGGAAACGCTTACCCAACCTTTGAAAAACCTAGAAAATATTTAGCTCCAGGTTTATTTGGACCTTGCGGATATGGATTTCCATCAATCTTAGGTGCAAAGATAGGGTGTCCCGAAACACCAGTAATTGGCTTTGCAGGAGATGGTGCTTTTGGGATAAGTATGAATGAAATGAGCTCTTGTGCTCGTGAAGAGTGGCCTGCAATTACAATGGTTATTTTTAGAAATTATCAATGGGGCGCAGAAAAGAGAAATACAACACTTTGGTTTGATAATAACTTTGTTGGAACAGAGTTAGATCCAGAATTAAGTTACGCAAAGGTTGCTGATGCATGCGGTTTAAAGGGGGTTACTGTAAAGACAATGGAAGAAACCACTGCTGCGATTAAACAATCTTGTGAAGATCAAAAAAGGGGCATTACTACTTTTATAGAGGTAATTTTAAACCAAGAGCTTGGAGAACCTTTTAGAAGAGATGCAATGAAAAAACCAGTTAAAGTTGCAGGTATCAGAAAAGAGGATATGAAGAAGCAACCTTCTTTAATTTCCTAAGATTTTACTTAGATAAGCTAGATATAGTATTGTTAATTGAAATTTAATTATAAATTGAAATCAGGCCAGTCTTTATCGTTATATCTATCGAGTTCTTTTTTAGTAAAAGGTCTAAATAATACCCAACCAGTGACAATAACTAATGCTAAAATAATTAATGTTTGCATTATTCAATTTATTACAGATAAAGGATCTAGTCTAGTCTCAACCTAATTACGTTTTAAATCTTTAAAATATCAAACAATTATCGTAATCTTTATTCATGGATGATATTAAAATAAGCTCTAATAGAAGCTTCGGAATTGTTTTTTTTATAGTATTTTTGTTAATTGCTATATTTCCTGTAACAAACGGCGAAGAAATAAGATTATGGTCTATAATCGTTTCTTTAATTTTTCTAGTTTTAGGTTATTTTAATTCTAAAATTTTAAGTCCCTTAAATAAAATTTGGTTTAAGTTTGGTATATTTTTAGGAAGAATAATTTCACCTTTAATAATGGGGATGATTTTTTTTTTAGTTGTTACACCAATTGGGATTATTATGAGAATATTCAAAAAAGATCTCTTGAATTTGAAATATAATACTAAGCGGACTTATTGGATTAAAAAAAACGGTCCAAAAAGTAAAATGAAAAATCAATTTTAGCATGAGTTTTATAAAAGAATTTTGGGAATTTTTGAAAGTCAGAAAAAAATATTGGCTTTTACCAATTATAATTGTCTTAGTTTTATTTGGTGGATTAATAGTTTTAACACAAGGTTCGGCAGTAGCTCCGTTTATTTACACAATTTTTTAAAGTGAGTTCTATATTAGGAATTTCAGCATTTTATCATGATAGTGCAGCTTGTATTTTAAAAAATGGAAAAATTGTTGCAGCAGCACAGGAGGAAAGATTCACCAGAAAAAAACATGATTCAAGTTATCCTCATAACGCAATAGAATTTGTTCTTAATTATGCAAACTTAAGATTAAATCAAGTAGATCAGATTGTTTTTTTTGAAAAACCATTTTTAAAATTTGAAAGATTATTAGAGACATACGTAGCTTTTGCACCCAAAGGTTTTTTTTCTTTTGCTAGAGCTATGCCACTGTGGATTAAAGAGAAACTCTTTCAAAAAAATCTCTTATTTAATAAATTAAAAGAACATGATCAAAATTATATATCTGATCAAAATATTTATTTTTCAGATCATCACTTAAGCCATGCAGCGAGCGCTTTTTTTCCATCGCCTTTCGATGAAGCGGTTGTTTTAACGGCAGATGGTGTAGGTGAATGGGCAACAACTACAGTTGCTGTTGGAAAAAGTAATAATCTTGAAATTAAAAATGAAATTCACTTCCCACATTCTCTTGGACTGCTTTATTCTGCGTTTACATACTACACTGGTTTTAAGGTAAATAGTGGGGAATACAAATTAATGGGTTTAGCTCCTTATGGAAATCCCATTTATGAAGATAAAGTAAAACAATTACTTGATATTAAAGATGATGGGACTTTTAGATTAGATCAAAGATATTTTAATTACGCAACTGGTTTTACTATGACAAATGAAAAATTTAATAATTTGTTTGGTCAAAAACCTCGAAATCCACAAAATGAAAAGATAACCCAATTTCATATGGATATAGCTTCCTCAATTCAAAAAGTAACTGAAGAGATCATGATTAGTTTGGCAAAATCTATTCGAAAAGAATATGATATTAAAAATTTATGCTTAGCTGGCGGCGTAGCTTTAAATTGTGTTGCTAATGGCAAAATTCTTCAAGAAAAAATTTTTGACAATATTTGGATTCAGCCGGCAGCTGGAGATGCCGGTGGTTCTTTGGGTGCGGCCCTAGCATTATGGCATATGGAGCAAGGAAATAAAAGATTAGTAAACGCAAACGATGATATGAAAGGTGGATATTTAGGTACTGAATTTAATCAAGGAGATATAGAAAAAGAATTAAAATCTATGGGAGCTAATTTTGAAACCTTAGAATATCAAAAATTAATTGATAAAACTGCAGAGTTTTTATCAAAAGGAAAAGCGGTTGGTTGGTTTCAGGGTAGAATGGAGTTTGGTCCTAGAGCCTTGGGTAGCAGATCTATTATAGGGGATCCTAGATCTGACAAAATGCAAAAAAACTTAAATCTTAAAGTAAAATATAGAGAAAGCTTCAGACCTTTTGCTCCATCAGTTCTTAGAGAAGATTTGCCTAAATGGTTTGATATGGATGTTGATAGTCCTTACATGCTTTTAGTTGCAAATATTAAATCTAACAAAAGAATTGAAATGACAAATGAACAAAAAAAACTTTTTGGTATTAATAAGTTAAATATAAAGAGATCTGAAATTCCAGCTGTTACTCACGTCGATTATTCCGCTAGAGTTCAGACAGTTACAAAAAAAACTAATAAACGTTACTACGATTTAATCTCTAAATTTAAAGAAAAAACTGGTTGTCCTATTTTAGTGAACACTTCATTTAATGTAAGAGGTGAACCGATTGTAAACTCACCAACAGATGCTTTTAATTGTTTTATGGGTACAGAATTAGATTATTTAGTAATTGGCGATTGTATTTTAGATAAATCTAACCAAGATCCCAAACTCAAAAAAAACTATACAAAAGAATTTGAATTAGATTAAATTAATTATTATGCAAATTATTAATGATAAACAGTGTAGTTGGATTAATGATTTGAGTCAAAGATCAAATATCAAAATCCTAAGAAAAGATGAAGAGTGCAAATGGCTGATAGTTGGAGCTGGTTATACGGGTTTATCAGCTGCAAGAAAACTAGGTCAACTTTTCCCAGATCAGCGAATTATATTAGTAGATGCGCAATTAGCAGGAGAGGGAGCAAGTGGAAGAAATTCAGGTTATTTAGTTGATACAACTTTAAATGATGGTTTTACTACTAGTAAAAAATTGGAAAGTTATAAAAAAAAAACTGATATCTACGAATTAGGAATTAAAGCTGTAAAAAAATTTATTAAAGAACATCAAGTTGATTGTGACTGGAATGAATGTGGAAAATTCTTTGCTTCGTCTAAGATTGAAGATAAAAAAATTTTATCAAACTTTTCAGCAATATTATCTAAATTGGATTTTGAAAATACTTTACTTGGCAATAATGAGTTAAAAAAAAGACTTGGTACAAGTTTTTATAATATTGGTCTTTTTACAAAAGGAGGAATACTATTGCATCCAGGAAAATTGGTTAGAGCTATGATAGACACTCTGCCAAATAATGTCGAATTGTATGAAAATTCTTCATTGATTAATTGGAAAAAAGATAAAGATAATATTTCATGTCATTTTAAAAATGGAAATATAAAGACACAAAAGATTATTTTTGCAACTAATGGCTTTTTAAGATCATTAGGAGTAAAAACTAATTATAACTTTCCAATAACTTTAACAGCTAGCATGACAAGACCCCTAAAGGATGAAGAATTTAAATCTATTGGTGAACCAAAAGAATGGGGAGTTTTGCCCACAAGGCCGATGGGAGCCACTATTAGAATGACTAAAGACAGAAGAATTTTAATTAGAAATACTGCTGAATTCAACAACCCGTCCTATATGTCTAAAACCAAATTAAGTAGGAGAATTTTGAAACAAAAAATTGGAATTAAAAAAAGATTTCCTCATTTACCTGATGATATTATAAAATCTTCGTGGGCAGGAATTGTTTCGAGAACAAGAAATAGTTCTCAAATTTTTGAAAAAATAGATAAAAATATTTTTGTTGCCGGCTGTTACAATGGTTCAGGCATTGGTGTTGGGACTTTATTTGGTGAGCAAATTGCAATTAAAGCAAGCAATGGACATACTGAAGAAATACAAGTGATTGAAGCAAGAGATAAACCCACATGGCTCCCACCAGAACCAATTTTAAGTTTTGGGGTAAAATTTAGGTTAATGTATGAGCGTTTTAGAGCATTTTCTGATGTTTAATAAGAGTTTTTAAATCATTTTATTTAAAAATTTCTGTGTTAGAAATCATTATGCTAGAAAATTTATCACCAATTCATATCGTAATTTTTTTAAGTTTGTCTGGTATAATACTCAGATCGTCATTAACTTTAGTTGGCCAAAATTGGGTTAGAACTTACCATTTTTTAGGAACATTTGTGTTACTACCTAATATTGCTTACATCATTACCACCGTTATTGCTGGAGACATTGCCTTGTCATTAGGTATGATTGGAGCATTATCAATTGTTAGATTTAGACATCCTGTTCGAAGCAATTTTGAACTTACAATGTATTTTGCACTACTTACACTTGGTATAGCGGCAGGAGTAAGTATTAAGTTAGCATTTTTGTTATTAATAATTGTTTTAGCAACAATTCTGGGCATGGAAATTGCTCAAAGAATTATGAAATATTTCAATTATGAAATATATCAACTTTCATTTAACGAGGGGATAGCTTCAAATATACTAGAAATATCAACAAGAAAAAAAAATCAAACAATACAAGATAGTTCAAACTTGGTAGAATCTTTTTATTCTAAGTCAGATAATCAATATATGTATAAACTTATTTTTAAAACAAAGAATGATTTAAATAATTTTTTAAAAGATGTTTCTGAAAATGAGGATACTATAACATATAAAACTTCATCTATTGTAAATTAAATTTTAAATGAAAAAATTAATACCAATTTTTTTAATTTTTTTAACTATAATTTTTTTTAAAGTATTTATTGACAAATTTGAGAGGAACAAGTTTTCATTAAATAACATAAAAAAATGCAATGAATTAAATTATGATAATCACAAACTTAATAGTGTAAAAAATTTAAGTGAAATAGAAATAGACCTAATTATTGACGAAGAAAGAAAGTGGAAAAAAATAATATTAAATACCCATGTTTCAGAGTTTGAAGATAAAAGTTTTACTTATGATGCAAAATTTACAAATGCGACTCTTAGGATTAAAAATAAATTTGGTTTTGATTGTATCTTAAAAGCAAAAATTAAACCTCATGGAGATTTATTAGATCATTATAGAGATTACGGACCGGGATATGATCCTATTTATGCTGTGCCTAGTTTGAAGGTAAAATTAAAAGAAGGAAATATTTTTGGTATTGTAGAATTTAGATTATTGATACCCAAAACTAGACAAAAAGGAAACGAAATTTTTGCAACAACTTTGTTTAAAGAGTTGGGTTTTTACGCACCAAGAACAGCTTACGTAAAGTTAAATTATAATAATAAAAAATATAAATTTTTATTTCAAGAAAAATTAGTTAAAGAATTTTTAGAACATAATTCACTTCAGGAAGGACTTTTTTATGCAGGTGATGAAAGATTTAGTTTTAAGTATGAAAATGTATCAGAAGTTAACGGAAAAGTAATTGAGGAAAAAGAAATAGGTATTTCAAAATTTAGAATTACAGAGTCTAAATTTTTAAAAAAAAATCAAATTTTTACTAAACCAGCAATTGAAACTCTTCAAGCATTAAATGTTTCAAGCCATTTTTATACTAGTGATATTAAACAAAGCTGGTTGATTGATTACTTTACAACTCAAAAAGATAGTGAATATAAAAATCTTTTTAAAAATCTACCTGAATTTGATGCAATGATGTACGCCCTTGGAGCAGAACATGGGCTAAGTCGGGATGATAGAAGATTTTATTTTGATGTGTTAAATAAAAGTTTAATACCTATTTATAATGATGGAGCAGTAAGAATTTTTTCTGGTGATCAATTTGGAGGCCCAAATATCCATTCATCTGTTGCTAAACAGCTTAAAAGAAATAAAAAATTTTCTAATTCAGCAAAAGTTGGTGCATTTAGTTTGGTTAAAAAAATAGACGACATTGATATTGGAAATTTACAAAAAACCTTAAATCAAAAAGGGCTCAGTTTATCAATTTCAGATTTAAATTTGGTTTTGCAGTTAATAAAGGAAAATTTAACTCTTTTATCAAACTTAAGTGATAATCAAATAAATAAGGTATCAAATTCAAATCAACATCCAATAAGAAATAAAGAGGCTATAAAGAAGGAAATAAAAGCCTCATATTTATTTACTGATAATGATATTTTTAAGAAATGTGACCTATTATTGAATAATTGTGTAAATGTTGTTTTAACTTCAAAAGATCTTCGCAAAGCATTAAAGCAAGATTTAAAAGATATAGACGGTGCCAATTTAATCTTTTTAGGTGACTTTAATATTTTTGATAAAAATAAAATTATAAAAGAAAATAAAATTATTTCCAAAAATAAAAACGTATTTCTATTGGAAGATTTAAATTTTAAAATTTTTGGAAATGTTAATGTTGATATTGATGAAATAAACAAGAAAATTAAATTTTTAAAAAAAGATAACAATTCTAGGGTATTATTTTTTAATAGTAATATTAAAGATTGGAGTCTGGAATTTGTTGATTTGATAAATAATAACAACGATATAATTAGAAGAGACACTAATGGACTAAGTGGATGTTTAAATATTTACGATAGTTCAATTGAGAATTTAAAAGTTTATACCAATAATACAAAATGTGAGGATGCATTAAACTTAGTTAGAACAGATGGTTCAATAGGTAATTTAAAAATAAGTAATGCTTTATTTGATGGTTTAGATGCTGATTTTTCTAATTTAAATATAGAAAATATCGAAGTTATTAATTCTGGGAATGATTGCATGGATTTTTCTTACGGGCAGTATTTTTTAAATAAATTAAATTTATCAAAGTGTAGTGACAAAGCTATATCAACTGGAGAAGGTTCAAATTTAGAAGTCAATAATTTCATTATTAATGAATCTTTAATAGGTATAGCATCCAAAGACAGTGCCTCAGTGAATTCTAGTGATGGCTCAATAAAGAATGTGGATAAATGTTTTTCACTTTATAAAAAAAAACAAGAATTTAATGGTGGTTTGCTTCAGTACAAAAATTTAAAATGTAAAGGATATAATGATTTTGCTTTTAAGGATAATTATTCAAAATTAATTGAATTAAATTAATATGTCATTTAGAATTGAAGAAAAACTTTTAATTAATTTCAATCACATTTTTGAATTTAAAAAATGGTTATCTGAAAAAAATTATTCTAAGTTATATCCGGATAGAAAAATTAAAAGTTTATATTTTGAAAATTTAAATAACCAAATGTTTATAGATTCTGAGGAGGGAATTACTCCTAGAAAAAAGATAAGAGTCAGAAATTATCCAGATAATAATGACAAAAAACTTTTTTTTGAAAAAAAAATTTCAAGTCCAGATGGCAGATTTAAAGAAAAAAAATTTTTAGATTATGAAGATTTTAAAAAAATAAAAAGATTTGGATATTTTGATAATTCATATAATTCTTGTCATCCAAAATTATTTGTAGAATACACAAGAGAATACTATAATACGAATATTTGCCGTTTAACTATTGACACAGGTATTAATTATACTGAGTACAATAAATCTAGTAACAAAAGATCAGATCCATATGTCGCGGTAGAGCTTAAAGCTAAAATTGATACTGACACTGACAACTTATTAAAAGAATTCCCATTTCAGAGAGTAAGATTTTCAAAATACTGTAGAGGTTTCAACTTTCTATTTAACTAATTATTACTTTTACAAGTTTATAAGAGGTTTTATCTAACAATTTAATTATTCAGTACTATCTAATTCTCTTATTTTTCTTGCATGAATAAATGATTTAATACACTGATAAGTAAAAAAACAACCAGTTATTAGCATCATTATTTTTGATAAATCAGCATAGAAATTAGCAAAAGCATTTCCAGCCACCAATGATCTGATAAAATCGAGACCACCTAAAAAAATAATTAAACCAAAAATAACCACAATATGCATAAACATTTTTTTTTTTGATACAAATTTGATTGATAGATATGAAAAAAATAAAATTGGTACTCCCAAAATAGTAGGAATATACGATGTCATTGAACTGCTGCTGCTGATAAAACTAACAATTAGTCCCCATAAAATTAAAAATAACCCATAGAAAATCGATAATTTTTCCATGGTGAAACCAGCCACTTTAAATTCAGGAGTGCTTTGATTTTCATTTTCCATAATTTAATTATATTTTATCATCCAAAATTTATCAAACTAAAACCAGCTGTTAAAAATACAACTAACCAAATTAACCCTTTAATTAAAAAAAAAGCAAAACTTCCTAATAAAAAAAATCTTCCAAACTTACTCTTTGATAAAAAACTTTTAAACCTAAGTAGAATGGACATGAAAAAAACTAGTTCAACACTGACATTGGGTCAAGCCTAGTTTGAAACCAGTTTAATCTAAAGTCCAAATGGGGCCCTGTAGATCTACCTGTTGATCCCACTGTTCCAATAACATCCCCTTGATTAATTTTATCACCAACTGAGACCATTACGTTTTCAAGATGTGAATAAATCGTAGAAATTCCATGTCCATGATCCATAATGATTGTACCTCCCGTATAATAAAGATCGTCTTCTGCCATTGTCACAGTTCCTGAGGCAGAGGATTTAATAATGGTACCCTGTTTGGCTGCAATATCTATTCCATAGTGAGGCCACCTTGGCTTGCCATTTAAAATTCTTTGGCTTCCATAAACCCCACTGATAATTCCTTCGACTGGCATGATGAATTGGTTTTTAAAAAAAGGTAAATTAGAGTTGATAGCTCTAGCTTTTCCTATTTTGTTATTTTCTTCTTTAATTCGCTTATACACTGACTCTGGAGGTGTAACTTTACTTTCTTCCAAACCATCTATTCTTTGAATATTATATTTTCTCTTTAAAACTTTTTTTATTATTTTTTCTTTTTTTCCATCTTGAATTTTTGTTATTATTAAATCAAATTTTCTATCCCTATCAATTCCAAAAACAAAATACCCATCATTTGAAACTTTAACCTCTTTTTTGCCTATAATAATTTGAGCTGATGGATCAGTAAAACCTATAATATAATGTCCTTGAAGAAATTTCCCTTGAAATTCAACAGCCTTAATATGAGTTGGATTAAGAAAAATGATTACTAATAATAATCTAAATATTATTTTGCTGTCCATCCACCATCAACCAATAATGAAGTTCCTGTAACCATTGATGCTGCATCTGATGCTAAAAACACCACAGCTGAGGCTACTTCAGACAATTCTGCAAATCTTCCAAGAGGTATATTATTAAGCATGTCTTTTTTAAATTTCTTGTCTTTTAAAAAGTTTTTGGTCATTGGAGTTACAACAAATGTTGGGCATACGGTGTTAACTCTTATATTATATTTTGCGAGATCAATAGACATGCCCTTGGTTAAACCCTCTAGTCCAAATTTATTCATATTATAAACACTTCTTATAGGACCACCTACATGACCCATTTGAGATGACATGTTAACAATTGATCCACCTATTTTTTTTCTATTTTTAGATTTTATCATTTTCAAAGAACAAAGATGTGCCAAATTAAAAGTAGCAATAGTGTTAATCTTTACCATATGCTCCATATCTTTCGTTTTCACTTTTGTAAAGTGGGAAGGTCTATTATTGCCAGCATTGTTAATTAAAATATCTAATTTAGACTGATTATTGATTATTCTTTTTATATCGTTGTAATTTGTGATATCACAAACATATGATTTACATTTTGATTTAAACTTTCTTATTTTTTTTTCAACTTCATCTAGATCTTTTTTTGTTCTACTAATTATAATTAGATTTGCACCTGCTTCAGCTAAAGCTATAGCACAAGCTCTACCAAGACCTTTGCCTGCACCAGTTACAACTGCAGTTTTATTTTTAAGGTTATAATTTTTTAAGAACATTATAAAAATAATATTTTAATATCTGTATAAATCAACTCAATAGCAACAATTAGAATTGCTAGTAAACCAGCCCATGCTATCCATTTATATTTTTTTATCCAATTAGAAATTAATGTTGCAGCAGTTGCCATAAGCACAATAGATAAAACAAGACCAAAAATTAATAAATAATAGTGATTTCCAGCTGCACCAGCAACTCCCAAAACATTATCCAAACTCATTGTAAAATCAGCTAATAAAATTGTCCAAATTGCCTTCAAAAAACTTGAATTATCAACTTTTATATCACTTTCGTGATCAAAACCTTCTATTACATCTTTGTAAAGTTTATAGACTATATAAAGAAGAAGCAGACCACCAATTAATCTTAAACCTGTGATTTGTAACAAATAAGCAGTTAATAAAGTTAAGATTATCCTTAAAACAACAGCACCACCTATACCCCAAAAAATTATTTTTTTCCTTTGTTCTAATGGAA
>MDTD01198804.1_pt1 | contig 11034 bp, 5 predicted proteins | sample 811221 | NCBI WGS metagenome assembly MDTD01 (sample SAMN05326646, study PRJNA326480) | marine metagenome | isolation source: seawater | place: Pacific Ocean: South West | collected 2011
CAATACCTACACTATGGTAAATCGTGGCCAATATTTCACTCGGATGAACCGGCAACTCAACCGGAGCAGACCCAGTCTTGTCCGACTTCCCGTGCACGTAACCCCGCTTTATACCCGCTCCCCCGATTACCGAAGTGTAACAGTACGGCCAGTGGTCCCGACCGTCTGCACTATTTCCATTGCCAGAAGTACTAACTCCTTTCTCCGGCGCCCTCCCGAATTCTCCAATCGCAACAACCAGAGTCTCGTCGAGCATCCCCCGCTCATCCAAATCATCAAAAAGAGTCGCAAGGCCTCCATCCAGCATTGGACCAGACTGATTCTTCATGCGTTTACTGAGGTCCTTGTGATGATCCCAGGAATGATTATCCGAATTTGCCACCTTGGGCCATACTACCTCAACCACCCGCGTGCCCGCCTCCACGAGGCGCCGGGCTAGAAGACAGCTTTGTCCAAAAGTGTTTCGACCGTAACGATCACGCAAAGCGTCTTTCTCCATATCCAGATCAAAAGCTTCGCGAGCTTTCCCCGAAACAATCAGATTCAGAGCCTGATCGTAGTAATTATCGAGATTGAATTTTTCGACCGCCTTATCGAGAGCCGGCATTTGAGCTTCGATCGTCTTTCGCAGTTTCGCTCGCCTCCTTAAACGGGTTGAAAAGACTTCAGGACGAAGCTGCAGATCTTCGACATTCAAGCCATCCATCTTATTCATCTGCATGTCATCACCGGGGGGATAAAGATAATATGGGTCATACGCCTTTCCCAGGAATCCTGCTGTTCCACCCTTCCCCACCACGTTACTCTCCTGCAAAGGGCGCGGTAGCATCACGAAAGGCAGCATCGGCTCATCCGTCGGTTTAATCCGGATGATATTCGAACCAAAATTCGGGAAATCCTTGGGTGATGGCGGCTCAAGCTGACCCGACGGACTGACCTTGTCAGTCGTATACCCGGTCATGATCTGGTAAATCGCCGCTGTGTGATTGAACAAGCCGTTTGGCGTGTAGCTCATCGAGCGAATCGTCGTAAACTTATCGTTTACCTTGGCAAGCTTTGGCAAAATCTCGGTGAAATGAACTCCAGGGATCTGGGTCGGGATCGTGCTAAAGGAGGAGCGAATCTTATCTGGGACATTTTCTTTTGGATCCCAGAGGTCGAGATGACTCGGCCCCCCCTGCAGATAAATGAGAATCACACTCTTCGCCTTTCCCCATCCATCTTTGCCTGCGTGCGGACTTCCGGCTGACTGGTCCTGAGCAGCCAGAATATTATTCAGGCTCATCCCCATCATGCCAGCTCCCCCCACCCGGAGGAAATCACGACGAGTTGACCCTAAATGTGAATCACAGAGATCTCGACCTTTCGGCCCTTTAATACGGAACATTGGCTTATCGGAGTGTTGCGACGGAACTGGCCCGGCGCAGATTGGGTTAATTCAATGATTAAACAGGAAAGCTGGGTTATTAATCAATGCCCAAGTGAGGTCTTGAGCAGCTGTCAGACGAGGATTTTCAGCCTGTCCCGCACTCATCTCCACGTCGCGTCGAAAACGCTGAAGTCTGGGGTCTTCCTCGATTGGAATTTGAGCATATTCTAGGGCTTTCTTGAGCTCTGCCATCTTCTTGTCGGGGCCGATGGCAGGAAATGGACCTTTTGCCGCCCACAGTCTGCTCTGGTAATCAGCATCCGCCTCAGCCACCCACGCTGCGAGGGCATCTTGATCTCCCTGAGTGCGATTGGCCTCCTCTTTTTCCAATGCTTCTGCCACGTGAGAAGGAAGGCCAAACTGCAGAGGGTCAGAGGCGTTAGTAATATAAACACGGAACCTCCCTAGCGGGTGACTCTTGAATCTGCAGAGGATCCCAACGTTCAGGTTCACACCCTTTTCGGAGTCCCCTGCAATGACCTCCTTCATCTTGTAGACCGCTCGATGAAGAATCTTGTAATTCCCTCCCCCCAGCGCCCATCCACGATTGCCGCCATCGAGATTGCCGTCAAAGGTGCGCTTCACGTCGAATTCCTTCTGAGTGAAACTTGCTTTGGCATCGACAAACGTGACCGGCATCTCCTTGGCACCCTCTTCCAACCCCTGCCATCTCGTTTCGATTTCCGTGATAACCATATTCCCGTCCTTGCTCAGACCCGGACCACCATTGAATCCAAGATCCGGAACGACCTCCACCATCAGACCGGTAATATTCGTTAGCTTTGTTCCCATCGAAATCCGGTAGTCCAAAGGTCGTTCGCCTCCAGTTCCCCGAATTGAACCATCTCCAAGAATTTCAACCTTGGACTTATCTGATGTAGAAACAGATCCCGGATGGAGAAGATGCCACTTTGTCTCCGTATTGCCTTTCATCCGGGTCGCAAACGACTTCACCTTCTCAGGGAGGAGGACCTCATAGTCAGCGACTGCTTTCTTCGAAAGCGCTATCTTTGCCTCTCGCTCACCCTCGAGACGCTTACGCTCCGCGTCATGCTGCGGTTGATATTCCTGAATGGCGTTTGAAGCCTGTGTTATGCCCTCCATTCGCTTGGCTTCCCGAGCCTTGCGCGTCGGCTCCCACTCCTTCTCCCGCTTTGCCAATTCAGACAGCATCGCTTCGTGATCACTCTTGATCTCCGCCCAACTGTTCATCACCGCAGTAATCTCTGCTTCGCTAGGGGTTCGATTAATCACCCTGAGAAAAATTTCAGTTATAAGCTTCCTGTCGTCCTGTTTCTCCGCGACGAGTTTGGCAATGGCATTCTTTGGATCAGCTATCGCGTCCGCAATATCAGGTCCGCTCAGGAGAGCCATCACCCCACTGAGTTGAACATCATTAGCTCGATCACACTCACACGCACTTTCTCTTGTTGGCCTCCCGAGAGTCGCAAGGAGACCACTCTTTGTATCCTGTTTCGCATCGATCTCTTTTGCCTGCAACTTGGGCGTGGCCCCCGTCACCGCATAAACCGCATCGTAAAGAACCTCCGCGGGGAGGCGGCGCGCTTTCGCGTGCGAGAAGTTGATTTCGTCGTCTTCGTTCCACTTATTGACACTCAACGACAATTGATAAGTACGGGATTTACACACTTCCGCGATGAGTTTGCGGACATCAAATCCCTCTTGAACAAAACGCTCCGTGAGGTAGTCAAGCAGCTCCGGATTCGAAGGAGGATTACCAGCACGGATATCATCTAGTGGTTCGATCACTCCGGTCCCAAGAAGGTATCCCCAGATACGATTCGCGTAACTTCTCGCAAAAAACTGGTTATCTCCTGCAGTAAGCCACGCTGCTAACTCCTGCCTTCTTGTCGGACTTCCGCCTGATGGCACCTCTGGATTCTCATGTCTCGCGAGGTAGGGGAATCCAGGCTTAGTGATCTGCCCCGTTCGCTCATGCTTCATCTCCCCTTCCCCCGAATCCATCGCGATCTCGTAGAGCGGCTTCGCCCCCTCAACGGCGGTTCCTCCTATATTCTGTTTTGGTGCGTTTTTGCCGTCCCTTTCCAATTTTACCTGAGAGAAGAATGCTGCAATTTCATAATATTGATCCTGGGTCCATCTCTCGAAAGGATGATCGTGACACTTGTTACAATTAAAGCGCGTGGCCAGAAACAAATGGGTCGTATTCTCCATGAGCATATCCGGACTTCGATGAATCTTGAAATACGATGCCGGGGGGTTCTCCTTGTTAGATCCCGTCGCTGTAAGAATTTTACGAACAAAAACGTCGTATGGGGTGTTGGCTTCCACTTCTTTCCTGATCCACTCCCGATATATCTTGGCACCTTCTCCACCTAGAAACTTGCTGTTAACCATTAGCATGTCAGCCCATTTGTTGGTCCAGTGCTGCACGAAATTCGGCGAGCCTATCAGATCATCGATGACCTCCTCCCGCTTGGTCCTTGAATCAGTGGGATCGGCCAGAAACAACTTTAACTGCAGGGGCATGGGTGGCAGACCGGTCAGATCCAGATAAACCCGTCGCAGGAACTCCTCATCACTGCACAGGTCACTTGGTAGAATCTTCATGCGCTGCCACTTTTGCGCCACCAGCTGGTCGATCTCGCCCCAGGCAGGAGGTTCCGCCCATTCGAAGCCACTGCGATCTCCCATCACTGTGAGAGTAGTGGCGGCATAGGCCCCCTCATAACGAGCGAGCACCGGTGCTTCTCCCCTGCGTAACGTTGTCATCAACCCATAATCGTCATGAACGGCTACATCCTGATTAGCACTCTCAAGAAATGCCTCCCGAGTGACGTCGCGCTGCGATCCGTCATTATAAGTTGCAACCACCCTGATCTGCTGCTGACCTCCCACCTCTTTGATGACCGGGTTTTTTGGTGCTACCACAATCGATTTCACGACCGGCTTGGGGTCCTCAAGGTTTGAGCCATTGGCTATCCAGTCCCTGATGATCTGGTAATATTCAGAACCCGGTTCAGTCACTTGCTGCCCCTCATGAGGAACGGCTCCAGTCGCCTTTAGAAGCATCAGGCTGTCGTCCGGAGAAGCATAATTGACTCGTCGTCCCGAAATATCATCGCTGAAGCCCCTTACATCGAAGAGAGGGTCGTATCCCCGTAGTGATAATTTAAATCCATTTCTACCATCCTTGGCTCCATGACATGTCCCCGCATCGCAACCCATCCTGCTAATCACCGGCTTCACGTCGCGGACGTAATCCGGGACGTGGGCTGTCTGGACATTGCTTACTTTCACCGGGACCTCTATCTTACTGTCCCCAATTCTTACGGAGAGAACTCCTGCGCCATCCTTCAGCGGTTTAACTTGTCCGCGATCACTGACTGCGAGAAGACCGTCAGATACCTCCGTGACAACCTGGCGGGTGACATCAACCCGACCTCCGGTCTTGAGTTTCGCCGTTACCAGAATCTGAGAGTATTGATTTGGCTTGGAGAGCACAATCTCTGCAGGGTCCATTACGAGCGTCGATTTTTCATCAGGTAAAATGGTGCGCTCGCTGAGCTCTGCACGCTTACCCCGCTTCCGATTCAGTCTTCTTCGCTCTGGGTTCTTCACCGAGGCTACAATCTCGCCTCCTCCGACCTCTACGGCGGCTACTTCACGGATAACTTTTCCACTTTTTACCTCAATGAAACGCACTGTCCCATCTGCGCCAGCCACCGCTAAAGTGTTTCCATCGGGAGAGAAGGTCAGACAAAAAAGTTCTACCTCGGGAATTTTGATGGTGTGCAGAGCCGATACCTCCCGTGACCAGTAACCCTCAAGCTTTTGCTTCTCTCCGGCGTTAGGGGTCTTGTTAAAGATATTCTTAATGTCGTCGGGTATCGAGCTATCATAATCCGCATTGAAAATCGTTACCGTTCCGTCTCCATCGAGACTACTGACCGCTGCGGCACGTTTCCCAGTGGAGTCGAAGGAGACATCCCAGATCCGGCCTGGCATCCGGGGAAATTTCCGCACCACGTTGGCATTATCGCCAATCTTCCGGGCTGTCTGTCGCTTAAGGCGGAACACCTGAGGCTGCCCGTCAGATCCCCCGACAAGAACCTCATCCTTCAGTGGGTGCCCAGCGACTGCAGCTATTCCCCCCTTCAATGCGCCCGGAGTAATGGAAGTCAGGTTATCGATAAGCCTCTCGGTCTCCACCTCGGTGTGCTTCGCAGTCATATCCCGACCCACGCTGATCACCTGCTTGCCGTCACGCGAGAAGACGGAATCGAGGACCCAGTCGTTGTGCCCACCCATGAAAAGAACCTGCTTGCCGTCAGTGATCCGGATAGCCCTCAGGGTATTATCGCTGCAACCGAACGAAATGAGCCTATTATCCGGAGACCACGCAGCGCCATAAACTGTATCATAGGTTACCGGGACAGAAATTTTCAAAGCGCGCTTTGCGACATCCCAGACCTGCACCTCTCCCATCCTGCCGGGCAGACCACCTGTCACTGCCAACATACTTCCGTCCGGCGAAAACGCGACACTTTCAATCCTCTCGGATAGTCCAACGAGACGGGCTACCATGGCACCGTTTATAGAGTCCCGAAGAATCACCTCGTGAAACCCAGCGATAGCTAACAGGGAACCATCTGGCGAATAATCCATGGAAGTGACAATCGGGGAATCAGCATAAACTGGAGGGTTCTCCATGTCGTATTTCTGGAAAGCATTTTCCGGAGTATCATCCACAGCTCCCTCCGCAATCCAGCGTTGGATAATGGCGATCTCTGTTTCATGCAGCGCCTTGTCCCTCGGAGGCATCTCTGCCTTCCCGTTTGAATCCGGCGTTATCTGCTCCAGCAGATAACTCTGCTCAGGGTTTCCTGGGGTGACCGCCGGTTCTCCACTCTCTCCACCAAGGATCAACCGCTTTACGTCTGTAAGGATGTAATCGCCTTTGGCCTTAGCCGGCTGGTGACAGCCTTGGCAACTCGCCTGCATCAGAGGGCGTATATCATTCCAGTAGCTAACCGGACGAGCACCCGACTCCTTACTGCTTTCTTCACCATGAATAGAAGCGCACTGCACTATCAGGCCGATTGCCAGAATCCTTGACCGGGAAAGTCCGCAAATCTGTCTCATGAGCATAACCTAGAAGCTGAAAATGTGACACTCCGGGGGTGGACTGACAAGACAACCGTCCTGAATTACTCTCTTCAGGCGACCATAGAACCCCATGAGGCCCTTCTCCTGCCACCCTTATTGTGAACATCTCCACCTCACCACCACTTCGAGAGTCACAATCGTCTGGCTATTAGTCACATTGAAGGTCTGGGAGAACCCATCCAACAGAACGAGGAGAAAGACTCTCGATCTTGATCCTCATGGCACCAAAGCTTAGCTTTGGCGCAGGTTTATGGCTCTCTGGAGAGTATGGCGATTAGTAAACAACTCTCTGTTCTGACTCTCTTTGCTCACCTAGCGGTTATTGCACTAGGAGAAACAGACCGGACGATCGAGTCGGAGACCGAATTCGCTCCTGATCCCGCGATCATCTCAGGATCCCTCTACCTCGATCCATGGCAAATCGAGAAGGAATTCCTACTAACACCTCTCGCCCTTCAGCAGTGGCTTGAGCTCGATCTTCAATCTGATTCAAGCCTCTCTCCGGAGCACAGGAACTCCCTCAAGCCTGTCATCGGTGAGTTCCTTGCCTCTCGATGCCCCGTTTCGATACAAGATGAGCCTCTTCCTTTTACTCTCGAACGAATTTCCTTTATCCAACCAGACTCGTTGGAGTTTATGCCTATCTCTCCCGATCAGACCGTTACCGCGGGCGAAGCCTGGATCAGCGTGGTTTTTTCGGCACCGCAATCAGACCATCGACAGGCGCTCCAATTAATGTGGGATCTGATGCCGCAGTCCCCTGACTCCGTAGTCATCAAAGTCGCCGACCCGGAAGGAACTCGTAAGTTTGAACTCAATCAGCTCAATCCTGCCTTAAACGTACGCGGTCGCTTTCGATCTGACGCTCGCACCCCTCCACCACTCGCGCCATCGATCGTTGATAGCTCTCCCCGCCTCGTCGCTCTTCCCTGGATGAGCGTTCTTTTACTGTCTACTGCCATTCTCGGAGGACTTCGATTGCTCCGCGAACGGAAAAAGAACCTCCTGAAAGCGACTGTTATTATCCTAGTTGCTTCGTGTGCGATTCCAGTCAGGGGAATTTCCATTATGGTCCCTCTGAAAGATTCAAGGAACGCAGTCACCGACACCGAGGCCATTGAGATTCTCGATCCTCTTCTGCGGCGAATCTATCACTCCTTTAACTACACGAATCAAGAAAGGCAATATGAGGAGTTGAGTCTCGCAGCCTCCGGCGAGGCTCTCACTCCAATATTTCTTGAATTACAACGCACCCTTCGCAGCAGAGAAAGAGACGGATCTCGCGTCAGGGTCCATGGTGTAGAGATATCGGCATGCACTGTGAGCAATCTGCAGGAGCGTCCGGGGTTTGAAGCGCTCTGCGAATGGCAGGCGTCAGGCAGAGTTGGGCACTGGGGCCATTTCCATGATCGTACCAACAACTACAATGCCACCTTCGCCATCGAACCTTCAGAGGAAACATGGAAAATAACCAGGCTTGAACTTCACGGACGCGAGAGAAATCCTGACTTCTTGGAATCAGCACTGCCCTCTACCGAGTGAACACCCTGCTCAGCATAGAATCTCTTGAGTTTTCATACTCGAGAAATGGCTTTCGGATGCTTATCCCAAAATTTGAATGCAAGGAGGGCGAAGCCATCGCCCTGGTGGGACCAAGTGGTTGTGGCAAATCAACGTTTCTCAACCTGATCGCAGGAATCCTCAACCCATCTGCAGGAGACATCTACATCGATACAACAGAAATCACTTCCCTCAGTCGCGCAGGATCATCGGCATTTCGACTTTCGGAAATTGGGCTCATCTTCCAGGAATTTGAACTGGTCGAACATCTGTCGGTCGGTGACAACATTCTCCTTCCTTCCTACCTTGGCACGAGAAAAGACCACGCCGCCACGGAAGGAATAGCGAAAGATTTTGCCCGTGACTTCGGCATCCTCAATCACTGGAACACACTTCCCGGGAATCTTTCGCACGGGGAAAGACAACGCGCAGCAATCTGCAGAGCGCTCGGCGCACGCCCGCGACTGCTGCTGGCCGATGAGCCAACTGGAAATCTTGACCCTGCTAATAAGCACAAAACGCTCGAGCTGCTGCATTCCAGTGCGAAAGAGCACAATCAGGGGCTTCTCATGGTGACACACGATCTGGAACTCGTCGACGCCTTCGATGCCGTCATTCAGTTCGAGGACCTAAACCAACACAAACTGACATAAAGAGCATGCAGATTTCAGGCATCGCCTATCTCAGTTGGAAAGCACTGCGGCATCGTCCCTATCGATCACTGCTTCTGATCGGGACCATTGCGCTTACACTCTACTTTCCCCGTGCCCTGCAAGAATTCATCAGTCGAAGCGAGGAAGTCCTCAGCGCAAGAGCAAAATCCACTCCTCTTCTGATTGGACCCCGCGGAAGTTCGATCGACCTTACGCTTAACGCCCTCTACTTCACACCTCAGGAACTCCCCACCCTTGACTATTCCTCCTATCAAAGCCTCGCCCGCCGGAATTTAGGCACAACAATCCCTATCCATTCGCGCTTCCGCTCGGGAATTTCTCCAATTGTCGGCACTTCCTTGGAATATTTCAAACTCCGCACTCTCTCGATAAATATCGGCCAATCGATGACCCGACTCGGGGATTGCGTCATCGGTGCGCGCCTAGCTGAAAGCAAAAATCTGAAACCGGGTGATACAATAATATCATCTCCCGAGAATATTTTTGATCTAGCAGGTGTCTACCCTCTCCGCATGCGCGTCACCGGGATTCTCACACCTAACCGAACACCCGACGATCACGCAATTTTCGTCGATGTTAAAACCACATGGATTATTGAGGGCCTCGCCCACGGTCATCAGGAACTTTCTCAATCTGAAGTCATGGGCTCACCGCGGAACTCTGAGGAAGGCATCGTCCGTGCTAATGCCTCAGTTGTTGAATTCAACGAGGTCACGGAGGCCAATCTTGGAGATTTCCACTTTCATGGAGACTACGAGAACTACCCGCTTTCCTCAGTTATTCTCGCTCCTTCTGACGAAAAACACCGAGCCCTCGCCCTTGCTTCTTACGAGGATCCAGCAAACCCTAATCAAGTTGTTATCCCAGTCCAGGCAGTCGAGCACCTCGCTGAAACCCTGTTCGCAACCCAACGACTCGCATTGGTGGCCTTCAGTCTTCTCGGAATCGCTGCCCTCGCCCTGGCTATGATGGTATTCCTCCTGTCCTTTCGCCTTCGGGAACGGGAAATGCACACCTACGCAAAAATCGGGGCAACGAGAATAGCAATCCTGTGCCTGCAGGGCGCTGAAGTCGCCATCGTCGCCATTGCGGCCACCGCTATCTCCCAGATTGGCGTTACCCTCACCAGATCAGCAGCGCCAGAACTACTCACCCGGTTGATCAGTTAGCCTGCAGAAATCAGCTCATGAAATTCACTCTCTTCTCAGCCCTCCTCATTCTTGCCAACGCGGCTTCCATAAGCTCATGCGAGAAGTCGGCCAGCAAAGACGACTTGTCGCTTTCAGAGAGAAGCAGACCTGTCATCGCAACCGTCAACTACCCTCTGGCTTATTTCGCCGAACGATTATCGGGAGAATTCGCTGACATTCTGTACGAGGTTCCTCCAGATACAGATCCAGCTTACTGGAATCCTACCGACGACGAGGTGCGCGCCATTCAGGCTGCAGACCTTGTTCTTCTCAATGGAGCTGGTTACGCCAAGTGGACTTCAACTCGCACCATTCCATACGAAGCGACCGTCATAACATCGTCATCTTTCGAGGGCAGCCTTATCATGCAGCAGGAGGGAACCAGCCACACCCACAAAAGCGGGACTACCAGTCATACGCACAGTGGATTTGCATCAACGACCTGGCTCGATTTGGAACTGGCCTGCAAACAAGCTTCTTCAACCGCAGACGCTCTTCGGGAACAATTCCCGGAGAATGAAGAGGCCATCTCCGGAAGGCTTGAAATCCTCCTCACAGAGATGAGAGACCTCGATCGCCAGATGAAAAGCGTGACTGCTACGCTACGGAGCACCCCTTTGGTTGTCTCTCATCCAGTCTACCACTACTGGACGCGCGCTTACGGACTCTCGGCCCACGCCCTGCACTGGGAGCCCATGCAGGAACTTGGAACACTTGAAATGAGCGAACTCGCAGCGTCACAGAATGAGCAATCTCAGCTGAAATATTTCATCTGGGAAGCCCCCCCCTCCGAGGAGAACATCAACAAGATTAGAATGGCGGGATTTATCAATATAGTCGTGAACCCATGTGGGGGGCGGCCGACGAAAGGAGATTTTCTGAGCGTCATGCGGAACAATATTTCCTCTATTTCCGAAGCCGTCAGGCAGGGATCTTCCGCGAAGACTGGGACTCCGTAGCTTCGCAAGGCCTCAAAGGACTACGTGATAACACTCGGAATCCTGTCATTGAAATCTTGCTACCTGTCAGC
>MDTD01013841.1_pt1 | contig 11033 bp, 9 predicted proteins | sample 811221 | NCBI WGS metagenome assembly MDTD01 (sample SAMN05326646, study PRJNA326480) | marine metagenome | isolation source: seawater | place: Pacific Ocean: South West | collected 2011
AATATCTGTTTGCCTGTTTCCATAGCATGTTCTAAGGCCGCAATTGATTTTTGACGACCTACAAACAGTGGAATTACCATATGAGGATAAATTACGACATCTCTAAGAGGAAGGACCGGAAATTCTTTTACCTGTTCGCTCATTTAAATCTCCTGTAAATTATCAATATGTTCATTCAAAAAATTCAGCCCGCTTTGCTCGTGATTAAAAGATTTAATCAGATGCAGCTTTGGCAGGAGTTGAGTTTTCGAATATGATTAAGGGTTTTGATTCACCTGATACGGAAGCTTCATCTACAACAACCTTTGAAACGTTGTCTAACGACGGTAGTTCATACATAGTATCAAGTAGAGATTCTTCTAAGATAGAACGTAAACCTCGTGCACCCGTCTTTCGCTCAACAGCTTTCTTAGCCACAGCTTCCAAAGCCTCATCTCTGAATTCTAGACTACATGACTCCATTTCAAAAAGTCTATTATATTGTTTTGTGAGAGCATTTTTCGGCTCTAATAATATTTCGACGAGCTGTGCTTGATCCAATTCGTTTAATACTGCCATAACAGGTAAGCGGCCAACGAATTCAGGAATCAAACCGTATCTTATTAAATCCTCTGGCTCTACGCTATGTAATACTTCTGAGCTAGAAACCTTTTCACTCTCTGTTTTTACCTCCGCCGAAAATCCAATTCCACCTTTTTCTGATCTTTCCCGTACAATTTTATCTAAGCCGGCAAAAGCTCCTCCACATATAAATAATATATTGCTGGTGTCTACCTGCAAAAATTCCTGTTGCGGATGCTTCCGCCCCCCTTGAGGTGGAACAGATGCCACCGTTCCTTCGATTAATTTCAACAACGCTTGTTGCACTCCTTCACCAGAAACGTCTCTTGTTATTGATGGATTATCAGACTTCCTCGAGATCTTATCGATTTCATCGATATAAACAATCCCGTTTTGAGCTCTTTCAACGTCATAGTCACATTTTTGAAGTAACTTTTGAATTATATTTTCAACATCCTCACCAACATAGCCGGCTTCAGTCAAAGTTGTTGCATCGGCCATAGTAAATGGAACGTTGAGTAACCTTGCAAGTGTTTCGGCCAAGAGCGTTTTACCGCTTCCGGTTGGCCCTATTAGAAGTACATTGCTTTTGGCTAACTCAATATCTTCTCTACCAGATCTATTATTTAGCCGTTTGTAATGGTTATAGACCGCGACCGATAGGATTTTTTTTGCTCTTTCTTGGCCTATTACATAATCATCTAAATTCTGGTTTATCTCGGCAGGAACTGGTAAGCCACCTTCACCTTTGGTCTCCGAATCTTCGATTTCTTCCCTAATTATATCATTGCACAACTCCACACATTCATCGCAGATAAAAACCGATGGTCCAGCAATCAGCTTACGAACTTCATGTTGATTTTTCCCACAAAATGAGCAATGTAGAGTACGATTTTCTTCTGTGCTATTTGTTGAGTCGGTCATTTTAAATTTCCCTAATTTTATTAACCTTACTTTCTTTCGTTTAAAACTTGGTCAATGATACCGTATTCTTTGGCTTCATCTGCACTCATAAACCTATCTCTATCTGTATCTTTTTCAATAGCTTTCAACGTTTTGCCAGTGTGCTTAGCCAGAATTTTATTTAGTTTATCTCTTGCTTTCAAAATTTCTTTTGCATGAATATCGATGTCGCTAGCCTGCCCTGAATAGCCTCCTAGTGGCTGATGAATCATTATCCGAGAATGAGGGAGGCAAAACCGCTTTCCGCTAGTTCCTCCTGCCAAAAGTAGGGCTCCCATACTCGCGGCCTGACCGATGCAGGTGGTGCTGACGTCTGGTTTGATGAATCTCAATGTATCATAAATTGCCAGACCGGCGGACACAGAGCCACCTGGCGAATTAATATAAAGGTTAATATCTTTATCAGGATTCTCTGATTCCAAAAACAAGAATTGTGCTACTATTACGTTGGCCACAGCATCGTCTACTGGTCCTACAAGAAAAATGACTCTTTCTTTCAGTAGCCTAGAATAAATGTCAAAAGCTCTTTCTCCCCGAGCCGATTGTTCCACTACCATGGGAACTAAATTTAAAGCTTTCATATTAATTAATTCTCATTTTCCTTAATTATTATTTATTACGAGTCACTAGTCTGCATCGGATTAGATAAATCGTCAAATGTTGTCTCTATATCTTCTATAACACAATTGACAATCGCATAATCAACTAACTTTTGTTCTAAAATCGTTGACTCAAGGGCTTGAATCTGCTGAGGATTCTCTGAATACCATTTTATCACTTCATTTGGGTCCTTGTAGGTTCTAGCAAAAGTTTCAATCTTCTCTTTTATTTCTTCTTGTGATACGGAAACTGAGCTAGATTTTACCAACTCTGATACAACCAAGGCAGTTTTAAGTCTTTTTTCAGCTTCTTGATTAACTTGTTCTGAAAATTTTTTGGATTTCTCGTCCAACTTTTTGCCTTGCGCGATCCATTGTTGTTGAATTTGTGCTTTGGAATTTTCCACCTCCTTTTTGAATAACACCTTTGGCAATAAAAAGTCAGCTTTTTTAAGATTTTTATCTAAAATCTGCTGGAAAATTTTTTTTCCTATCATTTGCTCAGATTCGGCCCCTATCTTCTTTTTAATTTCTTGTTTCATCTCGTCAATCGAGCCACTATCAAATCCGAGTTTCTTTACAAAGTCGTCATTAATTTCAGGTAGAACAGGGGCCTCAATAGATTTTACTTTTACATCAAAAACAGCGGTTTTGCTCGCAACCTCTTCATTTGGATATTCCTTCGGAAATTTGACTTTAATCTCCTTTTCTTCATCTTTCATCACTCCAATCAGTCCGTTATCGAAATCCTTCAGCATTTGACCTGAGCCAACGATGACATCAAAATCTTCTGCGTCACCTCCTTCAAACGGCTTGCCTTTTATCAAACCTTTGAAAGAAATCTTCACTTTATCCCCGACTATTGACAACTCATCCTTTTCTTTCCAGTTTTTATGTTGCTCTTGTAACTTAGAGATGATTTTATCTACGTCGGACTCGGCTATATTAACCTTGGCGCGTTGGATTTTTAATTGTGAGAATGGAACAATATTTACTTCGGGAAAGACTTCAAAAACCGCCAGATATGTAAGATCTTCTCCTTCGATAGCATTTGTAACATTAACTTGAGGTGGCGCAACAGGTGAAATTTTTTCGGACGCTATCGCTTTTTGAAAAGAAGTTTGAATTAAATCATTGATGACCTCATTTTTTGCCTCTTGTCCAAATTTCTGTCTTACGATACCCATAGGAACTTTTCCTTTTCTGAAACCATCAATTTTCGCGTTTTGTTGTATTTTTGTTAATTGCTCAACTATCTTTTGAGTAAAATCTTTTGCTGAGACTACGACTTTTAATGAACGCTCTAATTCCTCATTTTTTTCTAAAACAATTTCCACTTGCACCTTTCCGATATGACTAAATTTAAAATTTCATTCTAACTTTTTTATGTGCGAAAGGAGAGACTCGAACTCTCACGGGTTGCCCCACTGGTACCTAAAACCAGCGCGTCTACCAATTCCGCCACTTTCGCATTATCACTTTAATCTAAAAAATATACAAAGTTCTGAGAATTAATAATAACGCATGTCATCGCTGTTATTCTATTAATATCGTGATTTTTAAATTACAACATGCGATTGCTTGGGCCAAAAAATTCTTATATCTTAACTTTTGTGAACAATTTTGAATCATTTGTAGACCAATTAGTTGCAATTGTCTGGGGCATTCCCTTAGTTGCGTGTGTAATTGGCACAACTGTTTACCTTTTATTCGCCACACGATTGAGACCGTACTTTTATCTGAAACATGCCTTTAAATTACTTTTTATTAAAAAAGAAAAAAAAGGATTAGGCACAAACTCCCACTGGGGTGCCCTTACAACCGCGTTAGGCGGAACAATTGGAATGGGTAATATTGCCGGGGTGGCAATAGCTCTTCAGATTGGAGGATCCGGCGCAATTTTTTGGATGTGGATAACAGCTGCATGCGGCATGATCATAAAGTTTTTTAGTTGTTCACTGTCTTGTATTTATAGACAAAACGTTGGTGGCGCAGGTTATGTTGGCGGGTCAATGTATACGATTATTATGGGTTTAGGGAATAGTTTTCGCTGGCTTTCTTACACATTTGCATTTTTCGGAATGATAGGATGCCTTGGGATATTTCAGGCAAACCAACTGTCGGCTGTGCTTCTTTCAAAAACTCAGTTGCCTTCATTTATTCCTAGCATGGTCATCATCGGATTAATTTTTTTGACTCTTAAAGGAGGAGTGAAGAGGCTTGGTTCCTTTTCAAGTGTTTTCCTACCGATCATGGGTGGAGGCTATCTAATTATCTGCATAGTAATAATTATTATGAATCTGGACCGGATAGACGATATCTTCAGATCAATTTTTTTAGGAGCTTTTAATCCTACCGCCGCAATAGGTGGCGTTCTGGGGCTATCGATTAGAGACACAATTATAACTGGCGTCAAAAGAGCAATTTTCTCAAATGAAGCAGGAGTAGGAACGGAAACCCTAGCCCATGGCACTGCTAAGACAGAATATCCAATCAGAGAAGGACTAGTTGCCATGATTGGTCCTATTCTTGATACTCACATAATCTGCACCGCTACAGCTTTAATTATCCTGTCGACCGATTTGTTAGGTAACACAGAATCAATAGGGATATTACTGGTGGCAGAAGCCATAGAGCAAAATCTCCCGGGAATAGGGGCCTCGCTCTTAACAGCTATATTTTCTTTGTTTGCTCTATCAACAATGATTACTTATGCTTATTACAGTACGGCTTGCGCAAAATATTTCTTTGGAGAAAGGATTGGGAAATATTATATCTACTTTTATTTGCTGCTCATTTTCATCTCACCATACTGGTCACCGACTACTGCAATCGGAATTATAGATATAGCTTTCGCATTGATGACAATACCAAATCTTATTTCGATTATCCTTCTTACCCCGGTTGTAATTAAACAAATGAATATATATTTTAAAACCTTTGGGTCCAAATAGATAAAAGGAAACTAAACAGAAAATTTATTAAGAACTTATTGTTATTTTGTTAAGATTTTCAAGACAAACGTCAGCGCTAGAGAAATCGTGTTGCTTCAGATAATCTCCTGGAAAAGCTATAGTAAAGATATCTGCTTGTTTTGAAGACGACACCCCGCTAGTACTGTCCTCAATCGTTACAGTCGTCTCAGGTACTACTGTCAAAACATCTAAAGCTTTTTTATAAACTAAAGGCGAGGGTTTGGGTTCCGAGCATTGCTCCATAGACATGATTACTTCGAACAAATCAAAATCAATTTCTTCGCTCAAAGCCACTTTAATCGCTGAAATATTTTGCTCTGACGTTGTCGTGACCCAACCTAATTTGATTTGTTGACAGACGCATTTCTCTATCAACTCTTTAACCCCATTTCTTGGTCTTACTTTGGCCGATTCTAAAAAATCTACAAAAAATTCTCCTTTCATAGTGTAGATTTTTTCAATATCTTCTTCTGAAAGAGAAGAATTTGTTGCCCTTGAAAATTCAGTTATCCTATTTCTTCCACCAGCCTTAACAAGCATTGGTTTATATTGAGAGGACGTCCATTCCCATCCTAAACCAAACTTTTTGAAGGCTTTATTAAAGGCTCTTAGCTGAAGTTCCGAAGTCTCAACAATAGAGCCCATGGAGCCAAATAATATTGTCGTAACGCCACAAAAAATTTCTCTTTTATCATAGATCAATGATTTTTTTTCCAATCTTATCTCCCATCAAGAATAAAAAGTTCTCTCAACCTCAGCATAAAAATTTGATTAAGTATACTTAGCTCCATTTAATCTGTCATCTATTTTTGATTGTCGTTTTTTAACGCATAGCGTTTGTCCAAATCCTATTAATAATATCCGTTAAAGAATTTTCACTACATTTAATCATCGCCGAAATCATACTTGTTTTACTAAACGACCAAAATAAACCAGCCTCCAGAAATACAACTTGGCCATTTCTATTATCTACACGAAAATCAAATAAAGAAAAATGACGCGCATTCAAAGATTTGTGAGCCGTTATTGCTTGTGCAGTAAGGTCGCTTAATAATACCTGCTCAATTTCAGCTGGACAAATGGGGCCGACTTGCGATGTCGATGCTTGTCTATTTGGTAAGCCTTTTTTATCAATTTCTAGTTTATCCTCTATAGTACGAATAGGGTGTTCTTCTGAAACTGGATACTCAATAATCGAGGGAACATAGAAATCATTATCGAGCTCTATCACAGCGATTCTTAATTCGCGACCTGGTATAAACGCCTCGATCAATACTTCTGTGTCCATATTGAAGGCAACTTCTAAAGCATAATCCAGCGTTTTCTCATCTTCCACCAGGGATACTCCAGAAGAGTTGTCTTCACTATTAGGTTTTACCATAAAGGGATAGGGAATGGTTGGTTTATCACCACAACTGAGTAACTCGCCAGGTGCCACCGTTACTCCATTTTGAGAAACTAAGTTTCGAGTCAAACTTTTATCCATAGAAGTTTTCATAGTATCTGCTAAAGAACCCACCATAGGGAACCCAAGCTGTTCATGAAAAAAATGCCGATATAGCGTCATACCAGTTTTACAAAACATATGTGGTACTATCAACGCATCCTCTTCCAGTGCAGCTAATATTTGAATTACCTCTTTAGGTGCAAGAAGGTCTAGATCCTCCCCGTAAAACCATTGATTGTCTGGCTTAATCACTATAAAACTTTGCTGCCAACCAGGAGGACATATGACATCCTTGGAATAAATCATAGAGAGTTTGAAGAAAAAATCTGAAGTTGGAGAGCCGCACAAATGATATACTTTTTTAACGCCAATCACACCGTTAGTCTCCATCAGATTGAACCAACTTCCCAATATTAAAATCAATTCGAATCCAAGGAGCCCGGGACTTAAGAGCTTGGATCAATAAAGATGGAATTTGCCAATGATAAACCATGATAAATGGCATAGGGTCGAATGAGTCTAAGATCGCTTCTTTACCAAAAAAAATTAATTTAAATTGATTCTTGATCTGGTCAAACGAACGACATTTAAAAAGTTCCCACAGCTCGTGATATAACCAATAGGTTTCTTTGGCTTCCGGTCTCGGGAAGCAGGCCTGTTTTTGCGAACGATGAGTTCTTTCTGAGTTAACATAAGAATCAGCAACACAATCAGAATTATAGAAAGCTGTAATTGCCGAATGGGTTCTAGGATTACATTCGATCGGCATAACTTCACCTCTCTCATTCACAATAAAATCAAAGGATATTTGTCCAGTGAGATTCATCGCCTCGACAAATGTCTCAACCCAAAGATAGATATCTTTGTTGTCCACATGTTTATAACGCAGTTGAAATTCAGAAGATTCACAACAACAATGTAGTAAAATTTTTCCCTCATAAACTGTTGAATGAGTACAAAACTCTTGCCCGGAAACAAACTCCTGCAATACCCACGGCTGGTCAGGCGATATTGCTAAACTTCTGAAATATTCGTTTTGCTCCTTAAATGGCAAAAGTGGACGTATTAGTCTTTCAGCTGGCGCATAGGCTAAGTTTTTCAATACAAATCTTTTTTTTGTGCCCTTAAAGTCGAACATTTCAAGCTCTCGACTGGATTTAATTAAGTATACATCAGGGCTAGTTAAACCTAATTGGCGAGCTTTGGTGCATAAATTATATTTGTGATCGAGATACGAGAGTTCGTGTTCGGTAAAGTGAAAGATTCTAAGTCTATCACCAATGTTTTTCTTAAGTTTTGCATCCCTATAAACCGAGACGGGACTGGCAACGGGAATCATCAAATCGATCCGCTCCATCTCAACAATTGATAATAAGGTTTTCTCGTAAGCAGGGTATCCTTCCGAAATCGACGGTAACAAGTAAAAAGAATCAATACAATTTGACCACGCGTGACCTGATGCCCAATATTTTTTTTCCTCTGCTAGGATAATTTTAAAACCACTTCTTTTCAATAATCTTGCCAACTGAAGAGCTTTTGTCATCTTCCCACCAGTTAATAAGATCGTACCTTTACGAATTAATTTTTTACTTTTTTTATAAGAGAAAATTTTTATGAAAATAGAAGTTAAAAGAATTAAAACAGACAGCGGAAGCAAAAGCTGCAAAACTACGACTACTAAAACCGTGGAAGCGGGGCCTTGAGTTCGTAATTCCATTAAGAAGAATCACCTTTTATGAAACTAAAATTTGTTTTCAAGCAATTAATCTGGCAAGTGTGACGCCATCACGGATAGGAAGAAGAACCTGTTCTATTCGGGTCTCCTTGGAAAGGTATTCATTAAATAGCCTAATGGCCTCCCCTCCTTTGCCTCGATAGTCTTTTTTCAAGTATGGCTCACCTTGTAACAGAGTATTATCAATAAGAAAAATCCCGCCTTGCTTAACCATTTTGTTTTCTAAGAGAAATTCAAAATAACTTTTATACCCAGCCTTATCAGCATCAAGAAAAACTAAATCAAAAACAACATTCTCTTGCACTAATGTTTCTAGGGTCTCTGAGGCATCGCCTATCCTCAACTCAATTTTATGACCGTGCTCAGATTTAGAAAACTGATTGATAGCAAATTTTGCAGCATAATCGTTTATTTCACATGCTACGAGCTTTCCATCCTCTGGCAAAGCTTGGGCCATAGCTAGCGCGGAGTAGCCTGAAAATAATCCGATTTCCAATATATTCTTACAATTCGCTAAGGCAACAATTTGTCTCAAAAACATTCCTTCAACGTGCCCCGACAACATTTCTGGTTCTAACGAATTTATTTGGGAAGAGCCATCACCGCGCCAATCAAATTTTATTGTCTCCTCGGCTAAATTTCTTAAAGTATTTTCTTCTGGTGTAGTGTGTTCAACTAAATAAGGTTCAAGTCCGGTTGCCAAGTCTCTTGCCATTTCTAACAATTCTTTAGTCTCTGTGTCGACCAAGTCTTTTGAGCCTATGCGAGTCAAAGCCTTCTCTAAATTTGAAGCAATAATGGATAAAGGTGTGACTGGTCTCAATTTTGACATAATATACCCTACTTCTGATGTTTGTGGATTCGGTGCGATTCGGCCAGAACTTCTGAAGGATCCTCTAAACCTACATCCTTACAATATGGTTCGATTCCAATGCCATTTCTCGCAAATTTTTTACAAACTAGTTGGTAATCTAATATACCATCTCTTAATTGAGTTTTACTTAGTTCGTTAATATAGCCACATTCTCCTATTCTATCTTTTGGAACAGGCGCTACTAGATTCCCTCCTCGCTTATCAATTATGCTTTTCTGAGCGCTCCATAAAAGCTCTTCATTTAACAAAATATCGTGCCACAAACTTAATTCGAAGTCACTTATTAACTGAAGAATACGAAAAAGTGAAGTCTCGTCAAGCCAGCCTACTTTGTGACTAAGAAAAGCACCAAGCCCCATTCCTATTGATACCGCATGTCCGTGTAATAAGCCCGCCTGTAGCTCAAAACCGGGCGACCAAGTATGACCATAGGCATGAGGACGACACTGATGAGTTTCAAACAGATTATCATATTCCGCCTCTACGTAGCTTCTCATTGCACCACCAAGAATCTTAGTAGCCATTTCTCGGAGATATTCAGAATTATCTGATTCTACAGTCGCAAACTTGGTACGGAAAAGTTCAGGGCCCACAGACTCGAGCTGTTGGAATAGATCATAATCTTTGACGACTGCCATTTTTATTATTTCCGCCACACCATGACGAAGCCACCCAATTTTCAGAGTTTTAAAAAACAACCGGTCGGCTATTGTCAATACAGGAGCGTGATAGGCACCCGATAGATTTTTATAACCCAACCCATCACAGCATGTTCTTGGCGAAGGGCCAGCATCTATAGCAGAGACAATAGATGACCCTATCATAATGTAGGGAGTGTTCCTGTTAAATAATGCGCAGGCAAGGCCACCAGTATCCGCTAAAACACCCCCGCCTATAATCAAAACCGGCTCGTTTCTCGCCACAGCGTGCTCCTTAAAATCATTCAACATTCTTTCAACAACGGGTAATGTCTTATCTACTTCCATTGCTCTATAGACGTTTAAGTAGATAGGTATATCCTGGGCTTTGAAGTATGATTCGATTCTGTTGCGATAATGCAGTTCAACGTTACTATCAATCAAACAAATGCATCTGCCTAATGGCCTATAAATATTTCTGAGTGTCTTATTCTTAGAATTGAATATATCTTCTTCAATCCGAATAGACGTGAACGTACGGTGGGACATAACAGCTTCGACTGCCTGGTCATCACTCTGACTTACGACACTACCGGTGCTCTCTCGATAAGAAGAGGTGGGAAATAAAGCGTGAGGATTTGTCTTTTCCAACAAATCAGAAAAAGCTAACAATTCTGCGCCAAATGATCCGTCAATCAAAATTTTAGATAAACTATTACCGCTTTGGTCATCTATCAAGGTTTGATTATTTAGATAAGCTAAAGTTTTATAACAGGAAGGGTCCAAAATTTCTGCTAGTTCGACTAGACAACCAGTAAAAATTGTAATGGGCTGAGAATAACAAGCCCTCAGGCGACGCAAGACAGGCAAAACACTTAATAGGTCTTTTTCCAAAGCCAGTTTATCCAAGGAAGAATCATGAAAAGGCGATTGAACGATATCGGTAATCAAATTTATGATGGCTTTGTCTTCACGTATACGGTTCCAATTGGATAAAAAACTTGAATCGTCCTCGACAAGCGATGAAACGGATTTAATCAGTTCGAAAGCAAGAGAGATTTGGTTCATAATTGGCAATCAAACGAAAACTTACGTAAATTTTTTTAAATTGGATCATTAGTCGTTCCCATAAATGAATTTTAACAAAAAAATGATTTGACTTGCTGGTGGGCCATCAAGGACTCGAACCTTGAACCAATTGATTAAGAGTCAACTGGTCTACCAATTGAGCTAATGGCCCA
>MDTD01145426.1_pt1 | contig 11033 bp, 10 predicted proteins | sample 811221 | NCBI WGS metagenome assembly MDTD01 (sample SAMN05326646, study PRJNA326480) | marine metagenome | isolation source: seawater | place: Pacific Ocean: South West | collected 2011
GATGTTAGCGCATAAGGCTGAAGAAGAAGGTATTGCAGTCGCAGAAATTATTGCAGGTCAAGCGGGTCATGTAAATTACGATGTGATTCCCGGAGTAATTTATACTTCACCTGAAGTGGCAGCAGTTGGCAAAACGGAGGAAGAATTAAAAATTAATAAGATTAGTTATAAAGTCGGAAAATTTCCTTTTTTAGCTAACTCTAGAGCGAAAGTTAATAATGAAACTGATGGTTTTGTAAAAATTTTAGCAGACTCAAAAACTGATAAAGTTTTAGGTGTTCACATAATTGGACCCCATAGCGGTGATATGATTGCAGAAATGGCTTTAGGTATGGAATTTGGAGCTAGCGCTGAAGATATAGCAAGAACTTGTCATGCCCATCCTACACATACTGAAGCTATTAAAGAAGCTGCGTTATCTGTTGATAAAAGACCAATTCATTTTTAAAAATTTAAATTTAAACTACTATCTAAAAATGCAGATTCCTGTGCTAATACCAAAAATTTTTAATTATCCACTAACTTATAACTCTGGAAAAATTAAATCTATAAAAGAAGGAGATTTTGTTACAGTTCCATTTGGAAAAACAAAAATAATTGGAGTTGTTTGGGATAAAATTCAACCAACAAAAAAAAAAATAAAAATAAGAAATATTGAAAATAAATTAGAGAAATTTTCCCTTAATAAGAATTTGATAAATTTTATTAATTGGTTTTCTATGTACAATTTAGTTTCTAAAGGCTTGGTTTTAAAAATGTGCATAGGAAATAAAAATAACGCTCTAAAAGAAGAAACAAATTTTTTTACATCGAAAATTGAAAAAAAAATTAAATATAAATTAAATAATGATCAAAGACGATCCTTAAAATTTTTAGAGGAATCAGGCGATAAATTTGGTGTGTCAGTTTTGCAGGGTGTCACTGGTTCAGGGAAAACATTAGTTTATTTTCAGAGAATAAAAGAAATACTCAAACTAAATAAACAAGTGCTTATCATGCTCCCAGAAATTTTTTTAACAAAACAATTTCAACAACGTTTTGAAGATTTTTTTGGTTTTGAGCCAAAAATTTGGCATTCAAAAATATCAATCAAAAATAAAAGAAAGATTTGGCAAGGAATTCTTTCAAATAAAATAAAGTTAGTAATTGGTGCCAGGTCATCATTGCTTTTGCCTTTCAAAGATCTAGGAGTCATAATTGTAGATGAAGAACATGATCAATCTTATAAACAAGGTGAAGGATTAATTTACAATGCCAGAGACATGGCTATTTCAAGAGCATCTTTTGAAAATATTCCAATTTATTTAGTGACTTCAATTCCCTCTTTAGAGACCTATAATAACATTAAAGTAAGAAAATATAATGTAACAAAATTAACCGAAAGACATAAAAAACTTCCTTTCCCTGAAGCAGAAATAGTAAATCTAAGCTCATCAAATTTAAATAAGAATAAGTTTATAGCTAAAAGAACTTTAGAAATAGTTAATAATTATCTTTTAAAAGGTCAGCAAGTTTTATTTTTTTTAAATAGGAGGGGATACTCACCATTTTTAGTTTGTAAAAAATGTGGCTTCAAACATTTGTGTCCACATTGTACTATCTATTTAACATACCATAAACTAATCAATAAATTGGTTTGTCATCATTGTGGACACCAAACTAAAAAAGAAAAAAAATGCAAAGACTCAAAAGAGAATTGTAACTTTAATATGTATGGCCCAGGAGTTGAAAAACTTTATGATGAGCTCAAAGATCTTTTTCCAAAAAAAATAATTAAAATATTTTCAAGTGATTTTCTATTAAAAGAGAAAAATGGGACTGAAAAATTATTAAAAAAAATTGAAAATAATGAAATTAATATTCTTGTAGGGACACAATTAATTTCTAAAGGATTTAATTTTCCTAAATTAAATTGTATAGTTGTTGTAGATGCTGACTTTTCTGGTATGGGATATGATTTAAGAACAACTGAAAAAAATATTCAACTCTATAATCAATTGAGTGGAAGGGCGGGAAGATTTTCAAAAGAATCGATAATAATTTATCAAACAAATTCTCCACTTAATAAAACTTTAAGAGAATTACTTTTAAACAAACCTGAAACTTTTTTATCAAGCGAGCTTTCAATTAGAAAAAAAAATAATTTACCTCCATATACTAGATTAATTGCATTGATAATTTCCTCAAGATCAAGCTCAAATAGTTTTATGGGCGCTCAAGAAATAAAAAAAAAATTGATGAAAATTGAAGAAATAAAAGTTTTAGGTCCAGTAAGCTCTCCAATTTTTAAAATTAGAAAAAAGTTTAGAACGAGATTATTATTAAAAACTAGTAATAAAACCTTAATACAAAAAAAACTTGCAAATTTTTTGCAAAATCTACAAATTTCAAAAAAAATAAAACTTACAGTTGATGTAGATCCAATAAATTTTGCTTAATTCAATTATAATGCCTTCTTGATCAGAATATTTTCTTATGGTAGGAAACATCATAAATTTCTAAAATATTAATCTTTTATAGGATAAACATTGAGTTCAAAGAGATCTTTTTCGACCGAAACTTCAGAGCGATATGCACTCGCACTTTATGAGCTGTCCAAAGAAAACTCTGAACTTGCACAAATTGAAAAAAATGTTTTTGATTTTTTAAATTTGTATAAATTAAACAAAGAATTGCAAAATTTCGTTACAAATCCTTCCCAGACAAATACTGATCAAATTAAAGTTATTGAAAAAATTTCAGAAATAATGAAATTTCCGAAAACACTAAGAAATTTTTTGTTTGTATTAGTAGCTAAAAAAAGAATTTTTTTTCTTGAGTCAATTTTAAATATATTCTTAATGTTAAACTCAAAAAAAAGAGGTGAACTTAAAGCGACTTTGACTTCATCAAAAAAGTTATCAGATGAAGAAATGAATAATCTTAATAAGGAAATATCAGATGCAGTTGGCTTAAAAATATTATTTGATCATAAAGTAGACAAAGATCTTATTGGCGGACTTAAAGTTCAAATTGGAAGTTTGATGGTAGATACATCTATTAAGAATAAATTAAAAAAATATGAAAAATTAATGTTGGAGCAATAAATAATGTCTATTAACCCTTCCGAAATAACAAAAATTTTAAAAGAACAAATTAAAAACTTTGGTGATAAAGCTGAAGTTTCTGAGGTAGGTAAAGTATTAACTGTTGGAGACGGTATAGCCCGTGTTTATGGTCTTGACAATGTTCAAGCTGGTGAAATGGTCGAATTTGATGACAACTCAAAAGGTATGGCACTTAATCTTGAAAGTGACAATGTTGGAGTGGTAATTTTTGGAGATGATAGTAAAATAAAAGAAGGTGACACTGTCAAAAGAACAGGATCAATAGTTGATGTGCCTGTCGGCAAAGAATTACTTGGTAGAGTAGTTGATGCTTTAGGAAATCCTATAGATGGAAAAGGAAATTTAAATGAAAAAGTAGAGCGAAGAAGAGTTGAAGTTAAGGCTCCAGGCATTATACCGAGACAGTCAGTAAGTGAACCAATGCAGACTGGTTTAAAAGCAATTGATAGTTTGATACCAGTAGGCAGAGGGCAAAGAGAACTTATAATTGGAGATAGACAAACTGGGAAAACAGCAGTTGCAATTGACACTATAATTAATCAAAAATTAATTAATGAGTCCAAAGATGAAAAGAAAAAATTATATTGTGTTTATGTAGCTGTAGGACAAAAAAGATCAACTGTTGCACAGATCGTAAAAACTTTAGAAGATGCAGGAGCAATGAAATATACAACAATAGTCTCAGCAACAGCATCAGACTCCGCTCCTCTTCAATTTTTAGCGCCCTATACTGGTTGTACAATTGGAGAATATTTTAGAGACAATGGAATGCACGCACTTATAATATATGATGACTTATCTAAACAAGCTGTAGCTTACAGACAAATGTCACTTTTATTAAGAAGGCCGCCAGGAAGAGAAGCGTATCCAGGAGATGTATTTTATTTACATAGCAGGCTATTGGAAAGAGCTGCAAAGTTAAGTGATAAAAATGGCGGCGGATCTCTTACAGCTTTACCGATTATTGAAACACAGGCAGGAGACGTTTCTGCATATATTCCTACAAATGTTATTTCAATAACTGATGGTCAAATTTTTTTGGAAACAGAACTGTTTAATCAAGGCATAAGACCCGCAGTTAATGTTGGTCTTTCAGTTTCTAGAGTTGGCTCAGCAGCACAAACTAAGGCAATGAAAAAAGTAGCTGGTTCAATTAAATTAGAATTAGCTCAGTACCGTGAAATGGCTGCGTTTGCTCAATTTGGATCTGATTTAGATGCATCTACTCAAAAGTTATTAAATAGAGGGTCAAAACTTACTGAAATTTTAAAACAAAACCAATACTCACCCCTTAAAGTTGCTGAACAAGTAATAGCAGTTTTTTCAGGAGTTAGAGGATTCTTAGATGATGTAGAATTAAATAAAATTAAGTCTTTTGAAAAGGGATTAATAGAAAAAATTAAAAATGAAAAACCAGAAATAATCGATAAAATCCAGTCAACTGGAAAATTAGAGGAAGATACTGAAAAACTATTAATACAAACAATTGAAGATTATAAAAAAAAGCTTTAAAAAATGCCAAGTTTAGACGATCTTAGAAAAAGAATAACAAGTGTTAAATCAACACAAAAAATTACTAAAGCTATGAAGATGGTAGCCGCAGCGAAACTAAGAAAAGCCCAAGAGAATGCTGAAAAAGGCAGACCTTATAGTGAAAAGATGAGAAACATTATTATTAATTTAGCTAGTTCAATAACGCAACCTGAAAGTGCACCGAAGCTACTCACCGGAACTGGAAATGATAGAGTATACCTGTGTATATTGATGACAGCTGATAGAGGTTTGTGCGGAGGATTCAATACTAATATTTGTAAATTGGCAAAGAATAAATTTCAATCAATTCTAAAAAACGGTAAAACTTTAAAAATTATTACAGTAGGAACAAAAGGACTGGACCAAATAAAAAGAGAGTATGGTAAGTATATAATAAAAAGTTTAAGTTTTAAGGATAGAAAAAAAATTTCATTCAAAGAAGCAGAAGAAGTAGCTGAGATTATTATTAAGCTTTTCAATAACAGCGAATTTGATAAATGTATTTTGTTTTACAATAATTTTAAGAATGTAATTACTCAAATACCCCAGTCTCAACAAATTATACCTGCTACCGAAGGTAATCTTTCACAAAAAAGTCTAAACAGTGATTTTTATGAATTTGAACCGGATGAAGATGAAATACTTAATGATCTTTTGCCAAAAAATATTTCAACACAAATTTTTAAAGCTTTTCTGGAAAATGCAGCAAGTGAACAAGGATCTAGAATGACAGCTATGGATAATGCTACTAGAAATGCAGGGGAGCTGGTTGAAAAACTAACCATAAATTACAATAGGAGTAGACAGGCCTCGATTACAAAGGAATTAATTGAAATAATATCTGGAGCTGAAAGTTTATAATTATGAAAAAAACAGGAAAAGTCATTCAAGTAATTGGTGCAGTTGTGGACGTAAGCTTTGAAGACAATTTACCAGAAATTCTTACTGCCCTAGAGGTTAATATAGGAAAGAATAAATTAATTTTAGAGGTAGCTCAACACTTAGGTGAGAGTGGAGTAAGAACAATAGCAATGGACTCAACTGAAGGATTAAAAAGAGGAGATATTGTAACTAATACAGGATCTCCAATAAGTGTTCCAGTTGGACCTGAAACTTTAGGAAGAATAATAAATGTTATTGGCCAACCAATAGATGAAAAAGGAGAGGTTAAAACTAAAGAAAAATGGCCTATTCATAGGCAAGCTCCGAAATTTACCGAGCAATCTACTGAAACAGAGATATTAGCTACAGGAATTAAAGTTGTAGATTTATTAGCGCCTTACTCCAAAGGAGGAAAAATAGGTTTGTTTGGTGGAGCTGGAGTTGGAAAAACTGTAATTATAATGGAATTGATAAATAATATTGCAAAAGCACACGGAGGCTTTTCTGTATTTGCTGGCGTTGGTGAAAGAACTCGAGAAGGAAACGATCTTTACCATGAAATGATAGAGTCTGGTGTTATTAAGAAAGATGGAAAAGGTTCAAAAGCTGCTTTAGTTTATGGTCAGATGAATGAACCACCAGGCGCAAGATCAAGAGTTGCTCTTACAGGTTTGACAGTAGCTGAGTATTTTAGAGATAAAGAGGGGCAAGATGTGCTTTTTTTTGTAGATAATATCTTTAGATTTACACAAGCTGGATCAGAGGTGTCAGCTTTATTAGGACGAATACCATCAGCTGTAGGATATCAACCAACTTTAGCAACTGACATGGGAAACTTGCAAGAAAGAATTACTACTACTAGTAAAGGCTCAATTACATCTGTTCAAGCTATTTATGTCCCAGCTGACGACTTAACGGACCCAGCTCCTGCAACATCTTTTTCACATTTAGACGCAACCACTGTATTGTCAAGACAAATAGCAGAGCTAGGAATATATCCTGCTGTAGACCCTCTTGACTCAACATCAAGAATACTTGATCCAAGAATTGTTGGGGAAGAGCATTACAGGGTAGCCCGTGAAGTGCAAAGGATTCTTCAAGCTTATAAATCTCTACAAGATATAATTGCAATCTTAGGAATGGATGAACTATCTGAAGAGGACAAACTAACTGTCGCAAGGGCAAGAAAAATTCAGAGATTTTTATCGCAACCATTTTTTGTTGCTGAAGTTTTTACTGGTTCACCAGGTAAGCTGGTCGACTTAGACTCAACTATTAAAGGTTTTGACGCTATATGCAAAGGTGAGCATGATAATTTGCCTGAAGCAGCTTTTTATATGGTAGGAACTATTGAGGAAGCAATTGAAAAAGCTGAAAAAATGGCGAAAGAAGCAGCTAAGTAATGCAAGAAGCTATTAATCTTGAAATAATAAGCCCAGACAAAATCATTCTAAAAACTGAAACTGAAGAAGTTTCAGTTCCAGCTTTTGAAGGTCAAATGACAATACTTAAAAATCATATTCCTTTAATTACTTATTTAAGACCTGGATTGATTGAAGTTAAAATCAAAGGCACGTATAAAAAATTTTTTGTTGAAGAAGGTACAGTTGAATTTTCAAAAAATAATCTCTTGATACTTTCCTCTACAGCCCTGGATATTAAAGAGTTAACAAATTCTGGGAGAGAAAAGATAATTAAAGAAACACAAGATTTACTAAATAAAAACGAAATTAATGATAAAGAAAAATATATACTTTCTTACAAAATAGATACCCTACAAAAAATTAAACATTAATCTTTTTAAGCTCCTCAAGAATAGTTTCATAAATATGTTTTTTAAAATCTACAATTACTTTTGGTAACTCGTCAGGATCTATCCATTTCCACTGAATGAATTCTGGTTTTTTCACTTTTAAATTTATTTCATTATCATCACCTAAAAACTTTGTAATAAACCATTTTTGTTTCTGTCCACGGAATTTTCCTTTCCAAATTATTCCAACAAGATGTTTAGGTAAATTATATTCTAACAAATAGTCCAACTCTTTAATTACTTTAATATTTTTTATTCCAGTTTCCTCATATAACTCTCTTTTCATAGCAGAATAAAAATTTTCACCTACATCTACTCCTCCTTGCGGCATTTGCCATTTATCAACTGGATTGTCTTTCCTTTTACCTACAAAAACTTTGTTGTTAGAGTTCAATACAACTATGCCGACTCCAATTCTTAGAGGCAGTAATTCTCTTTGCATAAAATTAAGATTTAAGTAAATTTAAAGCGTAATTTAGTTGATTATCTGTTTCTGTATTAATCTTAAAAGCATCTCCTTTTTCCTCAACTAAAATGTCTGGTGTTACCCCTACTTCAGAAATGGATTTTCCAGAAGGCAAATAATATTTAGAAATAGTCAATCTCATACCTCCTCCGTTTTTTAAAGGTATTATAGATTGAACTGAACCTTTTCCATAAGTACTTTCCCCCAAAATAATTGCTCGCTTATGATCTTTCAAAGCACCAGCAAAGATTTCTGAAGCAGAAGCAGACCCATTATTTGTTATAACAATAATTGGTTTACCGTTTATAGCATCTCCCTTTCTCGCAAAAAACTTTCTGGTTTCTGAAATTTTTCTACCTTTTGTTGATACTATTTCACCATCCTCTAAAAATAAATCAGTTATGTTTATTGCTTGAGTTAATAATCCTCCAGGGTTATTTCGTAAATCAAAAATATATCCAATAGGGGGTTTTAAATTTTTTTCAAAGTTTTTAATTATTTTTATAAATTGCTGATCACTCTTTTCGTTAAAGGATTTAAGTTGTACGTAGCCTATGTTCTTTTTTTTACCTAAAATTTTTGACTCAACTGATTTAACTTCTATAATTTTTCTTTTTATATTAAATTCTAAAGCTTTTTTTTCACCTTTTCTTCTCACAGTTAATTTTATGCTAGTATTTACTGGTCCCCTCATTAACTTTACAGCCTCCATTAATGATTTACCTTGGACTTGAATTTCATTAATTCTAACAATGTAATCTCCAGCCTTGATTCCCGCTCTATCGGCAGGGGTATCAGCTATTGGCGCTATAACTTTTACGACACCGGCCTCCATACCTATTTCAATTCCTAATCCTCCAAATTCACCTCTGGTATCAGTCTGCATACTTTTAAATAGTTCTGGGCTCATATAAGATGAGTAAGGATCAAGAGACTGAAGCACACCATTAATAGCTGAATCCATTATTTCTGACTGATCTACTTCGTCAATGTATTCGTCTTTTACTTTTTCAAGAACCTCACCAAATAAATCAATTTTTTCATATAAAGCATCATTTGTACTTTTCGAATAAGATAAATTTGAAAAAATAGATAAAAATATTGTTATTAAAATAATTTTTTTCATAGCATTGCTTTCTCTTTTGGAATTGACTCTGACCACATTTTTTCTAAGTCATAAAACTTTCTTTTTTCTGGATGAAAAATGTGAACAATTACATCCATTGTATCAACTAACTTCCAGTGTTCACTATCCTTACCTTCCATTCTACAGTTATCAATCCCAAATTTTTTAAGTTCTGTGACCAGTATTTCTGACAAAGACTGTAAGTGTCTTGAGGAAGTTCCTGATGCAATTATCATATAATCAGCCACAAAAGATTTTTCTTTTAAATCTATTGAGATTATATTTATTGCTTTATTATCATTTAAGATCTTTTCAATGACTTGTTTAATTTTTAAAATATTCATTAAGTAATTTATTGTAAATAATTTTTTCTCAATTTTGAAGAAGAAATATTGACCTTTCTACACTTAAGAAATATCGAATTTTTCTTGTTAAGTTCTCTCAATATAACTGAATTTTTGGCTTTATTCTCAAATCCGGCCCTAGGATAAATAACTAATGTAGTCATTTTAATGATTTTTTTACTAGATTTCCAACGATGAAAATTTATTAAACTATCAGATCCAATAATCAAAAAAAATCTACAATTCTTGTTTCTTTTTTTTAGATATCTAATTATTTTTATTGTTCTTGAAGAGTTAATTATATGATCAATAAATTTTACTTTTATTTTTTTACTTTTTTTTGTTAATTTTTTACACATCCTCAACCTTTCTTTAATATTTAAAAGTGCCTTAGGTTTGAAAGGATTTTTCTTTGTTAAAACCCAAAAAAGATTATCTAGTTTAATTTTTTTTATACAATTATTGGCTACTTTCAAGTGACCATGATGTGGTGGGTCAAAACTTCCACCAAATATACCTATTAATTTTTCTTTTCTTAAACTCATTTAGGCTAAGACCTGATAGAATTTTTTCCACTTACTTGATATTTATATGAAGTTAACTGATTTATTCCCACTGGGCCCCTTGGAGGTAATTTACTAGTTGAAATTCCGACCTCTCCTCCAAAACCAAATTCTCCTCCATCAGCAAATTGTGTAGATGCGTTGTGCATCGCAATAGCACTATTAACATTATTTAAAAAATATTTTGCAGTTTTTTTATTTTTTGTGATAATGCCATCAGTGTGCATAGTTCCATATTTTAAAACGTGATCAACAGCTTCATTAACATTTTTTACGGTTTTTACAGAAATTTTTGCATCTAAATACTCTGTGCCCCAATCTGATTCTTTAGCTAACTTTAATTTATTTTTAAATAATTTATTAATTTTTTTATCTACTAAAACTTTACATCCATAATAAGACAATTCTTTTATTATTGGAATCCCGTGAGATTTTAAACTTTTTTCATGCAGCAACAGAGTTTCTAGCGCGCCACATATACTTGTTCTTCTCATTTTTGCGTTTAAAACAATTTTTCTTGCTGAACTAAGATCGGCATCTTTGTCCACAAATATATGACAAATTCCTTCAAGGTGTCCGATTACCTGCACATTTGAAAATTTTTGAACCTTTTCTACTAAACTTTTCCCACCTCTTGGAATTATTACATCAACAAAATTTTTCATACCTGAAAGTAAAAAATTGACAATCTTTCTATTTTTACTATCAATAAACTGAACACAATCTTCATCCAATTTATTTTTTTTAAGAGATTTTCTAAAAAGAGATGCTAAAACTTTATTAGTTTCAAATGCATCAGAGCCTCCACGTAAAATAGAGCAGTTTCCAGATTTCAAACATAAAGAGGCTACATCAGCAGTTACATTCGGTCGGCTTTCGTAAATAACTCCTATAACTCCTATGGGAGTTGAAATTTTTTTTATATTTAGACCATTAGGCCTTTTCCATTTTTCTAGCACTTTTCCAACTGGGTTCTTAAAACTTTGAATTTGTTTTATCGACTTTCTTATACTTTCAATTCTTTCATCATTAAGAATTAAACGATCAATTAATTTTTTATTCTTGCATTTCTTCAAATCTTTTTGATTCGCTCTAAGTATTATTTTTTTGTTTAAATGAATTGATCTAGAATAGTCTTTCAATACCAAATCAATTTTTTTATGGTTAGCTTTTTTTAAATTTTTAAAAGCTTTAATCGA
>MDTD01008781.1_pt1 | contig 11032 bp, 10 predicted proteins | sample 811221 | NCBI WGS metagenome assembly MDTD01 (sample SAMN05326646, study PRJNA326480) | marine metagenome | isolation source: seawater | place: Pacific Ocean: South West | collected 2011
AAGGGTCAAGCTACTCCGTCGCTTCTTGCTCTACTATCTTCTGTACAACTAAACAAAATCGTTGCTTGCGGTGGTCTCAATTTTGAATTGAGCAGATTTGACCTGGCAATGTTTGATGAAGCCTAAATTCTCTGATTTGGTTTCGGAAAATTGGAAACTGGCAATTTATGGCAAATTAGTGAACAAAAGGGTAATTATGTTCATTAGGTAAAATCCCCAAATAAGAACCCCTGATGTCGTTTCCATTATCCGACATTCTTGCTTTGTCATATCTGACCTGTTTAAATGGACAAAATATGTCAAATAGAAAGAAACGTTCACTATGGCCGGTCAAGCCCGAATTTTATCCAGGGAAGAGATCCGAGATCTCTTCAATATCCTCTCCAACAGCAGAGATCAGGCGATTTTTGCCCTGGGTATTTACGCCGGGCTCCGAATTGGGGAGATAATCTCCCTCAAGTACTCAGATGTCTATACCAAAAGTGGTGGCGTCAGAAACATTCTAAAATTCATCCGCCTAAAGAAAAAGAAAACTGTCTATAGCAATATTCCTGTTCATCCTAAGTTACGGAAGAGGCTTGAGTCCTATCTAGAAGACCTTAAGAACAAACGACCCAGGAGCAAGTGGCTGTTTCCTTCTAAGAGATCTGAAACGGGGCATATAGAGCGCGTCAGGGCTCACTACATCCTATGCCAGGCATTCGACCGCCTGGGTCTCCAGGACGCCTCTACTCACAGTCTTCGCCGGACCTGTCTAACTAATATGAGCAGGGCCGGAATCCCGCTCCGGACAATCCAAGAAATCTCCGGTCACTCCAGTCTTGGTCAGCTTCAAGCATATCTAGCCGTTGACCCGGCTGATACCAAACGGGCTATCAATTCTCTGAAATACTGAACAAGTCGCTTGAATTTCGTTCACTTTCAAGAATAAAGTTGTCATGTCACTCGGTCGAGCCAAATGACATGTGGTGTTTCTGGTAATCATTGAAATAAGCATGAATTCAATACTAAGAGCGGGTGAAAGATCTCTCGATTTAATGGACCTTGAGGCATAATCATCTATTCTCTGACTCTAACAAATATTGCAATAAACTAGGAGAAATAAAATGAGTCCGGAAGAATACATTGAACATCTCAAAAATGCAGTAGTAGGATTCCATAATCAACAAATTCCATACGAATACAGCATTGGAACACATAGGTTACTGCAAGCGGTTCAAGAAGGTGGATTGACAGGTCTGAAGCTTAACACTCCTGTTTTTCCTCGATCAGAGCATTTCAAGGCTACAGCAAAGATAGAAAACTTAAAATCATGGCTAATGAAAGTAACAGCTGATCACATTAACCTAAGTCTCCAAGTTCCGGCCTTCATAGAGTCAGCTCAGCCGGGGGTTAACGAAATCCTTGATATCTATTTGTCTGCAAATGAATTTCGCAAAAACAAGACAATTCCTTTTTCTCAAGAACCTATTAACGTGACACTCGAAGATGGTTTTTACAAGATCACTATGGAGACAAAGGTTGGAGGTCCTCAAGGAAGCCTAGAAACCAATGCCGAAAATTGTCATTCAAAAATACTACAACTTGCTCATAGAAGTATTTGTAATTGGTTATGGCGCAACATACTAGAATAGTTCTCTTCCCAGAAAGCAGTCTAAAGTGAACTAAACGAACGGCATGTTCACTATCGCGGCCACTACATATGGTGTTTTGGGTCCACTGCCGATGTGCGTAATACTGACCTTTGAACCTGAATTGGTTTCAATTGCATAGAGGCTTCTTCATCTCTTTGACTAGAAGAGTGGACTTGGTGTCATCTTTACACCTGGGAATTATACAGAGTCTCTGTTTAATGTTGGTAGAATATGAAGAGATTCTTTGAACCCTGATAACTAGAGTCTTTCTAGATAAGAGTGTTCCCCGCGTATGCGGGGTTGATCCGTTTGGACCGGAGAAGCAAACAGTCTACAGTGGGTGTTCCCCGCGTATGCGGGGTTGATCCGTATGGTCTCTTGTCGAAATCAGTTTTAATGGCGTGTTCCCCGCGTATGCGGGGTTGATCCGCCTGGTGAGTACGTGAAGCAATTGATTGAGCAGTGTTCCCCGCGTATGCGGGGTTGATCCGTGGGATGGAGTGACCACAAAGTGGATAAAAGCGTGTTCCCCGCGTATGCGGGGTTGATCCGAAGATCAAGGGACTTTTTGCCGGGGCAAAAGAGTGTTCCCCGCGTATGCGGGGTTGATCCGTGATTAGAGGTCAAAGGAACTAACAAAAGGATGTGTTCCCCGCGCATGCGGGGTTGATCCGGCCAATGACCCGACCTGGTATCCATCCACAGAGTGTTCCCCGCGCATGCGGGGTTGATGTGAGCGCCAGTAGAGTTGAAAAATTAAGATCCCTTTTCTGCACTTCGGGAGAAATTTGCACATTAACTGATACTGTGTAGGCTTAACTACTTGCTTTAAGTAAAATTGTCCCAGGCTATTTTGACTTCTTCTTTCGCTGCGCTTCTGAACGGCTCCCTTCATTGATTCAATTCAGGGCGTACATGTTGTAGTCCTTTGCAGTATGATTAGCCAAGTAACTTCATTTTTGTTAGGTATTACTTTGGTTGAAATGAGTAACCTGCATGCATACTGGGGTAAAGCACAATACGAGAGTTCGACATCCGACTTTCATAGTCTTGTGTGTCACGCTCTAGATGTTTGCGCAGTAGCCAGCTCCTGGTGGCACCAAAGTAAAGTCATCAGGAATCGGTTCCAAATTCTTACGAAACTTCCTGCGCCTAAAGCGAAGGCATGGGTATTATTTTTCTTGTCACTTCATGACTTTGGCAAATTCGATCTTCGGTTTCAGCTAAAGGCACAAGAAGTGGCTTTGAAACTTCGTCCAGAGTTGGCTTCATTGAAGTTGTCTACACTTGGACGTTATCAGCATGGACCGGAAGGCTATAAGTCAATTTATCATGACCTTGGGTCCAGAAAGGGATGGATTGGTGATGGTTTTTTCATGAGTGAGGACACTGGTTTCTCGGCTTGGGAGCCATGGTTGAAAGCTGTAACTGGTCACCATGGAGTATTGCCGAGTGATGATCTCTCTAACGAGCTTCCTAGATGTCCCGCTGAGTTCATCGAGTTTGACAGTTCAACTCGCCTTCAATTTGTAGAATTGATGGTTGAGTTATTTCTTCTACCCGAAGAACTCAGCCTCGATAGCATCCCTCCTCCATGTCCACTTGAATTTGTAGCTGGCTTCTGTTCTATCTGTGATTGGCTTGGATCCACTGTGATGGACGACTCCGGACAAGAGTATTTCCCATATGTTGGAAATCTGCCTTCCTACTCAGTCTCAAGCATTCAAAAATATCTGTCGGAAAGGACTAACTCTGCGCATAACCTAACTAAGAAATGTGGTTTAACTTCTGAATACCTTACAAGTGGTGGCATGGATTCCGTGTATCCAGACCTTCATCCCCGAAGTGTACAGACTATTGTTAAAAACCTCCCTATTCAGGAAGGTCTGACTATTATCGAAGCACCTACCGGATCAGGAAAAACTGAGGCAGCTTTAGCGTATGCTTCTAGGTTACTTGCTGCCGATTTAGCTGAATCTATAATATTTGCTCTTCCGACCCAGGCTACTGCAAATGCAATGTTGGGCCGCCTTGAAAAAGTGGCTTTGCGACTATTCCCTGGATCTGATCAGCCAACTAATGTTGTACTTGCTCATGGAAAGGCTCGATTTAACCGAGGATTTAAGGCTCTCAAACATGCAGCTCGATTAAGAACAGCTCAGGTTGGGCCAGAGAGCTTAGATGCCGGAGTGGAGTGTGCTCAATGGCTCTCACAAAGTCGAAAACGAATATTTCTTGGACAGATTGGCGTCTGCACAATTGACCAGGTGCTAATTTCAGTTCTTCCTGTTAGGCATAACTTTATACGAACGTTCTCCCTCAGCAAGTCTGTTCTCATTGTCGATGAGGTACACGCCTATGACTCCTATATGTGCGGGTTGTTGGAGCGTGTTGTTGAAACTCAAAAATCTTTCGGGGGATCGATAATTTTGATGTCTGCCACACTTCCAAAAAGCCAGCTTGCCAATCTTTGTGGCAAGTGGAATTCCAATTCAATTAACACTAATGCTGAGTATCCACTAGTTTCGCATCTGGGGACTGCTGAGTCACCCTGCGAATCATACACATTGTCCGAACCTGAAAAGGAAAAGGTTGTGCCAAAGAGTGTCAATATGGAGCTTTTAGAGCTGCCCTCTTGCACACCCAATGACATGCTTGTCAACAGACTGGTCTCGGCTGCTCATAATGGTGCCTCAGTTGCTGTAATCTGTAATATCGTATCTGATGCCCAAGCAATTTACTCCAAGTTGCTTTCTCTAGCACCTCAGATTCCTGTCGATATATTTCATTCACGTTATAGGTTTATCGATAGGCAGCGAAAGGAAGAGTCGGTATTGTCTCACTACGGAAAAAACGCAGATCGAGCTAGCGGTCGCGTTTTAGTAGGCACTCAGGTGATAGAACAAAGTTTGGACATAGACTTTGACTGGCTTGTAACACAGCTTTGTCCTATTGATTTGCTTTTTCAAAGGATTGGTCGCCTACACAGGCATGATCGCACAAGGCCGAATTTATTCAAGACGCCAACTTGTACGGTTATTGTTCCGGAAGATCAACAATATGGACTTCATGCTAAAATTTACGGCAACCAGGAAGCCCCGAATAACCGCATCTTCTGGCGCACTGAACAATTAGTGCGTGAAAATACTGTGATGAATTTTCCTCACCATTACCGGCCTCTGATAGAAAAAGCCTACCAAGATCAGCCTTGGGAAAGTGAGCCAGAGTTGATAATTTCAGACTTTGAACAGTTTGAAAATGCAGAACTGGCACGTCGCTACAACGCGCTAGCTCTGGGTCGACAAAAGCCCTGGACTGATACTGATAACAATATCACAGCAATTACTCGTGATGGAGAAATGAGCCTAAATATGATCCCCTCCGTAGGTCGCGGAAAGAATAGGCGACTTATCGATCATGTTTCTCTAATCGAAGATCTCGAGGAGTTTGAAAAGGATGAGCTATTGAATCTCAACACAATTCCGGTTCCTAGTCGCTGGAGTTATTTCCTTCCAAATCCCCAAGATGGAATGATATTCCTGCCAATGATTCAAAATGATGAGAGTTGGGAAGCACATCTAGACAATCTATGTTTGCGTTACACCTTCGAAGTGGGTTTGGAGAAGACAGCCGAATGAATCTCTTGTCGGATAAATGGATTCCAGTTCGTTTAAACGGATGCCAAACACTAATTACCTATGAGGATTTGTTGACCAATAATAATCCTGTTGAGATATCATTGGACAGAGATGACATGGAACTTGCTTGTCTTCAACTTCTTATCGCTCTTACACAAGTGGTTTTTTTGCCATCAAACAGAGAAGAACTAATTGAAAGAATTAGTAAGCCTCTCAGTAGGCAAGAGTATAAGAATGCTGTTGAAGGTTACTATGATTGGTTTGATCTGTTGCATTCAGACTATCCGTTTATGCAGATCCCAGGCATTGAATCCAAGGATAAAACACCTATTCAGAAGCTATTCGTTGGCTTGCCCGAAGGAAACAACCATTCATTCTTCAACCAGCCTGGGGAAGTAGCAAAGATATCCCTTCCCATGGCTGCTATTGCTTTGTATAATCTTGCAAGCAATAGTCCAAGTTTTGGTGGTGGCTTTAAGGGTGGCCTGAGAGGCGCAGCGCCTGTTACATCTCTAATTCGAATAGCGAAGTCAGTCAATAAAGATCAGGACCCAGAACTCGGTAGATTGAGACGCAATATTTGGTTTAACGTTCTGCATTGGAAATCTATCAGAAAACTAATGCCGAAGTACGAAGGAATGCAATTCTCGGATTACGATAATCACCGATTTGAAGATAAACTTACTTGGCTAAGACCAATTAAGGTCAATGAGGAAATCTGGGCTCATGATATTGGATTGGCACGTGGGATCTTCTGGCAACCAGCTCATATATTGCTGAATGTCGAACAAAATGAGTCAGTGTGTGATGTTCTCGGAGTTCAGACGCCTTATGCAGTTTCAAGTTTTCAAAAAGAAAAATTCAAATTTGATGTCCTTGATTTATGGCGTCATCCACATTCCCCAACTACCTGGTCTCAAAAAAAAGACTTGAAGCAAGAAAAGTATGTTTCTTTCACCACTACAGCTCCTGCTTGGACAAAACTCAATCAGTTTTTGCTATCACAAGAGTCAGAAAAGGACGGTAATACAACAGCCGCAGTTATCGATCAATTTTTGGAGCTTACTGGTGGTCTTCATGGATTGGAGTTTTCTATGGGGGGCTATCGAAATAAGCAATCCTTGGTTCTTGAGCGCAGGCATGAACACTTTAGACTAAATGCAGGCTGGGAAAACCATAAAAATGACCTTCTGACTATCGTAGAGCTAGGAACGAGTGTAAAGACTCTTCTTCGCAAACACTTCTACAGTATAGAGAAAAGAATAGGTGCCAAAGGAATTGCCAACTTGGCTGAGCGGCAATACTATAGGCAGACTGAACATCTGATTCACGGAATGCTAAGAGATTCGGATTGGCAAGAAAGCGATTCAAACATTAAGGAGTTGTGTAAACAGTTGACTGTCACCGCAATGTCCATATTCGATGATGTCACTCATGTCTACAGCCATGATCCCAGGTCCATCAAGACTATTGCGTACGCACGAAAAGGACTCAACCAGGAATTCAAAAAGCTAAAGGGAGATAAGTCTTGATGAGCACTACCAAGAAAATTGATTTCGTTAATCTATATGATCGATTCAATAAGCTATCTCCAGGGGAGAAGGCTGAATTGAGACGAGCCTCGCTGAAAGGAGAGTTGGATCTTGTCTCGACCTATTACGATTTGATACCAGATCGTAAGCCAACTCGATCCTGGGAGCGAGTTTTTTCCTTCTTGCCCTTTGTGCGTCATCTTGAGAACAGAAAGTCTCTAGGCGAGCAATTAGCAAAAGGTGATAGGAACGTTAGAGAAGCCAGACTGTTTCTTATGCTTCGATCACCTGAACCCAACGACTTGAAGCAGCTTCAAAGAATGGTTCTACAAGTTGAACCCGCTGTCGATTGGCAAGTCTTTGGAGAACAGCTCTATTACTGGAATAAGACAAATAAGCGTCGAATTGTTGAAGACTACTTTATGAATAAAGGGGAAAGCTAATGGATTCAAAAAATTTCTTGAACTTTCACGTACTCATATCACACAGTCCATCATGTTTGAACCGTGATGATATGAATATGCAAAAATCGGCCACCTTTGGTGGCGTTCGAAGAGTTCGAATATCTTCTCAGTCCTTGAAACGTGCTATCAGAAATAGTGCTTATTACAAAGAAAATTTCGGGGAACGCTCAGATAGAACCAGAATTTTGATGCATAAAATTTCCCAAGATCTCAGCGAAGAGATACCAAGCCGCAGAGAGGCTATTTTTGAGACTGCTTGCTATGCGGCAGCAATACTGGAGGGAAAGACCAAAGAAAAAGAGATCAAAAGTTTTAAAGATAGCGAAGTAAAGAAAGCAAAGAAGTCAGAATCCGAAAAATTGGAAACTCAGGTACTGCCTTTCAGTAAACATGAGCAAGAAGGTCTTAGAAAAATTGTATCGGAGATATCTCTGTTAGACTCAGCTGAACAGATAGAAGCGCTCAAGAAAGAGATCAAGGACCTTGAAGATAATGAAAAAGGCAAATTCCCTCTGGATGTTGCTCTTTCCGGTCGTATGGCCAATTCCGATTTGATTCATTCAGTGGAGGGAGCTTTGGCGGTAGCTCATGTAATCACTACGCATGAAGCTGAAGCAGATATTGACTGGTTTACAGCCGTAGACGATTTTGTCTCCGAAGAAGGAGAAATGGGGGCTGGACACCTTGATACTCAAGAGTTTAGTAGCGGTGTGTTCTATAGATACGCCAGTTTGAATATAGCGCAATTACAAAAGAATCTTGGGCAATGTAGTCGTGAAGATGCTCTTAAAGTTGGTAGTAAGGTTCTTCATATGCTTGCGACCATAGTTCCATCTGCGAAGCAACAGAGCTTTGCTGCTCACAACCTTGCCGATCTTGCGCTTGTGAATTTTTCTAGTATCCCTATTTCTCTGGCTAATGCTTTTGAGGCACCAATCCAAAACGATCGGGGTGGGGGCTACATCCATCCCTCTATTAAAGCTCTTCTTGATTATTGGGATTCTGTACACTGCGGATTTGGTATTGATGAAAATACTGCCCTATTCTCTTTGCGAGATTGCGATCCGAATGACCAAATCCAGTGTTTCTCTAATCTTAATGACTTAAAGAACTGGATCTCTAGCGATGCTTCTTTTGTTGATGAGGAGTCAAAGAAACATGAAAAATCGGCTGTTCCTCGCTCTTGAGCTTAATGGCGTAATTCAAGCTTGGGGTGGTCATACGCTTGAAGATACCCGGCATAGTGAAATTCACCCAACAAGAAGTGCAATCTTGGGACTTTTAGCTGCTTGCTTAGGAATTCCAAGAACATCTACAAGCCAACTAGAAGAGTTAAATAAGTCCATTGTCATGGCTGTTCGAAGGAATGAGCCATGGATGAGACAAGATGGCAAGCAAGTTGTTATGACTAGATTTGTTGACTATCACACCATATTAGGTGCTAGGCGAGTCAACGTAAAGGGCAACGAGCACAATCCAAAACATACTGTTCAGTCTTGGCGTGAGTATCTAGCTGATGCACACTTCTCGGTTCTCATTAGTCTCACAGAGGAGTCTTCCCTGAGTATCGATGATTTAGAGCGTGCTGTTAAAGCTCCATTATTTACTCCGTACCTAGGACGGAAGTCTTGTCCTATCACTACCCCTCTGTACAAGGCTACATTACAGGCAAGTGGATTCGATGATGCTTTCTCGCAGATCCCGCCTAATAGAGGTGTGATCTACTCCGAAGAGAGACATTCAGAGTCGGACAATGAATTAACCATGAGAGATTTTCCGATGGTTGGACCAAAAAGACAGTTTGATACTAGGAAGATCTACTTCTGGACAGAGAGGTAAAAATGCACTTAAGCAAAGTAAAATTGAAATCTAATAGTCCGAGAAGTCGATATTCTTTGGGAAACCCATACGAGTGGCACCGTGTTTTGTGGTCTTTGTTTCGTCATATAGATGGTCCAAAAGCTCCTTTCTTGTTCAGGGTAGAAGACTTAAGCTTGAGTAATGGTGCTAGCGTTTTACTTCAGTCTGATTCAGAACCGGTTGAAACAGATTCAAGTGCAACAATTCTTTTAACCAAAGAGTTCGAACCAAATTTTAAAAAAGGCTCCTGCTTTAGATTCAAGCTCACTGCTAATGCAACCAAAACAATACGTGATTCAGAGAATCTAAAGAGGAAGCTTAGAGTGCCATTAATCAGTAGAGATGAACAAATCTCCTGGCTTCTGAAAAAGTTCGATGGTGTATGCAGTTTGCCATTGGATCAGAATGGCAAACCCCTTGTAGATATAAACTCCAATAATACGCTCTATTTCAATACACATAAAAATGGAGGACATAGGGGAAAAATTGTTACTGTAAACTTTGAAGGACTCATGTTAGTTCAAGATCCAAATCTACTCGATCAGTATCTCAAAACTGGTATTGGTCCAGCTAAGTCATTCGGTTGTGGTCTACTATCACTGGCTCGCGTGTAGTTATGACTTTACCAGGAATCGAACCTCCTCGGCCAATTCCGATTAAGGAGCGGGCTAGCATACTATTTATTGAGAGGGGTCAAATTGATGTCATAGATGGTGCGTTTGTTGTTGTTGACAAGGGTGGAGTCAGAACACAAATTCCTATTGGTGGGCTGGCTTGTCTAATGCTAGAACCTGGTACAAGAGTCTCTCATAGAGCTGTGGAACTCGCGGCTCAAGTAGGTTGCTTATTAGTTTGGGTTGGTGAGGCTGCGGTTCGACTATATTCAGTTGGCCAGCCTGGTGGAGCAAGAAGTGATCATCTACTCTATCAGGCAAAACTTGCTTTGACAGATAGTTCTAGGATTAAAGTTATTCGGAAGATGTTTGAAATGCGTTTTGGTGAACCAGCCCCAGAGAAACGTTCAATAGACCAGCTTAGAGGACTTGAGGGTGTTAGGGTACGCCAAATGTACAAGAATCTTGCTAAGCAATACAAAGTGAATTGGTCTGGCCGAAAGTATGACCCAGCAAAGCGTACCGCTTCCGATATACCTAATTGGTGCTTATCTGAAAGCACGGCTTGTTTGTATGGTGTCACTGAGGCGGCAATCCTTGCGGCAGGATACGCTCCAGCAATAGGTTTTCTTCATACTGGTAAACCCCGTTCATTTGTATATGACGTAGCTGATGTGTTTAAGTTTGATACGGTCGTTCCGGTAGCTTTTCAAGTTGCATCTGAGGCTAAGCAACGCAAAGCTCCATCTTGTGATGACCCTGCTGGTGAAGTAAGACGCAGATGTAGAGATGCTTTTCGCAAGACAAAGTTGTTAAAGAAAATCATTCCTGCTATTGAGGAAATGCTTGGAGCTGGTGGACTTGAACCTCCATCGCCCCACGAGGAAGCTCAGCCAATTGCAATTCTAGAGGAGGTCTCAGGAGATGTTGGTCATCGCGGTTAACAGTGCTCCTCCAAGACTTCGAGGACGACTGTCCATATGGCTTCTTGAGGTCCGTGCTGGCATTTATGTGGGAGACTATTCAAGAAGAACTAGAGAAAGAATTTGGGACACTATAAAAGAAGAAATAGATGAAGGAGATGCTGTGATTGTATGGTCAGCACCCAACGAATCCGGATTTGAATTCGATACATGTGGCATTAATCGCAGAATTCCAATAGATATTGATGGACTTATACTCGTCAATTTCAATCCAGTTGTTGATTTGTTATCTGCCGATTAACCAGTGATGATTTTTCCCTTTACGTCCTCTGCAAATCTTTGTCAGTTTTTTCGTTTAATCTTGGTA
>MDTD01014886.1_pt1 | contig 11032 bp, 11 predicted proteins | sample 811221 | NCBI WGS metagenome assembly MDTD01 (sample SAMN05326646, study PRJNA326480) | marine metagenome | isolation source: seawater | place: Pacific Ocean: South West | collected 2011
TTGAATAATATTCCACTTAATTTTTTCTTTTTTAAAAAAATTTGTAATTTTTTTTTCAAAAAATTTATCTTCTATTTCAAAACTTGATACTTCAGTAATTTTTTTTGATTTAAGAATTTTTTTTAATTTTTCTAAATAATCTGATTTAAATGCCTTGTCCTCAATTGATGAATATTCAATTTTAAACTTATTTTTCTTGAGTTTATCTGCATGCGACCTCATAGCAGAAAGAAATAAAAGTATTTTCTGTTTATGGTGTTTTTCATAGGTACATAATTGGTAATCTTCTGCCATAAAAAATATATGGTCTTTTCTGAATTTTTCTAAGTAATTTTCAGAAAAAAGTTGATTTCCGAGTAGAAAAAATAATTTCATTGCTTATATATAACTTTTTAAAAAATTATGTCAGATAAATATTTAGTAGTTGGTGCCACAGGTTCAATAGGATCAAATTTAGCAGAGCAATTAAATGCCTCTGGTAAAGAGGTACATTTAGTGGGAAGAAATGATAATCAAACACGTTCTTTAGCTGAAAAATTAAATTGTAATTTTACCATAGCTGATGTTTTGGACGATAGTTTTGTTGATAAAATTAAGTCAGATATTCAAGATATCAAGGGGATTGCCTACTGCGTGGGATCAATAGATCTTAAACCATTAAGAATGGTTAATGAAAATGACTTCTACAAGTGTATGAAACTAAATTTATATTCTGCAGTAAATTTAATTAAAGGTTTTCAAGAAAGTTTGAAAAAAAATAAAGGATCGATAGTTTTATTTTCAACTGTAGCAGCGCAAAGGGGATTTACTAATCATTCAATTATTGCATCTACTAAGGCAGCTGTTGAAGGATTAACTGTTTCTTTGGCAGCTGAGTTTGCGCCATATGTTAGGGTCAATTGTATTGCACCAAGTTTAACAAATTCAAAAATAGCAGAGCCAATGTTGAAAAATAAAGTTTTAGCGGAAGGTATCGCTAAAGCTCATCCTCTTAAAAGACTTGGTGAAGGAAAAGACTCAGCATCACTTGCAAAATTCCTTATTACTGAGGAAAGTTCATGGATTACAGGACAAATTATTGCTGTAGATGGTGGTAGATCTAGATTATCCTAAAATTAATGGATGAATTTGAGAAAGCAAAATCACATTTTGATAAAGGAGTAAAATTTTTTCAAAAAAAAGATTTTGAGAATGCGAAAAATAGTTTTTTGAATTGTCTCAAAATAGCTCCAAAAAGTAAACCAACTTTAGAAAATCTTTCAAAAACATATATTGAGCTGGAACTCTTTGATGAGGCAGAAAAAAAACTTTTATATTTAATTTCGCTAAACAATCAAAATGATGAAATTGCTTACAAACTCCTCTTAAAAATATATATGTTACAAAATAATTATTTTAAAGTTGAGGAGTTATCACAAAAAGCTATAGATCAAAAAAAACTAGATGAACATTCAATAGCTAGAAGTTATCTTTTTTATCCAAACTTTTTTTTTTCAGAAGACGAGATTAAAAAAGTAAGAGGCAAATTCATAGAAAAAATATCAAGTCTTGAAGTTGAAAAGAAAATACCTGAACTTAATATATCAGAATATGTTTTAAAACCAGTTAATTTTGAACTTTCTTATGATGGAAATGATAATTTAAAAATTAATAAGAAGCTTCAAAATATTTATAATAATATTTATCCGATAATTAAAAAATTAAATAATTATGAATTTACAAAAAGTAAAAATAAAAAAATAAAAATAGGTTTTATTTCAGAATTTTTTACAGATCATACAATTATGAAATTGTTTAGGGGAATAATTTATAAAATAAATAAAGATATTTTCGATGTTTATGTGTTTCATTCTGACAAAACTAGAGTGGGATCAAAATTTAATGAAATTAAAGAAAATGTAATTTTATATAATTATGAAAATATAATTTTACCAAAACAGTTTGAAGACAAGGTCAGAATAGTAAGAGAAAAAGATCTAGATATTCTTTTTTATCCAGACATTCATATGTCAACAAGTTTGTATTTTTTGACAATGATTAAATTAGCCAAAACACATATTACATCATGGGGTCATCCAGAAACAACGGGTAATAAAAATATAAATTATTTTTTATCTTCTAAATTTTTAGAAACTGAAAACTATGAAATGAACTACTCAGAAAAAGTACTATTAGCAAATTATTTACCAATGTATTTTTTTAAACCAAAAATTCACAAAATTCTGAGTAAAGATCAATTAACAAAAAAAAAAATATATTTTTGCTCTCAATCTTTAATAAAAATGCACCCAAAATTTGATGAATTTATCAAAAAGATTCTTGCAAAAGATAAAAGGGGGAAAGTTATTTTTATTAATAATAGAAACAAATTTTTAACAAAACAATTCTATAAAAGACTAAAAACAAACCTAAAGGAAAATTTTGACCGAGTAGAATTTATTAACCCTTTAGTAACTGAAGAATATATTAACAAATGCGGCTCATCATCTGTCTTGCTAGATACGTTTTGGTTTGGAGCAGGAAATAGTTTTCATGAGTCTATGTTTTATGGGACTCCTACCGTAACTTTACCTACACATTTAATGAAAAGCAGAATTGTAACTGGAGCTTATAAACAAATGCAAATTAGAAACGCACCAATTGTGAGTGATATAGATGGCTATGTTGATAGAAGCATAGAATTAGCAAATCTTGAAACGAAAAAAATGCTTGATCTTAAAAATTACTATAGAGAACAAGCGGATAAATTGCTCTTCGAGAATGAAAATATTATAACAGATTTGGAAAGAATATTTAAAATTATAGTTAATTAGATATTACAAATTTAGAGATCTTTTAAAACACTCAATTGTATTTTTTAAGAGACAAGCGATCGTCATTGGTCCAACGCCACCAGGTACAGGTGTTAGAGCTTTAGCTACTTTAGACACTTCATCAAACGCTACATCCCCAACGATCCCCTTTTCAGTTTTATTGATACCTACATCTATTACAATTGCATCTTTTTTAACCCAGTCTCCTTTAACTAGCTCAGGTATTCCAACGGCAGCAACAATAATATCTCCTTTTAAACATTCTCCTCGCAAATCATTGGTTTTTGAGTGAGTTATAGTTACTGTGCAATTTTCTTTTAGTAAAAGTTGTGTCATTGGTTTTCCGTTTAAATTTGACCTTCCAATTACTACAGCTTTTTTTCCATTCAAATTAGGTTCGATTTTTTTAATTAATAGGTAACATCCAAGTGGTGTGCAAGGTATTGAACTTTCATAGCCTGATGAAAGATTGCCAACATTCATTGGATGAAATCCATCCACATCTTTTTTTGGAGATATTGTTTCAATTACTTTTTGTTTATCAATCTGTTTAGGAATAGGTAATTGTACTAAAATACCCGAAACTGAGTCATCTTTATTTAGTTCCTCAATTTTTTCTAAAACCGTTTTCTCCTCGACAGTATCCGGATAACGTATTACTTCAGATTTTAATCCAACTTCAGTTGCAGATTTTTCTTTATTTTTTACATAAATTTTACTTGGAGCAAGATCTCCAATCAAAATTACAGTTAAGCCGGGCACTTTGTTATATTTGCTTTTGAGTAAAGCTACTTCTTGTTTTAATTCATCTCTTAATTCCGCAGCTGCTTTTTTTCCATCTATTAAAATCATAATTTAGAATATCATTGGTGCGATGTAGAGCTTCATACACATTTCAATAAACCAAATCAACAAAAGAAGTATTATCGGAGATATATCAAAAGCGCCTAAATTGGGTAGGAATTGCCTAATCTTTCTCAAAAAAGGTTCTGTTAGCCGGTATGAAAAATCAAGCACCATATATACAAATTTGTTTGATGTATTAATTATGTTAAAAGCAACTAACCAACTTATAACAACATTGGTAATAACAACATAAGAATATAATTTTAAAATTTGTAATGCTAAATAGAAAATCGCTATCATTTTTTTTCTACATAAATTGATTGGCTAGGAAATGCAAAAGACACCTTATTTTTTTCTACAATTTGTTTTACTTGAATTGCCAATCTTTCTTTAACAGCCAACCATTCCTCCCAATCATCTGTTTTGGTGAAACAACGAACATACATATCTATAGAACTTTCTGCAAAACTATCAACTCTTACAGCGTAGCCAAGCTCAGGTTTAAAATCTTCATTTGTTTTAATATAATTTTCAATTTCATTTCTTACTGTCTTAAGTTGATCAATTGTAGAATCGTATTGTAAATTAATTATCCAACTTATAATCCAATTTGTTGTTTGGCTAATATTAACCACTGCATTTTCAGCGAATTGAAAATTTGGTATTATTGCAATCGACTTATCAAATTTTCTTACAACAGTTGACCTAAAACCAATTTTTTCGACAATACCTTCAATTATGCCTTCAACCAAAATCCAATCACCCATTTTAAATCTTTTTTCAACTAAAACTAAAATACCAGAAATTAAATTTTTAAATAAATCTTGCGCTCCTAATGCAACTGCAACTCCAAATAATCCTAATCCTGCAATAATTGGTCCAATTTTAATTCCCCAAAGTTCTAAAACAGCCGCAGCTCCAAGGATAAAAATTAATATTTTTATAGATTTAACAATCCAGCTAATCAATTCTCGGGTAAGAATTTTTCCAAGCCCGCTTAATACATAAGATACAGGTTCAATAATTTGATGAATTGTCCAAAAAATTAAAATAGTTATTAATGTTCTGTTTATATTATTAACAAACTCACGTGTGTCAGCCTCAAAAGTCATATAGTAACTTGCAAAGAAAAAACCTAAAACAATCGGCAAAAATCTTACAGGCCCAATTAAAGAATTAACAAAAGTATCATCTAGATTATTTGTTGTTCTTTTAGAAATTACTTCTAGTTTTTTTATAATTAGTTTACTTATAAGCCCTCTAAAAATTAGAAATATTAAAAATATTCCAATCCCAATTAAAATTTCCAAAAAATTAATGCCTAAAATACCTTTTTCCCAAACTGACAAAAACAAATCTTTAAAATTTACAAATACATCCATATTAAACCTTATATAACAAAAATTCTTCTTCTCCTGGACTGAAAAGGAAAATTTTTTTCCATTTTATCTCATTTAGAACAGAAGATGTTTTTTCTCCTATACACATTAAATTGGTATTCATCCAGCTGTCAATTATTTGGTATTTTTTTATGGTTTTTAAGAAGCTTTTAGCACTATTTTCTGAGTATATATAAACTATATCAGGAATATTTTTTTTAAGTTTTTCAATTACTTCGATTTTAATTTCATTGTTATGATAAACGGTATAATTAATAATCCTTGTGATATCATAACCCTCAGTTTTAAGATTCTTATCTAAATTGGAAGAAATAAATTCACCACTAATATACAAAATTTTTCCATCTGTTTTTTCATGATTTCTTAAAATCAGCTCTCTCAGAGCTCTTGCATTTCCGTTTGCCGCGTATACATTTTGAAATCCTAAGCTTCTAGCAAATTTTTCCGTCGTGGAACCTACACAGAAACATTTTATAGTCTTATTTATATTGCCTGAGTTTAAATTTTTTAACGAGTTAGAGCTTGTAAAAATAATTGCAGAATAATCACTAAAATTTGGTTCTAAATAATTTATTTTTTTTATTTTTATTAATGGCAAATGAGAAACCACGTGACCTAATTCTTTTAGTTTAATAATTAGTTTTGAACAATCTTCCAGAGGTCTTGTTAATAATACATGCATTATTTTTTATAACTATCTTTTGCTTCTTTTTTAAGATGATACCCCAATTCTTCGCTAGCTTTTAAATAATTTGAGATGCTATCTGTAATTTGTTTAAAGTATCTTTTTTTACCATCTATTGAAAAAAGTTCACCGGTAATTGTTAAATTATTATTATTTACCCTAGCAAAGACTCCGACGGGTGTATAGCAATCACCTTCCAAAATCCTTAGCACTTTACGCTCAGATTTAGCAGAAATAAAAGAGGTCTCATTATTTACTTTGCTCAATAAATCTATAATATCTTTGTCATCTTCTCTACACTGAATAGATATAATTCCTTGACCTGCGCTAGGGGTAACTTCTTCAGTGGAAAATTCTTGTGAAATCAAATGACTTAATTTTAACGAATTAATGCCTGCTTTAGAAAGAATTATTGCATCAAATTTTTTTTCAATTAATTTTGATATTCTTGTATCAACATTTCCTCTAATGATTTTATAAATTAAATCACTCCTCATTCGTTTAAATTGGAATTCTCTTCTAAAAGAAGAAGTTCCAACAATAGAATTTGGATTTAATTCACTAAATTTTTTATTATTATTAGAAATAAGAATTTCCTCAGGGAAATTTCTTTTTAAAAAGCAGTTTGTAACCAAGCCATAAGTATCTTGGGTCGGCAAATCTTTTAATGCATGAACCGCTATATCAATTTTTTTGTTGAATAGCTCTTCTTCTATTTTTTTTGAAAATAACCCTTTGCCACCAATATCGGATAATCTATCTTTTTGGTTTTGATCTCCCTCAGTTTTTATTTCCACAAGCTGAATTTCACCACTAAAAACTTTACTAATCTCATTTTTAGCCAGATTAGCGTAAATCATGGCCAATTTACTTGCTCTCGTTCCAACTAATATTTTATTTTTTTTCATTAATAGTTTTATATTTAAATCTTATAATCTAATTGTACTATCTAAATAATTATGAATAAAAAAATAACAATTTTAGGCATTGAATCTAGCTGTGATGAAACTGCTGCCTCAATAATACAAGAGGAAAATGGACAAATAAAGATTTTATCGAACATAGTTTCAAGTCAATTTGATATTCACAAAGAGTTTGGAGGTGTGGTTCCTGAGTTAGCTGCTAGGGCACATGTAGAGAAAATTGATTTCATAACAGAAAAAGCTATATCAGAGAGTAAAATAAAAATTGATCAAATCGATGCAGTTGCGGCCACTGCGGGACCGGGTTTAATAATTTGTCTTACAGTTGGATTAAATTTTGGAAAAACTATTTCAGCATCTTTAAAAAAACCTTTCATTGCCGTAAATCATTTAGAAGGACATGCATTAAGCCCAAAGCTAAATGTAAATTTAGAATTTCCTTATTTATTACTGTTGATTTCAGGAGGACATACACAATATTTATCGGTAGAAGAATTAGGAGTATATAAAAGATTAGGAACCACAATTGATGATGCACTTGGCGAAGCTTTTGATAAAATAGCTAAAATTTTAGGAATAGAATTTCCAGGTGGACCTAAAATAGAAAAATATGCAATAAATGGTGATGCAGATAGATTTAATTTACCCAAGCCAATCCTTAAAAGGGGTGGATGTAACCTATCCTTTGCAGGACTAAAAACTGCAATTCTAAGAGTTAAATCTGAAATAAAATCTGAACAAGACAAATATGATCTTGCAGCTTCTTTTCAGAAAACAATTGAGGATATACTTGGTGAAAAAACTAAGAAAGCTTTTGAAATATATCTTAATAAAAATAAAAAAATAAAAAAAACTTTTGTTGTTGCAGGTGGTGTAGCAGCTAATTTTGGCATAAAAAATAAATTAACGAAATTATCAGAAGAAAATGGGTTTAATTGTTTGTTTCCTGATATTAGTTTATGTAGTGACAATGCCGCAATGATAGCTTTGGTTGGTCTAGAAAAATTTAAAAATAAATTATTCGATGATTTGACTTTTGAAGTAAATCCAAGATGGCAGTTAGACCAAAACGCAAAATTCCTTAAAGGTGCTGGTGTAAAATTATAATTATGAATTATTGGTTATTAAAATCTGAACCAGATGTTTGGTCTTTAAATCAACAAATAAAATCTGGTCAGAAAGGCTGCATGTGGGATGGGGTAAGGAATTACCAAGCTGCAAATAATTTAAAAAAAATGAAAAAAGGAGATCTGTGTTTTTTCTATCATTCAAATATTGGAAAAGAGATCGTTGGCATAGTTAAAATAGTTAAAAGAGCATTTCCAGATCCAACTGACAAAACAAAAAAATTTGTTGCTGTCCAAGTTAGGTTTGTCGATAAATTAAGGTACCCTGTAAGCTTGGAAAATATTAAAAAAACTAAAGAATTAAAAGATTTAGCATTAATAAAACAAAGCAGACTCTCGGTTATGTCAGTAGATACTAAACACTGGAAAATTATTTTGAACATGAGTAAAATACCTAGATAAAAGATGACAAAAAAAAAGAAAAAAAGAAAAAATAAAAAAAAAAGAAAAAAAAAATCTTTAAAAAAAAGAAAGTCCAAAATAATTTCAAAGGTTAAAAAAAGAAAAAATAAAAAAATAAAAACAAAAAAAGTAAAATTCAGAACTAAATCAAAAGTTACAACTGAAAAAATTTATAGGACAAAATCAGAATGGGTAAAAAATGCTTTGGCAAATAAATCAGTTTACGAAAAAAAATACAAGGACTCGCTTAGAAATAATAATGATTTTTGGAACAAAGAGGGAAAAAGAATAACCTGGATTAAACCTTACACCAAAATCAAAGATGTAACTTATAGTAAAACAGATGTTAATATTAAATGGTTTTATGACGGAACTCTTAATGCGTCAGCAAACTGTATAGATAGACATTTAAAAAAGAACAAGGATAAGACTGCCATTATTTGGGTTGGAGACGATCCTAAAGTTCAAAAAAAAATAAGTTACAAGCAATTACATGATGAAGTCTCTAAAGCTGCAAATGGACTAAGAAAACTTGGTGTACAAAAAGGTGATAGAGTAACAATTTATCTGACTATGATACCTGAATTAGCTTATACGATGCTTGCATGCGCCAGAATTGGAGCAATCCATTCTATAATATTTGGTGGATTTTCAGCGGACGCAATTGCGGACAGAATAAATAATTGTAAGTCTGATTATGTTATAACTGCGGATGAGGGTGTTAGAGGTGGTAAAATAATTCATTTAAAATCAATTACTGATGAAGCATTAATACATTGTCCAAATGTTAAAAAATGTATCGTCGTTAAGAGAACAGGTAACAGAATTAATTGGGATGAAAGTCGAGATGTTTGGTACCATGAAATGATAAAAGGAGTTCCATCTCAATGTGATCCTGAAGAAATGAATGCGGAGGATCCTTTATTTATTTTGTATACATCTGGATCAACAGGAAAGCCAAAAGGTGTTTTGCATACAACTGGGGGATATATGGTTTATGCATCAATGACACACCAATATATTTTTAATTACAAACCTAAAGATATATATTTTTGCACTGCTGATATCGGGTGGATTACAGGACATAGTTATATAATTTATGGACCTCTTTCGAATGGTGCAACGACTCTAATGTTTGAAGGAGTTCCAACATACCCCGACTCCTCAAGATGGTGGCAAATAGTTGATAAATATAAAGTTAATATTTTTTACACAGCACCTACAGCAATTAGAGCTTTAATGGCTCAAGGGGATGAGCCAGTTAAAAAAACATCAAGGAAATCTTTAAAATTACTTGGTACCGTTGGCGAGCCAATAAATCCAGAGGCTTGGGAATGGTATTATAGAACAGTAGGTGATAACAGATGTCCAATTGTAGATACATGGTGGCAAACAGAAACTGGAGGAATTCTAATTTCTCCACAAACTGGAGCCATAGATCTTAAACCAGGTTCTGCAACTAAACCGTTTTATGGAATAAAGCCTGTGATAGTTGATCAGGATGGAAATGAAATTAAAGGCGAAGGTCAAGGGAGATTATGCATGTCTCAATCATGGCCAGGTCAAATGAGAACTGTTTATGGAGACCATCAAAGATTTATAGATACATATTTCTCCCAATTTGATGGAAAATATTTTACAGGCGATGGATGTAGAAGAGACAAAGATGGTTACTACTGGATTACTGGAAGGGTTGATGATGTAATAATTGTTTCTGGTCATAATCTTGGAACTGCGGAAATAGAGAGTGCGTTTGTAGCCCATCCAAAAGTAGCTGAGGCAGCTGTTGTGGGTTATCCCCATCAAATTAAAGGGAATGCTTTGTACTGTTATGTCACTGTTAATAATGGAGTTATTGCGGATGGAGATTTAGAAAGAGAATTAAAAAATCATATTGCAAAAACTCTTGGACCATTTTATAGACCTGAATTAATTCAATTTTCACCTGGACTACCAAAAACTAGGTCAGGAAAAATAATGAGAAGAATATTAAGGAAAATTGCAGCTAATGAACAAGATGAACTTGGGGATACTACAACATTAGCCGATCCTGGAGTTGTTGAAAATTTAATAAATAATAGAAAAAATACCTAAAAGTTTATTGTCTGAGATATTTCTTTTTTAATGATATCCCACTTTAGTATCATTGAGTTTAAAACAATTTTTCTATCTAAAACTTTGAGCTCATCTGCTATAGGGGCCCATTTGTACAATGCTAAAGCACTATTATTAAATGGTAAGTCTTTATGGTAATTTTCCCAGTTAATATTATTCAATCTTTCGTTAAATTCTTTTTTTGTTTTTTCTATTAAATCTATTGGCATTTGATTTTTTTTTTTCGTCGATTAAAATTTCTAAAAAAATTTCTTTTGCTTTTCCAGTATCATGTTTTTGGGAAAACTCTTTTAGATAAGAGACCGAATATAAACATAAATCTTGAAGTGCGACTACATATATATTCCATTTTGCTTTATTTATTGATCCTAAAAAAATTTCATCTTCAAACATCAAAACATATTTTGCACCCATTCTTGTCTTTAAATACCCGTATAAGGTGACTTGGCTTATCCATGCAGATTTTTTTTGAATAAAGTTCCTTAAATCGTCATAACTGTTTATTTTTTCTTTTGGCTTAAAGAATTTTAACAATGGTTGAAAATAATCAATTAAGTATTCTAACTTTAAATCTTTCAACTTAAGCTTGTATTTAATTCCCATATTATGCTTTTTCGCGGTTTTTCGTCATTTTAAAGACCATTTTAGGACTTCCAATCCGTTTTCAAATCGGTATGGTTTCCCCTTTTAACCTATAGGGAGGATTAAAAATGTCAAACAA
>MDTD01062705.1_pt1 | contig 11032 bp, 10 predicted proteins | sample 811221 | NCBI WGS metagenome assembly MDTD01 (sample SAMN05326646, study PRJNA326480) | marine metagenome | isolation source: seawater | place: Pacific Ocean: South West | collected 2011
ATCACGGCCCAGGCGAAGCGTACCGGTGGCCCGCTCACCGCAACGGCATCGCTCAATGCCGCCGGCGCCGGTCCGTCGTTCGCCGTGCACTGTGCCGATCTGAAGGTCGACGAGGAGACCGGGCAGACTGCGATCGTCCGCTACACCGCCGTGCAGGATGCCGGCACCGCCATCCACCCAAGCTATGTCGAGGGCCAGATGCAGGGCGGCTCGGTGCAGGGCATCGGCTGGGCGCTCAACGAGGAGTACATCTTCTCGAGCGACGGCGTGCTCATGAACCCGGGCTTCCTCGACTATCGGATTCCGGTGGCGTCGGACTTGCCGATGATCGAGACGATCATCGTCGAGGTTCCGAACCCGTCGCATCCCTATGGCGTACGCGGCGTCGGCGAGACCGGCATCGTCCCGCCGATGGCGACGATCGGCAACGCCATCAAGGCCGCAACGGGTGTCCGCATGACCTCGTTGCCGATGTCGCCGCCCAAGGTGCTGAAGGCGCTCGGCGACGCCCGCTGAGCCGAGTCCGGAACCACCGTGGCCACCGTCCACCTGATGACCCAACACCGCCCGCTTGCGGGTGGTGAAGCGGTCGTCAAGGCCGACGGGGCCACGGTCGGTCAGATCATCGACGATCTCGACCGTCGGTTCCCAGGGCTCGGTGATGCGCTGCGTGCCGGTTCCTCTGCCGGCATCGATGGTGAGATCCACGCCGAACCCGAGTTCGTGCGGGTGCAGCCCGACACGGTCGTCTATTTCGTCGCTCCGCTCACCGGGGGCTGAGGCGGAGCACGGAGCGATCGTGGGTCGGACTCGGGACCGGCAGTGTCGGAACCCTCGGCGGATCGATCTGAATCCGCACCGTCGGTCAGGCTCGTACTAGAGCCATGGCCGGTGATGAAGCCGATGTCGGGGCACAGGCCGATGTTGACCTCCTCGAGATCAATCTTGAGTGGCACCGAGTGCCCGACGAACCGATCCGCAGCGAAGCCGCAATGCCCCGCTCCTCATCGAACTGGCGCCTCGACCCTCGTTGGCTGATCGGTGCGGCGGTGTTGGCGTACCTGCTGTGGCTGTTCGGTATCGGCGAAGCCTCCGACGGAGGATCGTCAGCGCCGGATGCCCGTACACCGGTGACGACACCCGCAGCCGATGAGCGCCTTGGTACGGGTGCCGAGGCGCCACTCGACATCGCCGCCGACATTGCGGCACTTACGGACCTTGAGTTGAGGAGCAGCTATCTCGAGGTGATCGTCGACGGCGAAGGTAACGACCAGTTCACCCACATCCAGCCGTTTGACGCCATCCGCGGTGAACCTCGCTTCGTCTTCGTCGGGGCCGACCGTAACCCGATCGTGGTTGACACTGCGGAGGGCGTGCTGGCCTCGATCACCGAGGAGATATCGCTGACCTCCTTCGACGGAGACTTGGGAGCCCTCGTCCTCTTGCGCGACGACCGTGGCGTCGTCGGACTCGATCCTGACCGACCTGACCTCGCCATTCGTGTGTCGTCGGGTTCGGTGGTGGTCGAACGACACACCGGTGACCACGTTGTGGTCGCGCGCACCATCACGGGGATCGAGTTCGGCGAGTACGTCACCGGCGAGAACCGGCCCCGCACCGAGGTGCCGGTGCCCACAAGCCTTGCGGTCATCGCAGGCGTCGGGATCTTCATGCAACCGGGCGCTGGCGGCACCTACGAAGTCACCGGCGACGGTCTCGTCCAGGTGTCGGTCCATGACGTCGTGACCACCAACGGCACCCGCTGGCTCGAACGTCGACAAGCGGCAACCGGAATCGAGAACTGGATCGTCGACGCCGACGGCCGCACGTGGGTGCTCGATGGCTTCGATGTCGGAGGCGATGTCGTTATCAGCCCCGATGGGCAGTGGATCTACCTCAGCCGTGGCACTGCGCTCGACGACGTACCGATCCTCTACGGGGTCGAGTCCGGCGAGATCGTCACGCTCGATTCACGCAAGGACGGTCTTCAGGCGGTCTGGTCGCCCAACAGCGACTTCGTGGCCAGCCTCGACCTTGAGCGCGAGTGTCTGTGGATCGACTTCGTGAACGGCCTCACCGGCTGTCTGTCCTTGACTCGGCTGTCGATTCCCGCGGACCCGGCATCCTTCCTCGTCGTCTACTGACAAACGCTCGCTTCTCCGCAGTCGTCCCAGGTCTAGATTTGCGGCCGATGCTCGACACGACGATCGATCAGGTTGCGCTGCACGCTGACCAGCTCACCCGGCGTCGTTCGGAGATGGAAGGTTGGGAAGTCGCGGCCGTCCCGCTGACCGATCTCGTCACGATTCGTCATGTCGCTGGCGTGGCGGTGATCGGGGTGGCGTGATGGGTGTGCTCTTCGGGTCGCTGACCTCGCTCTTCATCGGCCTGTCCGATCTCTTCCTCGTATCGATCACGAAGCGGTCCCACATCGTGACCGTGGTGGTGATGGCGTTCGTCTCGGCGGGCCTGGTCGCGCTCGTGGGCACGGTCTTCATCGCCGGGGACCTCACCGGCCGTGACATGGCGTTGGGCGCTGGGTCCGGTGTGCTCATGGCGTTCGCCCTGGTCTTCTACTTCACCGGCATCCAGCGGTCGTCGGTTGGCATCGTGGCGCCGCTGATCGCGCTGCAGATCGCGCTGTGGCCCCTCTTCTACGACGTCATCGACGGGGCCCGGCCGTCCGCGGTCGTCTGGGTCGGTGTCGGTGTCGCCATCGTCTCGCTGCTGTTGACCACGATCTCTCCCGACCTCGGCGATCGGGTCTGGGTCGGCCTTCGTTGGGGCCTGATGGCCGGCACCCTCTACGGCATCGGCACGCTCTTGGGTGGGTTGACCAGCGAAGCGTCGGGTATGTGGTCGGTCGTGGCCAACCGGTTCTCGAGCCTGATCGTCGCCGTGATCGTCGCGGCGATCATGGGGCTGCCGGTGCTCGTCCCTCGTCGCGACCTACCGGCCGGTGCGGTGGGCGGGGTCTTCGGCGGCTTGGCGCTGCTGTGTTACGTCTTCGGCACCCAGCGCTACGACCTCGCCATCGTCGGGGTCACCGGCTCGCTCTTCCCAGCCGTGAGCGCCTACCTGATGTACCGCTTCCTCGGGCATCCGCTGCGATGGTGGCAGGGCGTCGGGATCGCCGGCGTGCTTACCGGTACATCGCTGATCGCTCTCGGCTAGCTGGGTGGTCAGGCTGCGGCGGTTTTTCGCGGTTTGGTCTTGATGAACACCGGGTACAGCGCTGCGGCGACGAGCGAGAGCGCCAGCACGGCCGCCCAGTGGCTGAGTGCGTGGTAGCTGCTGGCCTCGACGATCACGCCGGAGAGCAGCCCACCGGTTGCGCCGCTGGCGACCATCGTGAAGTCGGCCGCGCCCTGCACCGACGCACGTTCCGATGCCGAGAACGCCGAGGTAAGCAGTGCACTGCCGGAGATCATGGCGAACGACCAGCCGATACCGACGAGCAACAGACCGACGAACACGCCGAGGCTGTCCTCTGGATCGGTGTGGGAGGCCATCTCGGCACCGAGGAAAAGGATCAGGCCTGCCGCACCGACCATCAGCACGACTGGCAGACGGTCGACGAGCCAGCCGACGAGCGGCGAAAAGAAGTACATGCCGACGATGTGAAGCGAGATCACGAGGCCGATCACGCGAGTCTCGTGAGCCCCTTCGTCCATGTGGAGCGGTGTGACGGTCATGACCGCAACCATGACGCCCTGGCCGACCGCCATGGCGAACACGGCGATCGCAGCGAGGCGGTGGGTCACGAGCTTGCCGAACGATTCGGCCAGCGACGGCTTGTTGCGTTGCTTGGCCCCGGCACTGTCGAGTTGCTGGGAGAGCAGCAGCGGGTCGGGCCGAAGTTGTCGATCGACCACGACGACGGCGATCGCGAAGACGACGATCGCCATCATGAAGGGTCCGGCGAGCTCGTCGAGGCCGAGGAGGTCGGCGGCGACCCAGCCGGTCCCGCCGAGCGCAACCGTCGGGCCGAGTACCGAACCGATCGATCCCGACCAGACGACGATGCCGATCTCTCGTGCCCGGTTCGTCTCCTCCGCGAGGTCGGCGGCGGCATAGCGGGCAGCGAGGTTGGCGGCCTGCCCGGTGCCGATGCCGAGCACCCCGATCAGCAGGAGGGGATAGACCTCGGTGACGACGGCGAGCAGGGCAAAGAACGCGCCGAGTGCGCCGATGATCCACGCCCGGAGGAGGCCCGGGCGACGTCCGTGCTCCGCCATGTAGCGACCGAGCGGCACCGCCGTGATCGCCCCGCCGATCGAGATCATCGACGCCGCAAAGGTCGCGAGTGTGTCGCTGCCGGTGATGTCCTCGGCGACGAGGCTGGTTGCCGCGAAACTCGCCGACGTGCCCATGCCGGCGGGCAGCACCGAACTGATCAGCGCCTGGCGCGTCCGTCGGCGGATCTCGGGAAGCTCGACGGGTCGATCGGTCATCAGCAGGGAGCCTGCCATACCCTCGTCAGGAAGCCGACATGGATTCGGCTCGCACCGAGGGTTGCGTCGGTGTCGGTCAACGTCGGACAGTCATCAGCTGGCGCATCGCCACTCTCGCGAACGCTGCGGTCATCTCGAATCCCACCCTGCCGGTCCTTCTCAGTGCTGCGTTCCGAGCGTTTCACGAAAGGGCCGCCAGCCCGCGTTTCGCCCGTGTCGGCAGCCGCCGAGTGCAGACGAAACGTCGTGTCGCGTGCGATAGTGACCTGACCTCGTACGTCTTTGGGAGGGTAGATGGCCATTGCCGAGGTTCCGCGTTTCGTTCGTGCCGACGGCCCCGACAAGGTGACCGGGAGCGGTCGCTACGCCGCCGACATCAATCTGACCGGCCAACTGGTGGCCAAGTTCCGTTATGCCGGCGTCTCGCACGCTCGCATCACGAAGCTCGACACGAGTGCGGCATCGGCGATGCCCGGCGTCTTCGCCGTGTTGACCGCCGCCGACGTGCCCGACGTGATCTACAGCCCGGTCGTACCCGACCGGCGGCTGTTCGCAAAGGACGTCGTTCGTTTCGAGGGCGAACTGTTGGCTGCCGTCGCGGCGGTCGATGCCGCCACGGCGCAGGCCGCAGTCGACGCGATCGTGGTCGAGTACGAGGACCTTCCGATCGTCGATGATCTCGAGGCGGCGATGGCCGACGGATCTCCTCTCGTTCACCAGGACTGGGAGTCCTACGCCGTCACCGGCGACACCGTGCAGCGACCCAACGTTGCGTCCTTCTCCTCGATCGAAAAGGGCGATGTCGACGTCGCAATGGCAGGCGCCGATCATGTCGTCACGAGCCGCTATGTGGCCGACGGCTCTCACGCTCTCCCGATCGAACCCCGGGCCGTCGTCGCCCAGTGGGAGGGCGAGAAGGTCACGATCTGGACGTCGACTCAGGTGCCCTTCGACGCTCGAGCGGGCGTCTGCGAGACGCTGCAGATGCCAGCAAGCAGGGTTCGGGTGATCGTGCCTCACCTGGGTGGGGGTTTCGGGGGCAAGTGCGGGTTCCACTTCGAGGCCCACGTCGCTGCGCTCGCCAAGGCGGCCCGTCGCCCCGTGAAGCTCGTCTTTTCGCGGCAGGAGGAGATGGTTGCGCCGGATCGTCGTCGCGAAGGAATGATCGTCGACATCACCTCCGGAGTGAAGGCCGACGGCACGCTCGTGGCCCGCACCGGATGGATCGCCATCGACAACGGCGCCTACACCGCCGATGCGGCCTTCTTTCCGCAGCTGGCCGCAATGCATGTCGCCGGTCCGTACGCGATGGAGGCCGTGAAGATCGAGGCATCGCTCGTCTACACCAACCATCAGCCGTCGGGGTCGGTGCGGGCACCGACAGCGCCTCAGGCCTGTTGGGCGCTCGAGTCCCATACCGACGAACTCGCCGCCGTGGTCGGTATGGATCCGGTCGAGTTCCGTCGAGCCAACATCGTCGACGAGGGAGTCGAGGGTGCCGCCGGTCAGGTGTACGGCGAGATCGGACTCCGCCGCTGTCTCGATGCTGCCGTCGGGGCCTCGGCCTACGGCGACGACCTGCCTGACGACGAGGCCGTCGGCGTCGCGATCTCGTGGTGGCCGAGCTTCCCCGGTCCGTCCGGTGCGTACATCAAGATCGACAGCGACGGCTCCGGCATGATCATCACCGGTGCCCAAGAGTGCGGTACCGGTTCGGTCATGACCCTCCGGATACTGGCGGCGAAGGAGCTGGGGATGGAGCCCGAGGATTTCCAGCTCGTCTATCAGGACACGTCGGCGGCTCCGTACGACACCGGCGCCACCGGGTCGCAGACCATGCTCAACAACGGCCGCGCCGTCGTCGAAGGTGCTCGTGAGGTTGCGGCGCAGCTGCGCGATCTTGCCGCTGATCAACTCGAAGCGGCTCCTGACGACATCGTGCTCGCCTCGGGGAAGGCATCTGTCTCCGGTTCGCCCGACAAGGCCGTTTCGATCGTCGAACTGGCCGGGGTTGCCGCCGAAGGCGAGATGTTGATCGGGAAAGGTTCCGGCACGCCGCCGGAATATCCGTCGGTGTCGGCGATGTGTGTCGGCGACCAAGGTCTCGCCGGCTGGGCGGGCCCCCAGTTCGCCTGTCATGCCGTTCATGTCCGGCTCGACCGCGAGACCGGCGTGGTTCGGGTTCTCGATGTCTCGGCCGCCCACGACTCCGGAACCATCATCAATCCGGTTGCTGCGCATGGCCAGGTCGAGGGTGGGATCATGATGGGCGTCGGTCAGGCGCTCACTGAGGGCACCCAGTACGGCGACGACGCAAAGCAGCGCAACACGGGTCTGCTCGAGTACAAGCTGCAGACTGCGGCCGACGCACCAACGATTCGCACCGAGTTCATCGAGATCCCGGATCCGAACGCCGGGCCGTACGGGGCCAAGGGTTTGGCCGAGGCCCCGAACGTCCCGACCGCTGCGGCGATCGCCAACGGTGTTGCGAAGCTGGTGGGCACGCCCGTGCGACAGCTACCGATGACCGCCGAACGGGTCTGGATGACGAGCGAAGGGATGTCGTCGTGAGCTTTACCATCGCCACCACCGTCGATGAGGCGCTCGTCGCCCTCGGTGCGGGGGCTCGACCGATCGCCGGGGGCACGGATCTGGTCGTCGGAGCCCGGCACGGCAAGGCGGCACTCCCTGCCGACCTCGTCGCTATTGATCGCATCGGCGAACTGGGCGGTGTCGAACTCGACAGCGCCGGGGTGCGGGTCGGCGCCTTGATGTCGCATGCCGAGCTGATGACCGATCCGGTCATCGTTGGGTCGTACACCGCGCTCGCCGATGCGTCGGCGCTCGTTGGTTCGCCGTCGACCCGCCATGTCGGCACGCTCGGTGGCAACGTGATGAACGGTTCGCCGGCGATGGATACCGGCGCTCCGCTGACGGTGCTGGGGGCGGCCGCGGAGCTGCGGTCGGTGAACGGGAGCCGCACGGTGGCGCTCGACGAACTCTGGGCCGGTCCGGGCCGCACGACGGCCGATCCCGGCGAACTCTTGGTCGCTCTGCACCTTCCGCCGGCTCAGGACCGATGCGGCAGTGCCTATGTCCGCCTCGAATACCGGCGGGCGATGGAGATTGCGGTCGTCGGTGCGGCGGCTGCGGTGACACTCGCTGCCGACGGCACCGTCGCCTCGGCGGCGGTCGCGCTCGCCGCAGTGGCCCCGACGATTCTCTCGGTCGATGGCGTAGGCGAGGCGTTGGTCGGTTGCGTTCCGGCCGACGCAGGCCCGGTGGCCGCAGCGCTTGCCTCCGAACAGGCCGCGCCGATCAGCGACCTGCGGGCGAGTGATCGCTATCGACGGCATTGCATCGGTGTGATGGCCAAGCGTGCCGTCGATGCCGCCGCCCGCCGAGCCGACGGCGAATCGATCGCCGTCCCTGTCAACCGTTCCCTCGGTATCGGAGCAGCCTGATGACCACCAGCTATGAACTCGATGTCAACGGGATCACGTATCCCGTCACCGCCGACCAGGGGAAGAACCTCCTGTCGGTGATCCGGGAAAATGTCGGTCTCACCGGCACCAAGGAAGGATGCGACGACTGTGAGTGCGGCGCATGCATGGTGTTGCTCGATGGCCAGCCCGTGAACTCGTGCAGCTATCTCGCCGTGCAGGCGCAGGGCCGCCAGGTCACCACGATCGAGGGGGTGATGGACGGTCCGGAGATGCACGCCCTCCAGCGCAACCTGTTGGAGGCAGGTGGCGTGCAGTGCGGATTTTGCACCCCCGGCATGATCATGTCGGCCAAGGCGCTGCTCGAACGTGACGAGCACCCGGAACTGGACGCGGTCCGCATCGGTTTGAGCGGAAACCTGTGTCGATGCACTGGCTATGCGAAAATCCTCGCGGCCGTTGAAGCCACGGCGGTCGAGCTGAACACCTGAGCAGCGCTCGAGGCGCAAAGGAGTTGCGATGCGGCGGCGGGAACTCGTTCTGACCGGCATCATCATCTTGTTGGTCGGCATCATCGTCGGCTTGGGACTCGGCGCTCTCTCCGACGCCGAGACGACCGGTGCGGGGTCGGACGTGGCGACCTCCGCCGATACCAATCCCTCTGAACAGGAAGCGGAGAGTGAGGACGCAGCGGTCACGCCGGCGTCGGCGGATCCGACGGCCACCTCCACGGCCCCGACGACTACCACGACCACCACGATGCCACCGCCGTTGGTCCAAGAGGTTGCGAATGTGCCAGAGCAGACCGTGCTCGGGCTGCCATTGGATTCGCTTCTCGACGAGGTCGAGTACGCAATGTTCGAAGTCTTCGGTGCGCCAGACAGCGACACCGGTTGGATCGAAGGGTGTCCTTTCGATGGCCCAGCAGGGGAGCTCAACGAGCGCGCAATGCGATGGGGCGGGCTTCTGCTGAACTTCCGGAGCCGGGGCGGTGTGGAGACGCTGATCAACTGGAGTTGGCGCCCAGGTTCCGCAGTCCCGACTGGCTCGCTCCCGGTGGATCCTCAGCCCGACGAGTGGGTCATCACGCTGCACGACGGTGTCGACGTCGACATGAGCCTTTCCCAGATTGGCGCCGAGGTCGGGATACCGGCGGTTATCAACGATTTTGGGGACCCGGCGGTGCAGCAACGTGGCGGCTGGACCTACCTGGCGCTTGAGAGTGTCGACGAGCCGCCGTTCGAGATCATGGCCCGTTTCCTGGTCTGCAATTGACCGGGTGTATGCCGCGTTTTTCCGAATAGCGAAGCTCGGTCAGGTTGACGGTGCCGACGACTCGCCGTTGACCGTGTCGACGAGATCCATCAGACGCGCCAGGTCATCGAGGGTCCTCGGGTTGAGGTCGACCCCCACCCGGATCGTGTCGACGCCGGCGTCGCGGTAAGCCCGTAAGCGGCCGGTGATGTCGTCGTCGCCGCCGACGAGGTTGGTGTGCAACCCAATCTCGATTGGGACGGCGGCGCCGGCTGCTTCGCGATCACCGGCAGCCCAGAGTCGCTGGACCTCTTCGACCGCTTCTCCGAATCCCATGCGGGTGTACGCTTGGTTGTAGAAGTTCGTCTTCGACGACCCCATAGCACCGATGGTGAATGCGTAGCCGGCGGCGTGGCGGCGACCGGCGGCCTCGGTGTCGTCGGTGAATTCCAGCCCGGCAGCCACGGTGATCTCGATGTCGTCGAGCGATCGTCCTGCGGCTTCGGCCCCTTCGCGGATCGGGTCGAGATACACATCGGCCTGCTCGGCGAGGAACGCAGTACCGATCCAGCCCTGGCCCATCTCGCCGGTGAGGCGCAGGTTGGCAGGGCCCATCGAGGCGACGTACATCGGGATCGGCCACATGGCGACGGGGGAGCGCATCGATTTCCCCTGGCTTTCGGGCAGCGGCAGTTCGTAGGTCGTTCCCTCGTACGACACCCGCTCGCCCGAGGCGATCTGGTTGATGATCTCGATCGTCTCGCGTGTGCGGGTGACCGGCTTGTCGAAGCGCACGCCGTGCCAGCCCTCCATTACCTGTGGGCCACTCGTGCCCATCCCGAGAATGAATCGACCGTTCGACATCGCCTGTAGCGAGAGCGCTGACATGGCGAGCAGCGCAGGGGAACGCGAGCCGAGTTGCACGCACGCCGTGCCGAGCCGCATCGTCTCGGTTCGGCCAGCGAGGTAGGCCGCCGGGGTGAGGCCGTCGAACATCCAGGCCTCGGGAATCCAGGCCGAGTCGACACCGAGGCGTTCGGCGTCGGTGACCAGGTCCAGCGATTCGGCGGTGGCGCTGCCCGTGACGATGCCGATCTTCAGCATCAGAAGGCCGCAGCCAGCTCCGACCCGGCCACCGTGATCCGGTGGAGGTACCGCCGATGGCCGTGGTAGTCGTTCACAGCGAAATGCCAGGTCGAGCGGTTGTCCCACATGGCGAGTGATCCTGGGGCCCATTCGAAACGGATCTGAAACTCGGGGCGTTGGCAGTGCTCGAAGAGGAAGCCGAGCAGGGCTCGCGACTCCTGGATCGTGAGCCCGTCGATCTTCGTGGTGAAGCCCGGGTTCACGTAGAGCATCGGCCGGCCTGTGTCGGGGTGGGCGATGACGACGGGGTGGCTGACGTCGCCGCGAACAGCATCAGGGTTGCCGATGCGGTCGGCCGTGCGTTCTCGGTGGGGGGATTGGCGACCGAAGACGTGCGCACCGGAATGGGTGGCGGTCAGTGAACCCAACATGTCCTGCAACGGTGGGCTGAGCGCGTCGTAGGCCGCCCCCATCCCGATGAAGCAGGTGTCGCCTCCGATCGGCGGGATCTCGTGGGCATACAGGATCGAGCCGCGGGCCGGTGCGGGGTCATAGGAGTGATCGGTGTGCCAGCCGCCCCCGATGTTGGCGGTCTGGTCGGCTTCTTTCAGAACCTCGGCGATCTCGGGATGTCCGTCGACGGCGTTGAAGAAACGGTTGATGTCGATGTCGCCGAACCGACGGGCGAACGCCTTGTGCTGGTCGGGTGTGAGGTGCTGATCTCGGAAGAACAGCACGCCGTACTCGGACCACGCGTCGACGAGTTGCGCCGCCTGGTCGTCGGTCAGCTCGTCG
>MDTD01051104.1_pt1 | contig 11031 bp, 10 predicted proteins | sample 811221 | NCBI WGS metagenome assembly MDTD01 (sample SAMN05326646, study PRJNA326480) | marine metagenome | isolation source: seawater | place: Pacific Ocean: South West | collected 2011
AGAATATGATAAAATTTATTTGAAATTAGGTAAAATTGGTTTAATTGGTTTTGATATAAAAGTTCAATGATTAAGAAAATACTATTATTTTTAAGTTTACTTTTTTATACAAATGCAGTTTCATCTTTTGAAACGACTGCAAAACAAGCATATTTAATAGATGTTCTTTCGGGAAAAGTTTTATTAAAAAAAAATGAAAACGAAAAAATTTCACCTGCTTCAATTACGAAAATTATGACAACAATAGTTGCTTTCGATTTAATTAAAAAAGGTGAGTTAAAGCTTGATGAAAAAATTAGAATTTCTAAAAAAGCATGGAGAATGTCTTCGAAAGGATACTCTTCTATGTTTATTATGCCAGGTGACAAGGTAAGTGTAGAAAATCTTTTAAAAGGAATTATTATCGTTTCGGGTAATGATGCATGTGTTGCTTTAGCTCAAGGTATCGCTGGAACAGAAGAAGAATTTGTAAATATGATGAATTCAACAGCAATAAAAATTGGCTTACCAAATACTAAATTTTCAAATTCATCAGGGTTATTTAATGAAAACAATTATTCTACAGCGGAAGATATTGCGAAGATGTCAATTTACTTAATTAAAAATTTTCCTAAATTATATGAATATTACAAAATTAAAAAATTTAAATGGGATAGAACCGGTGGAGCTCCAATAACACAAGGTAATCGTAATCCTATTTTATATAAAGACATGGGTGGAGATGGCTTAAAAACAGGTCATTTGGAAGATTCTGGTTATTCTTTAGCTGCTACAATAAAAAAAGATGAGAGACGAATTTTAAGTGTAATTAGTGGATTAAATTCTAAAAGGGAAAGATCAAGAGAGACAGTAAGATTACTTAGTTACGCAAAAAATAGATTCGATTTGCTTAAAATTAATAAACAAGATGAAAGTTTTAAGATAAAGACTTGGAATTTGAAACCAAAAAAAGTTCAATTAGAATTATCTAATGATGTATACTTAACAATTCCAAAAAGACAGAAAAGTAAAATTAAAATTGAAATTGAACATAAAGATCAAGTTTTAAAAAATGTTATAAAAGCAGGTCAACCAGTATCAAAACTAAATATTTTTTTTGAAGACAAATTAATTAAATCTGAAACATTGTTTGCAACAACAGAAACAGAAAAAGAAAATTTTTTTATCAGATTTATTAACTCAGTAAGTTTTTTCATATGGGGATAAACAAAGGTGTTTTAATAACATTTGAGGGTATCGAGGGCTGTGGGAAATCAACACAAATAGAAAAAATTTATAGATTTTTTAAAAGAAAAAAAATCAAATGTATTAAAACCAGAGAACCTGGAGGCACTCGATTATCAGAAAAAATTAGAAAATTAATTATTCACGATTTAAAAAATAATGAGGATAATTTAACAGAGCTGTTATTATTATTTGCTTCTAGATCAAATCATTTCCTTAAAATGTCTAAATACTTAAAAAAAAAATATGTTGTAATTTGTGACAGATATATAGACTCTACCTATGCTTATCAATATTACGAACAAGGGCAAAGTTTAAAACTTATTAATTTTTTGCAAAAAAAAATAGATAATAATGTAAAGCCAAATATTACTTTTTTTTTAGATGTATCCCCAAGTGTATCTAAACAAAGAATAAATAAGAGAAAAAAACGAGATAGATTTGATAGGTATAACAAAATAAAAATGAATAATTTAAGAAAAAGTTTTATCAAATTGACTAGAAAATATAAAAGAATAGTTAAAATTGATGGTAGTAAAAACGTAAATGTCGTTCATAATGATATTGTTAATTACCTATTAAAAAAAAATGTCGTTTAAAATATCTAATCAGATTATTGGATTTGATGAGGAATTATCTTTTTTTTTAAAGCTTTATGAAAAAAAAAGTTTACCAAATACAATTTTATTTCAAGGATTAGAAGGTATAGGTAAATATACTTTTATATTGCATTTAATAAATTCAATAAAAACAAAAGCAAATACCATATGTCTAGAAAGCAAGATAACTAATGATAATAATGTTTTAATATTAAAAAAAAGTCAAAATAGTAGTGAATTTAAATTTGAAGAAATAAAGAAAATTATAGATTTCTGTAAATATAAATCTTTTGATATAAAACCAAAGTTTGTTGTTATAAAATCAATAAATTATTTAAATAATAATTCAGCAAATGCCTTATTAAAACTTACAGAAGAAGTAAAAGAAAATGTATATTTTTTTTTTACATCTAATTTTTTATCAAGTAATTCAAAAACATTAGAGTCTAGATTTTTTAAAAAAAAATTATTTTTAAACAAAAAATTTTATAATCAAATTATCTTAAATTTTTTTCAAAATAATAATATAAAAAAAAATAATATAGAAGAAAATATTAATGATACGCCAGGTATTTATATTAGAAAATATTTTTTTCACTTGGAAAATAATTTTGAGAGCTTAAAAAAAAATAATGAAGATCTTTTTTATAAAATTATCAGCGAAAAAATTATTAAAAAATTTCAAAATAACCATGTTCAAATTTTAAAAAAAATTAAACTTAATTTACTTTTAAAAAATGATATAAGCAAAATATTTAAAAAATTAGTATAATGAATAAAAATTTTTATATTACAACACCAATATATTACCCATCTGCTAAACCTCATATGGGACATGCATATTCGAGTATAGCTGCTGATGTTATTGCTCGTTTCAAAAAAATAGAGGGTTATAATGTTTTTTTTCTAACAGGTACAGATGAACACGGAATGAAAATTCAAAAAGCTGCTGAAAGAAAAAATAAAGATCCGCAAGTTTTTTGTAATGAAATATCTAAAACTTTTATAGATTTAACTAAAATATTAAATTTAAGTAATTCTGATTTTATCAGAACAACCGAGGACAGGCACAAAAATACTGTAGTAAAATTGTGGGAATTATTAGATAAAAATGATCAAATTTATTTATCTAAATATGCAGGATGGTATTCAGTGTCAGACGAGGCTTATTACTTTGAGGATGAAATAGATGAGATAGATGGTAAAAAAATTTCTAAAGCAAGTGGTAGCCCAGTTGAATGGATGGAGGAAGAAAGTTTTTTTTTCAAATTATCAGACTGGCAAAAGCCCCTTTTAAAATATTATAAAGAAAACCCTAATTTTATCAAACCTGAGAGTAGAAAAAATGAGGTGATTAGTTTTGTTACCAACGGATTAAAAGATTTGTCAATTTCAAGAACAACATTTAAATGGGGTATACCCGTTCCAAAAAATAGCAAACATATTATGTATGTATGGCTAGATGCATTAACAAATTATATTAGTGCAACAAATTTCTTTGAAAATCATAATAAATTTTGGCCTGCAGATGTCCATATTATAGGTAAGGATATTTTGAGATTCCACGCAATCTATTGGCCAGCTTTTTTAATGGCTGCCAATTTACCATTACCAAAGCAAGTCTTTGGTCATGGATGGATATTGGCTGGAGAAGAAAAAATGTCAAAATCAAAAGGGAATATATTAGATCCCTTAGCGTTAATAAATGAATTTGGATCAGACGAGCTAAGATATTATTTAATGAAAGAGGTTATTTTTGGTTTAGATGGAAATATTAATATTGATAATTTTAAAATTACAATAAATGATTTAGCTAATAATATTGGAAATTTGTCTAATAGAATATTTACAATTTTAGATAAAAATCATAATTGTCAAGTGCCCGATATTTCGTCTGGATATACAATTAATGAAAATCTTTTAATTAATACAAAGGAATTTATTAATTTAATTAATAATTATGAGATACATAATTATTTAAAAAAAATACATTCATATTCCTCTACTTTAAACAAGTATGTGAATGATAATGAACCTTGGAATAAAAAAACCAATTCTGAGCAAAATATTAAAAATATTCTTTACTCAACAATTTTAGGACTAAAAAATATATTTATTTTACTTTATCCAGTTACTCCCAAGTCGAGTATTTCATTTTTAAAAAATATAAATATTAAAGAAAAAGACATAAATATTAATTTAATAAATAAAGAACTTGAAAAAAAACAAAAATTATCGAAACCAGATATATTATTTAAAAAATATTAATGTTTATTGTTGATAGCCATTGCCATTTGTACTACGAACCATTTATTAATAATCTAAAAAAAACTATTGATGAGTGTAAATCTAATAATGTTAAACGTTTTTTATCAATTTCTGTCGATTTTGAAACCTCTTTAAAAAATATTGAAATTTCTAAAAAATTTAATGAGATTTATTGTACTGTAGGATTACATCCAAACAATGTATTAAATGGTCGAAAAGATCTAAATAAAATCTTAAATTTATACTCAACTAATACTAAAATAATAGGAATAGGAGAGGCTGGTATAGATTTATATCGATCAAAAAATAATCTCGCTATTCAGATCGAATGTTTTGAAAAACAAATTGAATTTTGCATTAAAAAAGATATTCCAATTATAGTTCATTCTCGAAATTCTGAAAATGAAACGATAGACGTATTAAAAAAATACAAAAATAAAAATTTAAAATTTATTTTACATTGTTTCAGCGGTTCAGAGAGATTTGCAAAAAAATGCCTTGAGTTAAATGGCCTAATATCTTTTGGTGGAATAATTACTTTTAAAAATTCTCATGATCTCGTTGAAATATGCAAAGTAATTCCACTCAATAAACTTTTGGTTGAAACAGACTCTCCTTTTTTGTCACCACATCCTTTCAGAGGAAAAGTGAATCATCCTCAAAATACTTCTTTAGTAGTAAAAAAAATAGCAGAAATAAGACAACTTAATTTTGAAGAAATTTCTAAAATAACCACTGATAATTTTAATGAAATATTCAAAATAAAATATAAAAATATTTTATAACGATATGTCGGAATTAATATCACATGCAATCATTCTTCCTCTAAAAGAAAATTTTAGCATCAAAGAATCTGGGGCTGTTTCGATATGGGTAAATAGTTATCTACAAAAAACAAAATTTAGAAAAAATATCCATATATTTTGCTCTAAATTGTTACAGGGACCATATTTAAGTAAAAAAAATCTTAATATTATAAAACGCGATAAAAATAAACTTTTTTCAAATTATTCTTATATAAAAAAAATTTCGGAAATTCTTAAATCAAAGAAAATTTTTTCTGCTGAGGTTCACAATAGACCCGAATATGCAAAATTTCTAATTAATAAAACTAATGTTAAAGTTAATTTGATTTTTCATAATGATCCAAATAATCTCAGAGATAGTAATACTATTGAAAGAAAAAAATTTTTACTAGATAACTGTAATAAAATTATTTTTGTGAGTGAATATCTAAAAAAAAGATTTTTTAATAATCTTAGCACAAGTCATAAAAATAATGTTGAAATAGTTGGTAATGCTATTGATAAATTAAAAAAATTTCCAAAAAAAAATAAGTTAATAATTTTTTCAGGAAAATTAAATAAATCTAAAGGTTATGATGTATTTGGAAAATCAATTATTAAAATTCTAAATGATAATTCTGAATGGAAAGCAATCGTTATTGGTAATGAACCTAGAGAAAAGTATTTTTTTAAACATAAGAATTTGAAAATTTTAAATTGGCTAGAACATAGAAAGCTATTAAAATTTTTTGAAAAATCCTCAATTAGTGTTGTTAACCCAATGTGGCAAGAACCATTTGGTCGTACAGCCATGGAGAGCGCATCCAGAGGATGCGCAGTAATAACTTCTATTTCTGGCGGACTACAAGAAACTTTTAAAAATAATTTAATACTAAAAAAGAATAATTATCTACATCTCGTAAAAAAAATTCAATTTTTAATAGATGATAAAAAAAAACTATTATTTTATCAAAAACAAAATTTTAACAATGTAATTCATGATATTAAAATTAAGTCTAAGATTCTAGACGATTTAATTCCTAGATATAAAGGTGTTTTATTAAAAAATAAAAATATTAGAGTTCTGCATATATCCACATTTGGTGAAAGGCTTAATCATCGAATATTTAATCTATCTATTTCAAGTAAAATTTCAAAAGGATTAATAAGAAATAATCTAGATGTAATAAATTTCGATTATCGAGATTTCAGTAAAAAGAACATTTTTTTTAACTCTTTAGATGAAAAAATTATGTCCATAATACAAAATTATAAACCTCAACTAATAATTTGCGGGCATAATAATATTTTAAGTAGAAAAACAATACTCCAGATCAAAAATAATTTTGAATCAAAAATAATTATTTGGTACGAAGATGCTTTAGCCCCTGGAGGACCCGATTACAAAGAAAGTGTGAAATTGTTGGAAAAAAATAATGATTTAATAGACAAATATTTCGTGACCACGCATCCATCTCAAATAAAAACTAGAATACCATTTAAAAAAATTAATTTTATGCCAGTTCCAGTAGATCCAAATATAGAGAGTGAGAATTTTTATAATCATAAAAAAACAAAAGATTTATTTTTTGCTCTTAGTCATGGAGTTAATTTTGGTAAATTAAAAAAAGGGGTCATTGATGATAGGTCAAAATTTATTGAAAAATTAATTCGTGATTCTCATGGTAAAATAAGTTTTAATATTCTAGGTCTTTATAAAGAACAACCAAAATGGAATTTTGAGTTAAATGATGAAATTATGAAATCAAAAATTGCGTTAAATTTGAGCAGGGGATCGCCCGCTAAATATTATTCAAGCAACAGGATTGCAACTTTAATGGGTAATGGGTGCTTAACTGCTATAGATGAGAAAGTAAAATACAGTCATTTTTTTAATGAAAATGAAATAATAATTTATAAAAATTCAAAAGATTTAATTAAAAAAATTTTGCAAATAAAAGATAATCCAAAATTAATTAAAAAAATCTCAAAAAATGGAAAAAAAAAATATTTTAAATTATTTTCAAATATTATTGTAAGTCAATTTTTAATTGATAAGACATTTAATTTTAAAAATAAATTTAAATACATGTGGTCATAGGTAAAAATTAGTAAATTTAATAAAAATTTATGATGTCAAAGAAAATTATTGTTAAAATTGCAGCAGGATTAGGTAATCAAATGTTTATGTATGCAAATGCATATGCCTTATCAAAAAAATATTCATTAAATTTGTTAATTGATAATACTTCTGGATATTTTCAAAAAAAAAATAGGACTTTATCAAGAGATTATGGATTAGATATATTTAATTTAAGTGCAAAGAAATCCTCACATGGTGATAAATTTGATAACCATTTAAAACATTTTTTAAAAAAGTTACTTATTTTATTTGATATGTTGAGTTTAAAAAAAACTTTTTTTATAGAAAAATTGAACAAAAAGAAAATATCTAGTTTTGCACCTATTGATTTAAGTAATAGTGGCAAAAAAATATACATTGAAGGTTATTACCAGAGTGAAAAATATTTTTTTGAATTAAAAAAAAATTTACAAAATGAATTTTCAATTAATTACACTAATATTAGTTTTAACGATATATATAAAAAAAATTTAATAGAGACTAATTCTATTTCATTACATTTAAGAAGAAATCGATTTAAAAGCAATGATGGAAAATTTGGCGATCCAAACTATAAAGGCTCAGTAAAATTTGATAACGTGATCGATTATATAAGCCGTGGTATTGATTATTTTAGAAAAAACACTAAAGACCCGCATTTTTTCATATGGTCTGATAATTTTGAAGGTATAGAAAAATATTTTAATGGTGATGATTTTACATATATAAGAGGAGAAAATATTAAACATGATTTCTACTTATTTCAATTTGCAAAACATTTTATAGTTTCACCATCTACGTTTCACTGGTGGGGTGCATGGTTAAATAATTCTTTAAACAAAATATGCCTAAGACCAAAAAATATTAACCCTTCAAATAATACAGATTTTTGGCCTGAAAAATGGATAGGTATTTAAAAATATTTATTAAATAAATGTTTTACTATTTGAATTGTTATAAATGTAAAAAATCTGTCAAAGTTTCAATTGAAACTTATAGGATAAAAAAAAGAGTTTATTGTAAAAAATGTCTAAAAAAAACGTTTGATAAAATTAAAAATATCTAAATATTTTTGATTTTGGGAAATTGTACTCTTATTTGGGGGATCCAGTTTCTAATTTGTTTTATCCTATTTTTTGGAGAAGGGTGGGTGCTTAAAAATTGAGGAACATTTCCACCAATTTCTTTTTGCATTCTCTTCCAAAGTTCTGCACCCTCATATAAGTTATAACCAGTTAAAGAAGCAAACGCTAAACCAAGATAATCTGCTTCAGTCTCTTGTTTTCTGGTAAATGGATTAAATATCCCAACTTGTAAGACATCAATTCCTGTATTTCTACCAACAGTATTTCTAGTTCTACTGATTACTCCTCCAGTAAAAATATCAATTACAGCTGTACCCAGATTTAAGGCCATGGCTGCACTAGCTCTTTCAACGGAATGTTTTGCTACCGCATGTGCTATTTCGTGACCCATTACATTTGCTAAACCATCCTCATTTTTGGTAACTTTCAATATTCCAGTATAAATTGCAATTTTTCCGCCAGGCATACACCATGCATTTAAAGTTTTATCATCATCAACTAAAATATATTCCCATTTAAAGTTTTGTGTGGGATCTTTTAAATTTTTATTTTTAAAATAATAAGAAATTGCCCTTTCCATTTTTCCACCAATTCTTTTTATCATATTCAAAGTAACAATATCTTTACTCATTTTTGCTTTTTTTTTAAAAGCGATATATGCTTTTGCAGCATTGGCATTAATAGTAGATTCTGGGTAAATTTTTAGTTGTTTTCTTTGTGTTATTGGTGTTGATGAACAGGAGGGTACTATCATAGCACAACATCCACACCCTAAATATTTGATAAAATCTCTTCTTTGCATTAAAGATTAATAATATATAAATAATAATACATCAATTCTATGAATTTAGATAATAAAATTTTAATAGTTATACTAGTATTAATTCTATCATTTATTATCTATTCAGCAGGAAATAGTATTTAAAGTATGGCAGAAAATATCAAAAAAAAAGTATCTATAGTCAAAAAAATTCGTAACTATTTTTTAGCTGGTATAGTTGTTTTAATACCTATTGGTATAACAGTATATTTTTCTTTATTTGTAGAAAGGGCATTTTCAAATTTATTACCTAAATATTTAAATCCTAATAATCTTTTACCTTTTGATATACCTGGTTTAGAAATTCTGATTACTTTTTTTCTGATCACTTTTATAGGTATGCTATCAGTTACTTTTGTAGGAAAGTATTTTTTAAATTTAAATGAAAGACTTTTAAGTAGAATACCAGTCTTAAAAACTATATTTAATGGCTTGACACAATTAACAAAAAGTTTCGCATCGGTTGACAATAACAATCAAAAAAAGATGGTTTTAATTGAGTATCCTAGAAAAGGCATTTATTCTTTAGGTTTTGCCACAAGTATTAATAGCGGAGAGGTTACAGATAGAGTAGGAGAGAAAATGGTAAATATATTTGTTCCAACCACACCAAATCCTACAAGTGGTTTTCTCCTTGTTGTTCCAGAAAAAGATGTTGTTTATTTAGATATGTCTTTTGAAGAAGCGTCTAAATTTATTATGTCAGCTGGATCTATAAAGACCTAGTAATACTCAACTTTAAATTAGCAGAAATTGGTGCCCAAGAGGAACAGAGATGGCTATATCGCTATTATCTCTTGAGCTTGATTATATCTATAAATATTTTAACATTTGTCTAGTTAAATTATGTTTACTAATTTCTAATATATTACATTAATAATATATAATAAAATACTGATTATATTATATTTTTTTAATATATTAAAGTTACTGACTGAATTAAATATTATATATTCAAAATTTTTTAAAATATCAAAAACATAGTATTTTTTTTGGCTTTTACTTTTTATCATAATTATGATTGCTCAATAGTGCAGCTGGAAATCTAATTATGAACTAGATTGTTATAAATATTATTCCAGGATGCGTAAAGGTCAGTATCAAGAGTAAAATTAGAAAAAATAGACCCGCTGTATATACCTTTTTAATTTATATATCATATATTGACAAATTATATATATTCCGATAATTAATGGTTATCGGAAAATAATGAGCAATATAGTTACAAATGTTAAAAACCTTGAATTAGAGACAATAAAAAATTTAAAAAATTCTAAAGCTCATAATACTCTTAGAGCTTATCAAGCTGACTTCAGTGATTTTTCAAATTTTTGTAAAACAAATAATTTTTGCTCGCTACCAACAGATCCAAAGATTGTAGCTCTTTACTTAACTCATCTTAGCTCTTCTTGTAAGTTTAGCACTTTAAAGAGAAGATTGGCATCAATCAAAATTATACATAAGCTTAAAGGGCATTATATCGACACAAAACATCCAATCATTTCAGAAAATTTAATGGGCATTAAAAGAAAATTAGGTATTAAACAAATATCAAAAAAACCAATACTATTAAATGATTTAAAATTAATTATTCAGGCTATTACTAATGAAAAGAATGAATTTAAGAAAATCCAAAATAAAGCATTGATTCTAATAGGTTTTGCTGGTGGATTTAGAAGATCAGAACTAGTTTCAATAGAATACGAAGATGTGGATTTTGTTAATGAAGGAGTAAAAATTAATATTAAAAAATCGAAAACTGATCAAGTAGGTATCGGGATGATAAAGGCCATCCCCTATTTTGAAAATACAAAATTTTGCCCTGTAGTTTCACTGAAGGAATGGATAAATTACGCCAAAATTAATAGTGGAAGAATATTCAAAATTTCAGATAAATCTGTTGCGTTAATTATAAAAAAATATGCTCTTATTTCTGGACTTGATCATTCAAAATATGCCGGTCACAGTTTGAGATCGGGATTTGCAACTTCAACTGCCGAAACAGGTGCTGATGAAAGAAGTATTATGGCCATGACAGGCCACAAAACAACTCAAATGGTCAGAAGATACATACAAGAGGCAAATTTATTTAAAAACAATGCTCTAAATAAAATAAAGATTTAATTAT
>MDTD01115769.1_pt1 | contig 11031 bp, 6 predicted proteins | sample 811221 | NCBI WGS metagenome assembly MDTD01 (sample SAMN05326646, study PRJNA326480) | marine metagenome | isolation source: seawater | place: Pacific Ocean: South West | collected 2011
CACGGCATACCGTAGTCGACGACGTCGGCCTTGCTGACGTCGCGCCAGATATAGGGCTGAGCAGCGCCGACGAGCCCTACACAGCCCAGCCGCAGTTTGAGTGTCTCACCGATCCTGCCGCCTTGAAATGCTTGGGTGAGCCAGATGTCGGCGAGGCCGATGTCATGCCTGTCGAGGGCTTCAAGGGCCTTGATGCTTTCGCTGTTGACGAGCAGTTGAAAGTCGCCGTAGCTCAGCGGACGTGGCCGGGGATTCTTGGTCGGTATCGGGTAGTCGGGCAGGCCATAGATGAAGGAGTCCAACCCCGGCGGCGTCCGATTCTGTTTGCGACTGTGGTGCAGGACGAGTCGGATTCCGGACATGTAGCGATGCCGCGTGAGGTCGTTGAGGGTGCTGGCTCGTTTCGCGTTCTCGTTTTGAAAGGGAAGGGGAATCTGCTCGCGGAACCACAAGTCCCAGGTGTCTTTGACCGCCATGGCGTCGGCTCTGCCTAGCCGGTTTGAGTCGTTGCCGTGGTCTTCGCGGGTCTGCCGCAGGATCTGCGACAGCAGTACGATCCCGGCGATCTTGTTGTACAGTGTCGCGGTGCTGGGGCGTTTGCCCACCGGCTTGAGCGCTTCGTCGCGCAGGTGCTCCCAGACCAAGTCGCGCAGCCAGCGCTGCGAGACCGCGGTCAGATCCCACACCTTGCGCCGATTCGACTGGCCCTGCGATCCGGGAAACGGCGCGCTACCGACGAGAACCGGGTCGAACCATCCCGCCGACTTCGCTACCTCATCGGTCACCGTGAGGCTGCGAGCCGCGAACGGAAGGGTCACCCAGATGCGGCGGCCATCGCTGCGACCGCTCTTCGCGGCAAGCTCAGCGACCTGGGGATCGCTGAGCGACTCGACACCATTAGCTTTCAAGGCGGCCACAACCTTCTGCAGGTAGGCGGGTCGCCACTGGGTGCGTCGGGCAATGCTCGCATGCCGATGCAGGGCGTAGCGAAATTCGCGCTGCAAGCCAATCGGCAGCCCTGCCAAGTGCAGTAGCCCCCGACTGTTCGGTCGCGACACCGAATCTCGGACTTGTGTTGAGGTGAGCCACGCCTTCCAGGCATGTGAATCCTCCTGTCCGCCAGTGGCACTCGACCAACGCCGCCACAGGCGGTGATGGCCTCGGCATACACGATGATCGCCGCAGCACGATGCTGCGCTGTCGTGTGCACAGTGCGGAACCGTGCATTTGTCGATCGCCGGCAGCGGTTGTGCGCTTTGTAGCCACTGCACCTCGCTGATGCCCTTCCGGCGTGCCTGCCGCAGCGAGTTCGCGTGCTGTTGGCAGTAGCCCAGTTGGTCTGCTCGACGATTGGCTCCGCAGATTGCACAGTCGGGCTTGCGTGACAGCGCCCACCCGAGCTGGGCGAACTTTCCGGCTTTGGCGCCCCGGACGAACTGATGGAGGTCCGTCGAGTCCTTCACTGCGCGGTACTGCTTCAAGTGCTCCGAACAGAGCAGGTCTTTACACGTCGCACTCAATGCACCAACGCAGTCCTCCACCAGACAGGCCCAACCGTAGGTCGGGTGGTGGGCGGGGAACTCGATCGGTTCGGCCAATAGCCAGCGCGGGAAGTGTTGACTCACAACGCTGTACCGCTGCTCGATGGAAAGGCCTAGATAGTCGCTCGCGGTCTCCAGAACCGGAGCCCGTGCCGTGGGCGCAGCGCCGCTCACGGGGGATCTTCTGGCCACGCTGTCGCGAGGTAAGCCTCGGCTGGTGGCCGTGCCGTGGCGTCCCAGGCTTGCTGCAGGTACTTCATCGCGTGCCGGCTCGCGGACTTGCCGTACAGATCGGTGACCATCTGCGGGCTGGCCCAGCCGAATTCTTGGGCGACCATTTCGGCGTTGAAGTCCGACTCTGCGTAGAACGCCGCCGCGGCCTTGTGCCGGAATCCGTGCGGGGTCACCCGCGCCTGCAGCCTGGCCCGCTCGCATGCCCGGACGAGCATCTTGCGGACACCGGCCGTTGTCAACGCCGCGCCCGGAGTCTTGCCCCGAATGTGCACCAAAACCTGATCGTGGCCCGTCAGATGCTGGATCGGGTGAAATTCATCGAGCAGGTAGGCGTGGAACGTGCTGATCATGTCGGCGCTCACGGCCCGGATGACCCCGTCCAACACGGTGCCGTCGCCGGCGTGATGGACCTGAGCGTGAGTCTTCGCGCGCGCGCCGTTGGGGTTGTCGTCGCGACCGACGATGTGAATGTGTGGATCTGCGCGCTGGCCGCAGGGATGGTGGCGGATCAGGTGCAGATCGGAAAACCGCAGCCCGCATAAACCGCCCACCCTGATACCCGCGTCATGCAGCCAGGTGACGACCATGATGTCGCGGGCCGTGGTCAACACCCCTGGAGCGAACAGCGCCTGCACCACCTCGTCCGGTAGGAATCTGGGGCGTCGAGCAGCCTTCTTCGGAGCGAGCGGATTGGCCTCGCACATCCGGCCAGAACGCCCGCGCGACACAGCATGGCCGGACTGCAGCGCCGCCACCAGTGACGGGTTCACGTTCTCCGACACGGCCAACGCCAGATAGTAGGCCTTGACGACCGAGGCGACGTTGCCTGCCGCTGACGCCCCCAGAGGCTTCTGGGTCGGCCTGCGCCACGCCGTGCCGTAGACACCGTCGAGTTGACCCGTAACGCCGTTCATGTAGCGCCGCAAATCATCCAGCGTGACCGCATCGGGTGTCTTGCCGTTGACCAGCAACCAGTTCAAATGATCGACCAGACTGTAGGCATAGGTCTGCTGGGTGGAAGTTTTGTAGCGGCACAACACGTTCAGCGACGGACGGTGGACCTCCAAATCCGGGGTGAAAATCCAGTAGGACTGCTTCCCATCCCCATGACGCACCCTGCGAACAGAAAACCGATCACCCTCCAAGAACCCACCCAATCCGATCCAACGGGTCAGCGCGTGATCCAGGCTTACCACCCGATCGCCGTCTCGGACGGGAGGCACACCGCGAAGCTCGGTTCGGCTGAGATGCCGGAGCGCGCGCCTTTCTGCTGTTCGTCGGATAGATGGGCTTTCTCGGCGAGCCTGGCCCGGCAATTGCGGATTGGCGAGGGCGCGTTTCAACGGCGGCCGAAAATAGACCCCTTTTCGTCGAGTGAGTTCGACACGGGGGTTAGTTTTCAGGTGACGCCGACAGTCGCGTTCGGCCGCTGCCTGACGTTGATCAACGGGCATGGCAAGGGACTTCTGCAACGGTGGAGAGGCGACGAGGCGTGTCACCGGCGAGGCCGCATCTGCGCGCGGAAAAACCTGCTTGGTACAGAACTTGCCCGAGATCGTCAAACCAGCTGCCATCGAGCTACCGAGCCATGCGGCCTGCGAGTGACCCTTGCGATGCGCGGAGGAATTGCGCTAGCAACAACGCCGAAACACGTCCCGGCTAGCTTACGGAAACCGGGCAGCCCCTACCGGCACTCTTTCGTGATCTGACAGGCCAAGCTGCTCGCTACATGTTGACGCGGGCTGTGAGGGGTTTGGTTTGCTGAACGGCTTACAAGGCCATCTTAGGCAGCTATCCGAATTCGCTGAGCCTGCGCGTGGCGGGGCGCGATGGCCATGACGGTTGCGTCGACGAACACGCATTGCCCGTATTGCTCGTTGCAGTGCGGCATCGTGTTGAGCCCAACCGACAACAATGGCGTTGCTGTCGAGCCTCAGCAGGATTTTCCCTCTAACCGGGGCGGGTTGTGCGCTAAGGGGTGGACGTCGGCGGATTTGCTTGCTCATCCCGATCGGTTGACCGCTCCGCTGGTGCGGGACCGACGCGATCTGCCGCTGCGGCCGGCGACGTGGGATGAGGCGCTGAGCCTCATCGTCACCGCCTTCGCCGATTGCCGGGACAGTCACGGCAACGATGCTGTGGGGTGTTTCGGCGGCGGTGGGTTGACCAACGAGAAGGCTTACCAGCTGGGTAAATTCGCCCGTGTCGCGTTGGGCAGTTCGGCGATCGACTACAACGGCCGCTTTTGTATGTCGTCGGCCGCAGTGGCTGGGACACGTGCTTTCGGGATTGACCGGGGAATGCCGTTTCCGCTTGCCGATATCGCTGAGACGGATGCGATCTTGTTGGTCGGCAGCAACCCGGGGGACACGTTGCCGCCGGCGATGCAGTTCTTCGACGCTGCCCGCGCGCGTGGTGCGCGGCGGGTAGTGATCGATCCGCGCCGTACCGCCACGGCGGCGAGGGCGGATCTGCATCTGCAACCGGTGCCGGGCACCGATTTGGCGTTGGCTAACGGGATGCTGCACGTGGCGGTGCGTCAGGGCTTGATCGATGAGTCCTATATCGCCGAGCGCACCACAGGGTTCGACGCGGTACGACGGGCGGTCCGGCTGTATTGGCCGGACCGGGTGGAGCGCATCACGGGGGTGCCGGAGGCCTCCCTGGTGGAGGCGGTGCGCATCCTCGGGGCCGCCGAGCGGGCGATGATCTTGACCGCGCGGGGCGCAGAACAGCATCACTCGGGTACCGATACTGTGCTGGCGTTTATCAACCTGGCGCTGGCGCTGGGGTTGCCGGGTCGGCCGTACTCGGGGTTCGCGACGGTCACCGGGCAGGGCAATGGTCAGGGCGGGCGTGAGCATGGTCTCAAAGCCGACCAGCTTCCTGGCTATCGGCGCCTGGATGATCCAGCCGCGCGGGAACACGTTGCCGCGGTGTGGAACGTGGCTGCCGAGGATCTACCGCAGCCGGGTGTGTCGGCCTACGAGCTGCTTGACCGGATCGGCACTCCTGGTGGGGTGCGGGCGTTGTGGGTGATGGGCTCCAACATTGTGGTGTCGGCGCCTAACGCTGGCCACGTGGCCGACCAGCTGCGGCACTTGGATTTCCTGGTCGTGTCGGACATTTTTCTGTCGGAGACCGCGGAGCTGGCTGATGTGGTGTTGCCGACTGCGCAGTGGGCCGAGGAGACGGGCACGATGACCAATTTGGAGGGCCGCGTGATTCTGCGTCAGGCCGCGGTGCCTGCCCCCGAGGGTGTGCGTACCGATCTTGAGGTGATCAGTGACGTCGCGCACCGGTTGGGTCATCGCGGCTTCTCCGCCGATTCGGAGACGGTGTTCGCTGAGCTCGGTCGGGCCAGCAAGGGCGGCAAGGCCGATTATTCGGGCATCACCTATGCCCGCATCAGTGCTCAGGACGGATTGTTCTGGCCGTGTACGTCGCCGCTGGACGGGGGTACGCCCCGGCTGTTCACGGTGGACTTCCCCACAGCGGATCGGCGGGCGCGATTTCACCTTGTCGAGCAGGTCGGTCCCGCCGAGGTGCCCGACGCCGAATTTCCCTACTATTTGACGACGGGCCGGCTGCTGCGCCAGTACCAGTCGGGCACTCAGACCCGTCGCGTCGCGGCGCTGCGCGAGGCCGAACCGGCCGCCCGGGTTGAGTTGCACGACACCTTGGCGCGTCGGATCGGGGTCACCGACGGAGATCTGGTGCGGCTGCGGACCCGCCGCGGCGAAGCGGTGATGGCCGCGCGCATCGATTCGGGTATTCGACCCGATACGGTGTTCACCCCGTTCCACTGGGGCGGGCAAGCCAACACCAATCAGCTCACCAATCCCGTTCTGGACCCGCATTCGCGGATGCCGGAATTCAAGGTGTGCGCGGTCGCCGTCGAGCGCGCACAACAGCCCACATCACCCTGTCCCGATGAGGAGAACAGCCCATGACCGATGGCAGCACCGCCCAGTTCCTGCAAGGCGCCTTCACGTTCACCGGGCATGGCCTGGAAAAGCCGGTGCCGCTGGATGATTCGCTGCGCTATGTGGTGCCCCCCGGGGTGACCACGCAGCCGGTCTATTTCCGTGGCGGCAACGCCAGCGACGAGCTGATCACCGTGGTGCTCATGCGGGATGGTGCACCGATGCGGTATTTCCCGATCGGCGCCAAGGACGCCATCCATGTGGCGTTGCGAGTGGTGGAAGACCTTCTGGGCGACACGGTTCTGGAGTTACTCGTCGCCGCCCCCGAGGGCTGCGCCGGGACCGTGATCGTCGACCTCGGCCTGGTCGAAGTCTGACCACCCGCCACGAGCGAAGAGGGAGTATTCGATGACTGTCACCGAGAACAGCACCATCCACACCGGCAACGGTCAGCGCTCGACGACCAAAGCGCGGCTGGTCGTGGTGGGCAACGGGATGGCCGGGGCCCGCGCCGTCGAGGAGATCCTGGCCCGCGACGGCGCCGACCTGTTTGACATCACGGTCTTCGGCGCCGAGCCCTACGGCAACTACAACCGCATCCTGTTGTCGAATGTGTTGGCTGGCAGCGACACTGCCGACGAGATCTACCTCAACCCGCTTGACTGGTATGCCGACAACGGCCTGGATCTGCGCGCCGGGGTGCGTGTGGTGCGCATCGATCCCTACGCCCACCTGGTCTGGGCCGACGACGGCACCCGGATGCGCTACGACAAGCTCATTCTGGCGACCGGCAGCCGATCGTTCTTCCCGCCTATGGAGGGCCTGTGGGCCGACGACACCACGCTCACCGACGGGGTGTTCGGGTTTCGCACCATCGATGACTGCTCGGCGATCGTCGACGCGGCCGGGCAGCGGTCCAAAGCGGTGGTGATCGGGGGTGGCCTCCTGGGTCTGGAAGCCGCCCGCGGATTACAGAGCCGCGGGCTGACTGTCGATGTCGTGCACGCGGCGCCGACGCTGATGGAGGCTCAACTCGACAGCACCGCCGGGGGGATTCTGCGGCGCTCGCTGGATCGGATCGGCATCGGTGTGCACGTGGAGAAGATCACCACTGGTATCCACACCGACGAACATGGTCGCCTCAGCGGCATCGAGTTCAAAGACGGCGGCACCCTGGACTGCGACATGCTCGTGATCTCGGCAGGGATCCGCCCCAACGTCGGAATCGCCCGCCGCGCAGGGCTCACTATCGAGCGTGCGATCGTGGTCGATGACCACATGCGCAGCGTTGATGATGACGACATCTACGTCGTCGGCGAATGCGCTCAGCACCGCGGCCAGGTCTACGGACTCGTCGCGCCGCTGTGGGAGCAGGCCGGCGTGCTGGCCGCACACATCACCGACACCGACAAGACCGCGGCCTATCACGGATCGCGTATCGCGACCAAGCTCAAGGTGGCAGGTGTCGACGTCGCGGCGATGGGCATCAAGGCTCCGCAACATGACGATGACGAGTTCGTGCAGTATTCCGAACCCAAACACGGCGTGTACAAAACCGTCATCGTCCGCGACGGCAAGCTGGTAGGAGCGACCCTGCTGGGAGATGTCAGCAAAGTATCGTTCCTCATGCAGGCCTTCGACCGGGGCCTGCCGCTACCCGAGGAGCGGGTCTCGCTGCTCTTCGACATCGGTACTCCGGATGTGGAGGTCGGCGCCGCTGAGCTCGCCGACGACGCGCAGGTCTGCAACTGCAACGGCGTCAGCAAGGCCACCCTGGTCGACTGCGTCAAAGGCGGAGAGAACACCGTCGCCGGCGTCATGAACACGACCCGCGCGGGCAAGGGCTGCGGTTCCTGCAAACAGCTGGTGACCCAGATCGTCGAATGGGCCGCCGGCGGCGCGGTCGAAGAGGACCCCGCGGCGTCCTGGTATGTGCCCGGTGTGCCCTACGACAAACCCACCCTGATGCAGAAAATCCGGGAACTGCAGCTTCATTCGGTGTCCTCGGTGTTCGCCGCGCTGGCTCCGGACGGCAAGGAGGACGCCAACTCCAAGATGGCGTTGGCCTCGCTGCTGAACATGATGTGGGGCTCCGAGTTCGTCGACGAACGCGACTCCCGGTTCATCAACGACCGGGTACACGCCAACATCCAACGCGACGGCACCTTCTCCGTCGTGCCCCAGATGAAGGGCGGCGTAACGAATTCCTGGCAACTGCGCCGCATCGCCGACGTCGCCGACAAGTACGCGATCCCGATGATCAAACTCACCGGCGGGCAGCGCATCGATCTGCTCGGCGTGCGCAAAGAAGACCTGCCCGCGGTGTGGGGCGATCTGGAGATGCCGTCGGGCTACGCCTACGGCAAGAGCTTCCGGACCGTGAAAACCTGTGTCGGCAGCGACTTTTGCCGCTACGGCCTCGGCGACTCCACCGCGCTCGGAATCGCCATCGAAGAGCGCTATCAAGGCCTGGCCAGCCCGGGCAAGATGAAACTGGCCGTCACCGGCTGTCCCCGCAACTGCGCCGAGGCGCTGTGCAAAGACCTCGGTGTGGTCGCTGTCGGGGAGGGACGCTGGGAAATCTATGTCGGCGGCGCCGCCGGCTCGCACGTGCGCAAAGGCGACCTGCTGGCCACCGTCGACACCCCCGACGAGGTCATGACACTGACCGGACGCTTCCTGCAGTACTACCGGGAGAACGCCAACTGGCTCGAACGCACCTACGCCTGGGTGCCCCGCGTCGGCATCGACAAAATCCGTGCCGTCGTCATCGACGACTCCGAAGGCATCGCCGAACAACTCGACGCGAACATGCAGAAATCCGTCGACGCCTACCAAGATCCGTGGAAAGACGGCCAGAACCCCGCCACCGCAGGCCAGTTCCGCACATCGTTGCCCCTGACCGTGCTGCCTCAGGTGCCGATCCGATGACCGAGGTCACCGTTGGCACCATCGACGACATTCCCGTCGGTGAAGGGCGCGCGTTCGCCGTCGACGGCGAACAGGTCGCGGTATTCCGGCTGCGCGACGGAACGCTGCGTGCCCTCGGCGCGGTGTGCCCGCACAAAGGAGGGCCGCTGGCCGACGGACTCGCCGACGACGGTGTCGTCGTCTGTCCGCTGCACGGCTACACCTACGATCTGTGCACGGGCGCCGAAGCCACCGGCACCGACATGTCCGTTTCCGTCTACCACGCCACCGCAGACCCCGACGGGACACTACGGGTCAGCGTCGCTAGCCGCACCGGTCCCGCCGCCGGGTAAAGATCGGATGGTCGATCAGACTCCGGCCTGCGCCATCCGGGTGCTCTTACGCAGGTAGCAGTACCACGTCACCGCCAGCAGCACGATGAAGAACACGACGTAGAACTGCAGTGCGGGTTCGATGTTGCCGAAGGTCGCCTTCGACCACGCGTAGGCCAGCGGCACGATGAATCCGCCGAACGCGCCGACCGAGGAGATGATGCCCAGCGCGCCGGCGGCCTGGCGGCGCATGAAGACCATCGTGTCCGGGTCTCCGCCGGCATCCTCACCTTTGACCCGGAAGATCTTCGAGATCATCCGGTAGGTCGAACCGTTGCCGATGCCGGTGGCGACGAAGAGGAACATGAAGGCCGCGAAGAACAGGGGAAGGTTCACCGCGCGGACCGACCACAACGCCGCTGCGGCACCGACCGCGAGCATGACGAAACTGACCGCGGTGATGCGGGCCCCGCCGATGCGATCCGACAACTTACCGCCCAGCGGTCGGGCCACCGAGCCGATGCCCGCACCGAGAAATGCCCACGTCAAGGCGATGTCGCCACGGTCGAACACCGCCTTGAGCAAGGTGGGAAAGGCCGCGGAGTAGCCGATGAACGAGCCGAAGGTACCGATGTAGAGCAGCGACATGATCCAGGTGTCGGCATGGCGCAAAGACTGGAACACTGGCTTCACGTCGGCCTTGGCCTCAGTCAAGTTGTTCATGAATAGAAACGCGCAGACCGCGGCCGCGACTGCGAAGGGCACGTAGAACAGCCCGGCCCTCGACAGTGCGACCCCACCGCCGGCCACCACGACCAGCGGAATGATCTTCTGCGCCACCGCGACCCCGATGTTGCCGCCGGCGGCGTTGAGGCCCAACGCCCAGCCCTTCTCCCGCTCGGGGTAGAAGAACGAGATGTTCGCCATCGAGGACGCGAAGTTGCCGCCACCAAAACCCGCGGTCGCCGCGATCAGACACAGCGCGACGAAGGGAAACCCAGGATTGCTGACCGCCCACGCCATTAACAGGCACGGCACCAGCAACAGGATCGCCGAGACGACGGTCCAGTTGCGGCCGCCGAACACCGGCACCGCGAACGTGTAGGGGATGCGCAGGAACGCCCCGACCCCGCTGGGAACCGCCACCAACCACAGCGCCTGAGTGGTGGTCAGCGCCCAGCCCGACGCCGCGGCGCTGCCGTCGGCGGCCGCAGTCATCTGCACCACCACGATGCTCCACAACAGCCACACCGAAAAGCCGATGTGCTCAGCGAAGATCGAGAAGATCAGGTTGCGCCGCGCGATCGGCCGACCCACACTGCCCCAGAACTCCGGGTCTTCGGGGCGCCACTCATCAATCCAATGCTTACCCGCGTGATGCCGATGCGGAGGGTGGGTGAGCACCGCAGGTTCGGTAGGCGCCATATCGGATACTCCTAGCTCCCAGCAGCGACAGATGACGACGTTGGCCGCCGCGCTCGGGTCACGGGATGACGTGTAACGCTCAAAGCTAGGGACGCCGTGTTACCGATCTGCTGGGCTACTGTTACGCCACGGAAACGGCGTAATCGCTGTAGCGCCTCCCGCCCACACGCCGCGACGGGTACCTGCGCGTGCCCGTGTTCTCTGAACGGTCCCCCACCGACGCTGCAATAGTGGTGGCTGTGGGCACCCGACCATGGCACGACCTCACAGGTTTCAGCATCGCTGTCACCGCACAACGCCGCGCAGACGAATTCATCACTCTCCTCGAGCGCCACGGCGCCCACACCATTCATGCTCCGGCCATCCACATCGTCCACCTCGTCGAGGACGATCAGCTACGGGATGTAACCCAACAAGTCATCGATTCCCCGCCCGACGTTCTCGTCGTCACGACAGGCTTCGGTTTTCGCAGCTGGATCGACGCAGCTCACGCCTGGCAGCTTGCCGATACCCTCGTCGCGGTACTGCGCCGCCTTCGAATTGTGGCGCGCGGACCCAAAGCGCTCGGCGCCGTCCGGCAAGCGGGTCTGCACGAAGAATGGTCGGCCCAGTCGGAATCCTCGAACGAAGTCGTCACCCGGCTCCTCGCGCAGGGCGTCACCG
>MDTD01152249.1_pt1 | contig 11031 bp, 9 predicted proteins | sample 811221 | NCBI WGS metagenome assembly MDTD01 (sample SAMN05326646, study PRJNA326480) | marine metagenome | isolation source: seawater | place: Pacific Ocean: South West | collected 2011
GAGGATACAGGAAGGTTTTGGGCAGCTATGTGGGTTTCATGCGCATGCGCCGTATCCTTAACCGGTGACGGCTGACGCATAAGGCAGACCAATGGGATCATGATGACACCGCAGGCAACCGCAATACCAATGTGGACGTGCCGCCAACCAAATTCGTCAATAGCGAACTGCATAATCGGCGGCCAAACGGCACCCGAGATGTAGTTACCGCTGGCAACGATAGCGACGGCGATGCCGCGACGACGCCGAAACCACATAGTTATATCGGCAACTAGCGGGCCAAGAAATGCCGACCCCCCCAACATGCCAATCAGGAGTGCCTGAACAGCGACGAATTGCCACAGGCTTTGAGACAGCGCGGCCAAAGTATAACCGATACAAAGCATCACTGTTCCCAGCAAAAGAGGTATCGTGACACCGAAACGATCTGAAATTCGGCCCATAAAGATGCCACCCAGGGCGAATCCTGCCATGGTTGCAAGGTAGGGCACCGAGGCGTCACCGCGGTCGATGGCGAACTCTGCCTCGATCGCTGGCAGAACGACAACAGAAGACCATAAAGAAATGCCGCCTACTGTACTGAGAATTAGTGCGATCCCGAGCCGGCACCACGCGTATCCGCCGTCCATTGGGTTCGATGTACAGTCAGAATCTCTCATGGCGGCACTGTTTCTCACGGCGCCATCCAGGGCAAGTGGAGAATTATTCTGTGGGTGGATGTAATTCTAAGGCGAGATTTCACTTAGACAGAAATTCAGAATTTATTTCATGAAAAACGTTAGACATCTTGACGTGGTTCCTTGTTAAGCAGTGCTATTTTCCTTATTCAAATTAGTTGGATTTGTAAGAGGTGAGTGAAAAATGAATTCTAATCTTTCGCCAACTGGCAGCGATCCGGTCGAATCTCTCTCGCAGGCCTTTAATCGGGTAATGAGGGAGGCGCAAGATTGGAAGCGTATTATGAGCCTCGAGGCGGATGCGGTTATCACTGTTTATTTGGACATGAAGTCACCACACGCATATATCGCTGTTCGACCAACATTGGAATTGGCGCGTGACTTTAGAGTCAGGCTCGATTTTAGACCTTATACGCTGAGTTATACTGGTATGGGTATCAGTAAATCATTGGAGAATAATGAGCGTCGCCCGCCCTCGGCTGAGGCCGATCGACGGGCTCGAATGTTCTACAAAACAGCTCGCCAATACACTGCACTTCAGAGGTTACCTCTTAGGAGTCCTTACCGACTTTTGGATGCAAGCCTGGCTCACAGAACATTTTTGTTTAGTAAAAAACAGATGCTCGAGATCCCTTTTATGATGAGCGTTTGCCTTCGTGGCTGGGGTAGCGGATGGAGAGATATTGAAATCGAGTCAATCGATCAAATGCGCAATACACTCAATGACTTGAAGGCCAATCTGGATGGTTATGAGACTTTCGTGGAACCTGGAGGACAGGGAGAACAAGAGCTATCTGATTGCATGGAGGAGGCAAATGCCAGCGGGTTTGTAGGAACGCCGCATTATGTGTTTCACGATGTTTTATCGGGTCGTCAAATTGAACTTTTTGGCCGAGAGCATCTCACCTTGATCCGCTCAAAACTCTTAGAGCAGGGTCTCGCTCGAAACGACGACGTTAGAGCAGAGTTTTCTCACGCATGGAAAGGGCCATAAGCAAAGCATGATTTATAATTTGTTATATGTGAAGCATAGGTCATTTTTACCAAGTTAACATGGTCAACCAATACAAGTATTATGGAATTTACCCGAGCATGATCGACCTCTCACCTCACCTACTCGCCTCAGTTATGAGACGTGCCGCAGTCCCGCTTACAAAACGCTATCGAGACGCATAACTTTTATGAAGTCTTAGCTAGCCGCCTGAGTGAGGTCGAATTCGTTGCTGACGATTACAGCACTGCTGATACTATGATTTGGGCGTAGTTTCACACATATTGATGCTATGGAATGTTCCCGATAGGTTTGCAGTATCTAGGTCGTTGGGTTTAGGGCCTCTGTGCTCGCCCTACTCGCTAGCGAGGGATATTAATGCCACCGACAACGGCAGTGCTTAGAAACAAAAGAAGTTGGCTGGAAGCATGATAATTCAGCTACTGTCACTAAAGAAACTTGCTTTATTCTTGGTCTTAACAGATTTCCACAAATCACTGTAAATAGATAATTTTTAATTATTTATAGCTAAATATAAATTTATTCCATTTCCAAAATGGCAATGGTGTTACATACGGCCTCTGGTTACAGGTTTCTCCAGCCAGGGACTTTGAATTTAAGACCCTGCATTAATAGTGTTGAAAATGATCAACCGTCACAAAGAAACGTTGTCAGTAATTAACTATCAGTTACTTATTCTTTGAGGAACTCAGCGATCACATGGCGTTTATCAAGTTGGCGGTAATGCCTTATTCAACCGCCTTAAAAAGGGTGACGATGTTATCCTGGTTCTCCAGGTCTCTGACCAATTTGACCGCAGTCACGGCACGGCCCTGGCCGATTACTGGAGTTGCAAGACGAGTAAACTTGTCTACCAGACGAGCTTCCTGAGCGTCCAAATCTGTTGCTGGCAAACCCACATCTGCTGTGGTCGAGAGTTCCAGACCGTTTATGAGCTTGATATAAAGCTTTGCAGCATATCGATTATTCAACGCAGTGGCATCTACATCGACCTTCCGCCTGAGTGCTTTCAAATCGTCCCGGGAGGCGATTTCGTCCGTATATGCATTGTCGTCGCTCGTATCCAAACCACTAAGCGCCATTGCTATACAGTGACGTATAGAGAACTTTACCTCCAGGCCTGTTTTGGGCTCTGTAATATCGCATACGGATTGGTGGCCAGGAGCAACGTGAGTATTAATTGTTTCAATATCAGCAGGCGTGAACTCGTATTTATCACGAAGCGAATTGGCGGCCTCTATGCTAGAATGGATAAGATAACAGGCTGCGTGATACTTGAATAGGTTCTGTTCAACAGCATACAAGGCCTTTGTGTCGGGTCGGATTGATAACGGTGTAAATTCTGTCGACTGAGTTAGTCCGAAACCTTGGGGACATTCCAAGACGTCGTTGCGGCTGGTAAAGCCTCTTCCCGCCCAACGAGCCGCCATGAGGCCATTCATAGCAGCCTTGCCCGCATGTAAGGGTTTGCACATGGTTCCAAACATGGACTTCAAGCCAGCGGCCTGGGTGCCAGCAATTCCGATGGCCATCGAGGCTTGATTTGCATCCAAGCCAAGCAGTCTTGACGCGCCCGCAGCTGCCCCAAAGGTGCCGACTGTTGCCGTAGCATGCCAGCCATGATCATAGTGGGCCAACCCCATCATCTCGCCAATCAAGCACTCCACTTCATAACCCACACAAAAGGCCTCTAGAAGGTCTCGGCCTGAGGCCCCATTCTGCTCGGCTATAGCCAAGAGCGCTGGTAAGACGGGAACGGTTGGATGTCCATGTAGACGTTTGTTAACATCGTCGTAATCGAGTGCGTGTGAGGCTGCACCGTTAATCATCGCGGCGAAGCTCTGCGTGGTGCGGGTATCGCGACCTAAAATGGGTGCTTGCCCTGACTCGCCTGAGAAGATTGCGTCATCGACGAGAATATCGACTAACGGGTCCTTGGTGCCGGCTAGGGTTACACCAAGCCAGTCTAGAAGGCAGTGTTTTGCCCAACGGATTGGGATTGCGCCCAATTCGCTGCCATCGAAAGACGCGATCCAATTTCCGATTTCACGGGTAGGCGCTGTTGTCGAGTTGGGAGAGTTACTGTCTGGCATTAAGTTACCTAATTTCTTAATGATAGAGAGGGAGAAGTTTTGGCGAAGCTTGGTTTAAAGGCAGTTTATCATAGGCGGTTATACTTGACGAAAATGTTTTTCCTTATGCTCCAACAGAGAGCGTTTTGGCTTTTCATATTCTATTCGCAGCCGCCAAGTCGCGATATACGCGGCTGGACACTACCTAGCCCGCTGGTGGCAATACAATCTCAATTTCGACCGATATTACGCCTATGTCTCGTGGTAATGCCTTCAATACTTGTCTAATGCATCGATGTTGTGCCTTCAGTTTATGAACCTAAGTACCATTGTGCGTTGCGCTTTTCTGTAAATGATCTCAGTCCCTCCGCGGCTTCCTCCGTGCGGCGCTTTCGTGCGTGATCGCATGCGAGTTCAAGGGCTAGGTTGTCATCGATTTCCAGGTTGGAGGTCTCGAAAATGATTTTCTTGGTGTCCGCTATAGCGTTAGGTCCATTCTTCAAGATGGTGTCGATTACGGGTGCGGCGGCTGCTTCCAATTCGCCTGTCGCACACACTTCATGGACCAAACCTAGAGTTTGCGCCGTGCGCGCATCAAAGTGTTCACCGGTAATCGCATATCGACGGAGGTTACGGGTTCCCATGGCGGCTGCAAGTTGCGGCAGAATAGGACCCGCATGCAAACCCCAGCGAACTTCTGCGATTGAGAAAAACGCGTCCTCCGAAGCAATCACAATATCGCAGGCTGCTGCGATCCCAGTTCCACCGCCCACGCATGCACCGTGTATCAATGCGATCGTTGGTTTGAGGCATAAATCCAGAAATCGAATTGCATCAGTGGTATTTTTTGAAACAGCTAGATTGTCAGCGTCTGAGCGTGCCGAGACTTCATTGATCCATCTAAGGTCGGCACCGGCTTGGAAATGTCGTCCCTTTCCGCGAAGTACGATCACCCTGACCTTAGGATCGGCACCCAATTTTCTGACACCATTTAAAAGAGCGTCAATGACTTCACCATTGTAAGCATTGTTGACACCGGGGCGATTGATCGAGACGTTTGCAACGCCACGGGCGTCTATATTGCAAAGGATGACGGGTTCAGACATAAGGTGGGCTCCTGATTATCCAAAGAGAGAGACTTGTAGCCTGCGGGGTTTGCCTGGACAAACCCCAGCTAACGCCGCACACATATTAAATGGATAAAAAAACTCGATTAAGCGCTTCCGACGTTAAGTTGATTCGGAAAGAAACGACTCATCAAGGTTATTTTCGCATTGATCGATACAATGTGCGCCATCGGCAGTTTGTTGGCGCTATGGGGCCAGAGATCAGTCGGGAGATTTTTGAACGTGGTCATGCCGCGTCTGTCCTTATGTATGATCCGGACATGGACTTGTTAGTATTTATAGAACAGTTCCGTCCGGGTGCCTACGCGGCACTATCCTCGCCCTGGTTCAAACAAGATGGCTCGCCGTGGCTTATTGAGATTGTCGCAGGCATTATCGAGGATGATGAGGATCCTGGTGACGTGGTTCGTCGGGAAGCTGTTGAGGAGGCTGGATGCACGGTCGATGAGTTAGAACTCATTTCTCACTATCTGGTGACGCCCGGAGGGTCATCGGAGTCTATGTTTTCATACTGTGGTCGAGTCGATGCATCTGATGTGGGAGGGATCCATGGCTTGGCCGAAGAAGGTGAAGACATCCGAGTTTTTACCATGACACCCGAAGAGGCCTTCAATGCCGTAAAGATGGGTCATATTCAAAACTCAATGACTATCATCCCGGTTCTGTGGTTTCGTGATAATCGGGAACGTTTGCGCGATAAATGGCGGCGGAGGCCTTAGATTTGATGCCGCTTGAACCGGCGGTTTGGGCGGCCTATTTATACAAAATCACCAGCTTCTTCATTTAATTTTTCCGGAAATCAATCATGGATATTCGTAACGGTTTTATCGGTTCGGTTGGCAACACGCCATTAATCCGTTTGAATAAATTATCCGACGAAACGGGTTGTGAAATCCTTGGAAAGGCTGAATTCTTAAATCCCGGATCCTCTGTTAAGGACCGAGCTGCGCTGTTCATTATCAAGGACGCGGAGGAACGCGGTGCTTTGAGACCGGGGGGGCACATCGTCGAGGGTACGGCCGGTAACACCGGCATAGGGCTGGCTTTAGTAGCTAACGCCCGTGGCTATAAAACAACCATCGTTATTCCGGAAACCCAAAGTCAAGAAAAGAAGGATATGCTGCGACTTTGCGGTGCAGAGTTGATCGAGAACCCCGCGCTTCCATTCTCTGATCCCAATAATTATCAACACGTTGCCCGGCGGCTGGCGGTTGAGTTGGCGGAGCAAGATCCGGGTGGTGTTATTTTTGCAGACCAATGGAATAACCTTGCCAACCGTCGAGCCCACTATGAAACCACAGGGCCGGAAATTTGGGCGCAAACTGAGGGCAAGGTTGATGGCTTCATCTGTGCCATTGGTACGGGCGGCACCATTGCGGGCACATCCACCTTCCTGAAGGAAAAAAAACCGAACATCAAGATTGGTCTTGCCGACCCTGGTGGTGCAGCCATGTACAGCCACTTTGCACACGGTGAAATTAAGTCTGAGGGTGGCTCGATTACTGAAGGTATCGGCCTTGGCCGAGTCACGCCGATCATCGAGGACATAACTGTCGACAAGCCCTATCAAATTCCTGACGATGAAGCTTTGCCTATCGTCTTTGATCTTCTTGAGCACGAAGGGCTATGCCTAGGCGGGTCCAGTGGCATCAACGTTGCCGGTGCGGTTCGTCTCGCTAAGGAATTAGGCCCTGGCCACACGATTGTGACTATCCTGTGTGACTATGGCACGCGTTATCAATCTAAGCTTTTCAATCCGTCGTTCCTGCGCGAGAAAGGATTGCCTGTTCCTCACTGGCTGGATTGAGCCTAATGACTTATGCCAACTCGGAAGCCCTTGTCTCCACTGAATGGCTTGCAGATCATCTGCAAGCACCTGATGTTCGCGTTGTGGATGCCACATGGTATCTTCCAAATGATGGGCGCCTTGGTATAGATACTTTCAATGAGGGTCATATCCCGGGTGCGGTATTTTTCGACATTGATGAGATTGCTGATACTGGTAGTGATCTGCCGCACATGTTGCCTAGCCCTGAGAAGTTCTCGTCTCGGGTGCGAAAGCTAGGCCTTGGAGACGGCTTACGTATTGTTGTGTACGATGCCAATGGCGGATTCATGGCAGCATGTAGAGTATGGTGGATGTTTCGGGCATTTGGCCACGACAACGTCGCCGTACTGAACGGTGGTTTGCCGAAATGGTTGGCCGAGGAGCGGCCTCTGAGTGATCATCCAATTCAGGTCCAGGAACGACACTTTACGGCTCGACACAATAATTTCCTTGTCCGCAACGTCGATCAGTTAATCGCCAACCTAGATACTCACAAAGAGCAGGTGATCGACGTGCGCAGTCCTGGTCGCTTTGCGGGTACTGAGGCAGAACCGCGCGCCGGGCTTCGTAGTGGGCATATTCCGGACGCCATCAATGTGCCGATTCCCTTGATCATGGATCCAACAAATTATTTCGCCTTCCGCTCGTCTGCTGAAATACAGAACAACCTGGACACTGCAGGTCTTGACCCAAAACGCCCATTGGTCGCCTCCTGCGGGTCGGGCGTCACCGCCTGTGTGGTTGGCCTTGGCCTCTACTTGATTGGACAAAAGGAAGTCGCCATTTACGACGGTTCATGGACGGAATGGGGTGGCAGGGAAGACACGCCCATAACTATAGATTGACTCTGCCATGCCTGAGCCGGCGGAGACACTTTGTAGCGTCGTCACATACTTGGAAATGGTGGCAAAGCCGACGGCACCTAATCTGCCTCGTCCCGCACTCAGAATCGCCCTTATGCGTGCCGAGCAGCCTACGCTGTCCTTCTATCGCTATCTCTTCGATTCCATTGGTGAAGACTGGCTATGGTTTTCACGCCGGTTCATGGACGACGACACCCTAACCAAAATCATTCAGCACGAATTGGTCGAAGTTTATGTGCTCTATGTTGGCGGTGTTCCTGGAGGATTAGGCGAATTGGATCGACGTGCGGAGGGTCAAATTGAACTCTCATTCTTTGGCTTGATTCCTGAATTCGTTGGTCGCGGCCTAGGAAAATATTTTTTGCGCTGGCTAGTTGATCAGGCATGGACTTATGAGCCAGAGCGCCTTTGGCTCCATACATGCGATCTCGATCACCCGAACGCGTTATCGGTATATCAGAAGGTCGGCTTTACGCCCTATAAGCGCGAGACGGAGAGCTTCAAAAACCCTCAAACGGAGGGACATTTCCCAAAATGGGTTGATCGCCGGCCGAGCTAATGACCAAGACAGACGGCGCCGACTGCCATGGCTGCACCCGCTTGCACAGGGTCGATCACCGGCATACCTAGCTCAGCCTCCAAAGCCATGCGGTGCCTGGCCATGCCTGCGCATCCAAGAATAACGCTTCTCGCACCGTCCTTATCGCGCAGATCCGACCCCACTTCCACTAAACGTTTGAAAGCGCCATCCGCGGATGTCGACTCCGCAACAGTCATGTTGATGGGCCGGTCGCCGGCACAAAAATGTGCCATGCCTCGCTCTTCAAGATGTTTCATATGACGCGGTACAGATTGGTCTAAGATGGATATGACACCAAAGTGTCCGCCGCGCGTGACGGCCGTTAGGATCGCACTTTCGGCCATGCCGAAGACGGGTCTGCTTGTTTCTTGGCGAGCTGCCTCCAGACCAGGGTCGCTATAACACGCGATGACAAAGGCAGCGGCCTCCCCATCACTCTTAACCTCTTCCTTGACCAGCGTGGCGGCAACACGGACGTCCTCGTCGCTCTCGACGCCGAAGGGACCATTAGCAATTGTCACGCAGTCGATTTTAGGACCGTTGTTCAGTCGGAGCGGTTCGACAGCTTGACTCATAGCCTGGGTTACGCTGTCGTTGGAGTTTGGGTTGATTATGCGTATCAAAGACATGCTTACAAAATTTCGGCACCAAAGTTCCGTTGGGGATCGAGTTCCATCTGTAGGTTTCCGGCGGGCAAGGCGGCGTTATGCCCGGGTGTACGGTCTAGAAACGATCCGCTTCCTGGTTCGACCTGAAGTTCATTGTCTCGGACGATTATTCGGCCTTGGTTGATTACTGTCTCTGGCCAGCCCGTTAGTTCCATGCCCTCGTAGGGTGTGTAATCCATGTTGTCATGAAGCATCTCGTGGCTGACAGTCACGGATTTTTTAGGATCCCAAATCACAAGATCCGCGTCACTGCCTACAGCGATAGTGCCCTTACGCGGGTGGAGCCCATATATCTTCGACGCGTTTGTTGCTGTCAACGCAACGAATTCGTTTACGGAGATCCGTCCCTTGTTAACCCCTTCGGAGAACAACAGTGGCATACGAAGCTCTATGCCCGGAACCCCGTTGGCAACCTGCTTAAAGGTTGGGTTGGCCCCGGCTCTGAGCTTACCCGTATTATCAAAGCGATAAGGGGCATGGTCAGAGTGACAAACCTGAAACGTGCCGTTTGTTAGGCCGCGCCAAATCGCCTCTTGGTCATCCTTGTTCCTCGGCGGCGGGCTGCAACAGAATTTGGCTCCTTCGGCCCCGTCGCGGTCAAGGTCGTCGGCCGTGAGGAAAAGGTACTGGGGACAGGTTTCTCCATAAATTTTTAATCCCTTGTTGCGCGCGTTCAGAATGGCATTAGCAGCCTCTTCCGTGGACACATGGACGATCAACATGGGCGTATCTACCAGTCTGGCCAACTGAATAGCGCGTTGTGAGGCCTCTGCCTCAGCAATTCGTGCATGCGCCATAGCGTGGAATTTTGGCGCTGTATTGCCGCCGTCGATCAATTTCTCAGCTAGCCAGTTGATCACCTCATTATTCTCTGCGTGGACCATAGTCATAGCGCCGTGCTTGCGGGCGACAGAGAGCACGTCAAGCATCTGTTTGTCGTCAATTTTCAGGAGTTCATAGGTCATGTAGACCTTGAAGGATGTGTAACCATCCATGATCAGGGCGGGTAACTCCTGACCCAAGACCTGTTCCGTTGGATCGGAAACGATGAGGTGGAAGGTATAGTCGATAACAGACTTTGGATCGGCACGATCCCGATAAGTTCTAACAACGTCACGAAGGCTCTGACCTCTATGCTGAGCGGCAAAAGGGATGATCGTTGTGTTCCCGCCGAACGCTGCGGAAATGGATCCTGACTTGTAGTCATCGGCGGTCATGATGCCGGCAGCAGATTCTTGTTCGATATGGCAGTGCGCCTCAACTCCACCTGGAAGCACCATCTTGCCGGCGGCATTTATTGTGTTTTTTGCACCACTGAGGCCTTCAGCCAACGCCACGATGCGACCGTCAATTACTCCTATATCGCTTTGGAAGGTATCTGACGCCGTCGCAATCGTACCCCCGGTTACTACGATATCAAACTCAGACATGCGAGGCACCTCCTGAAGGCATACTTTCAGTGGAAGCATTTGCTTTCATAGTTTTAATGGAACTGACCTTAGTGTGCCACTAAATGCGCACTAATACCCTGGTCGGCGACGTTATCTATTTGGGTTTAATATCTCTCAGTCAGAAGATAAAGTTTTTGGAATGATATTTTACCCAAATTTAATGTGCTAAAATTTGGCTTAGGAAAAGCTTGGTTCGGTCATGTTGGGGGTTATCGAAAAACTGATGAGGGTCATTTTGTTCGATAATCTCCCCTTCATCCATAAAAATTACCCGGTCTGCGACAGTTTTTGCGAAGCCCATTTCATGGCTGACGACAATCATCGTCATGCCAGTATCGGCAAGCTCAACCATGACATCCAGGACTTCTTTGATCATCTCCGGGTCCAGCGCTGATGTCGGCTCGTCAAACAGCATGATTTTGGGGCTCATGCAAAGAGACCGTGCAATCGCCACCCTCTGTTGTTGACCGCCTGACAGTTGACCTGGATACTTCTTGGCCTGTTCGGGAATTTTTACGCGTTCGAGATAATGCATGGCTGCATCTTCAGCCTCGGCTTTTGGCGTCTGGCGTACCCAAATTGGGCCTAAAGTGCAATTTTCCAATACGGTTAGGTGTGGAAATAGATTGAAACTTTGGAATACCATCCCAACTTCTTGACGGATTAAATCAATTTTTTTTAGGTCATTTGTTAATTCGATATTGTCGACAATAATTTGCCCTTTCTGGTGCTCTTCTAGACGATTTATACACC
>MDTD01067405.1_pt1 | contig 11029 bp, 6 predicted proteins | sample 811221 | NCBI WGS metagenome assembly MDTD01 (sample SAMN05326646, study PRJNA326480) | marine metagenome | isolation source: seawater | place: Pacific Ocean: South West | collected 2011
ATCTCTGCCTGCAGCCTCGACATAAGACAAATCAGGTTTCAAATCATGAGTGATTGGTGTCGGTACGGTAACCAGAACTACATCACAATGGGGCACTGCCTCCGCTGCAGATGTGGTAATATGCCATCTTTCTGCTCCTGGCTGGGGAACAATATCATCGACATCAGGATCTCCGGTTGGGTTTTTGCCTTGTGACACCATGTCAACTGTACGCTGTGAAACATCTACGCCCCAAACCGTAAAACCAGAGTCATGAAAGCCTATTGCAGTTGGCAAACCGACGTATCCAAGGCCGATTATGCCAACAGTAAGACTACCATCTTTAGCCAAATCAGCAAAGTTAGAATCCCATCCCATGTAAAAACGCTAAGATAACTTAGCATTCAATATAACGGTAGTTCATAACCCATCATTTCTAATATCAAATACAATAGTAGAGTACTGGTGAGAGGTTTATGGATGCTGAGTTGTTGTTCGAACCGTCTTGCGACATGGTTGGAAATACGATTTATTGCTCAATCGAAACTAATGTAATTGATGGAGAGTTTGCTTTTTATGTCAATCTAGATGGTGAACGTAAAGCAACGTTTTGGTATACGGACATACCATCGGTGGAATATATTTGCGGTGATCAAATTATCAATACATACGAAATTGTATTCTTTATCAGGATTAATGGTGAGGAAATTATTTCCAAATCAATAACTAAGAAAACAAACTGGTCAATATGCGATGGTGTTTTAGAAGCAGTAAGAAATCTAGTTGATGAAAAATCAACAATATTGGAATTTGGAAGTGGTATGGGTAGCAAAACATTGGCTGAGATTTGTACCGTATACTCGATTGAACATGACGAGAGATTCTTACATATTCATGAATCGGTGAATTATATACATGCGCCACTTAAAGAAATCGAACCGCTATCAGACTTCGATGAAACTAAATGGTATGATGTCGAAACAATAAGAGAAAGTCTTCCTGATAAAATTGACTTGATTTTGGTTGATGGTCCGCCGGAGAAATACGGTAGGTCGGGACTTTTGCATCAACTTGAGATGCTTAATAGAAATTGTATTTGGATTATTGATGATGTATTGCGTGAAAAAGATCAAAAATTAGCAAATTACATCGCATTAAAACTAAATTTGATTCAGTATAGGTTTTGGAATTTTTCTATCTTATCTCCTCTATCAATGGCACAAGAAATCGTTAATGAGATCAGAAAAAAATCTATATCTGTAATGGATAGTATGTCAAAACATTATCTAGATATCTATTATCCTTCTCGCTGATGGAATTAGTTAATATCATACAAAATTAGATTAATTTGTTCTTTATTGCAATAGTATTGAAAAACAGTATTAACGACGGAAGGCTATGGGTTCCAACTTTACTCCAATCGAGTTGGGTAAAACACCATCAACATTTCAAGCACCAACCGTTATGGTTGGTAATATTATTAAAAATAAACAACTGTTAAAGAATCTAATTTCAAGGGATTTCAAAATTAATTATTATGGCCATTTTCTTGGTTACTTTTGGTCTTTGCTAGAACCGATTGCTTTGACAGCAATATTCTATGTTGTTTTCGTTATACTAAGGGGTGATACAGATACTCTATTGCCCTTGAAAATAATGATCGGTATTCTATTATATTCTACATTTTCTAAGACATTGAGCAGCTGTACATCATGTTTGGTATCAAATGCATCATTGATACAACAGGTATACTTCCCAAGAGAGATTTTCCCAACAGCAATATCTGGCTTCAGACTGATATCTCTATGCTTGAGTATTTTGATAATCTTCCCGTACATGGTCTATGAAAATCTTAGTGTAACTCCGTATATGATCTTGATGCCAATTTCAATGCTATGCTTGGTGTTGATGGCACAAGGGTTTGGGATGATGACAGCATCAATTCAAGTAAAAATAAGAGATACAAAACAGGTAGTTGATTTAGTCCTAAGGGCTGCATTTTTCCTATCAGGAGTATTCTTTGGTGCTGAGCATATTCCACCTGAAAATTTGGACACATTCTTACTAAACCCTGTAGCAGTATTCTTGGAAATGGGTCGAGTGGCGGTTTTAGGAGAAATGAATTATCTGCAATGGAATCACATAAGCCGTTCGATAATATTTTCAGTAGTTGTTTTCCTTACGGGATCTATAATTTTTGTAAAAAATGAAAGGAAGGCGGTGAAGTTTTTATGAGTGAAAACCCCGCTATTTTCATAGAAAATGCTGTATTAGATTTTCCAGTGGTGAAATCAAGTGGTGCACTTTTGAAAGAAATTTTTGTTAGACGAAATAGTGCAAAATCAAAAAATTTCTACAGAGCAGTTGATAATGTAAGTTTGTCAATAAGAAAGGGAGAGGTTGTAGGATTGATTGGTCCCAACGGTGCAGGAAAGAGTACATTACTTAGAATGATGGCAGGAATTTATGCACCGGACGAAGGTAAAATTGTCATAAATGGCAAAGTATCTTTGTTAGCAGGTTTGGGAGCCGGATTCCAGAAAAATCTTACAGGAAGAGAAAATATCTATCTCGCAGGAAGTATCTATGGAATTGAATATCAAAAATTGAATTCGCTTGTCCCCGCAATTGTGGTTTTTTCTGGAATTGGCGATTTTATTGATCAGCCAATTAGAACTTATTCTTCTGGAATGCGTGCGAGACTGGCTTTTTCAATTGCCTCTGCTTTGTCACCAGAAATTTTGCTGATTGACGAAGTTATGTCAGTCGGCGACAGTGCATTTAGGGAAAAATCGAAGAACAGGATTTTAGAGATGGTCAAAAGTGATGCAACAGTTGTAATTGTAAGTCATAATGCTCAATTGTTGCGAGATATATGTGATAGAGTAATCTGTCTTTCTAAAGGCAAAGTTGATCTTGACACAGACCAACCAAGGGAAGCAATATTGCGGTATAGAGAACTAAGTGAGGCTGCTTGAGTATGTTTCCTAATATCATGAGGAAATTACCCTTTTTCCATCATCAACCTCCAGTTTCACTTCCATTGAGGAAAGCAGTTATTTTGTCCCTTAAACGTCCAGTACAGTTAATTAAAATTCAAGAAATAATATCAAAACAAATTAACTCCAAAGGTAAGAAAGCCATAGATGATATGGATGTTGCGTTAAACTATCTCAGAAAAAATCGAATGGGGAAAAATGATGCAGGCAACTTCTTTGTTTCATGCATTAGAAGTTTAGCTGCATGGGATATAGAATTATCAATCAAATTTGGTTTAGATAAAGTAAAACAGCTCCCTGATAGAAGGGCTGTCAATACTTTAGTTACAAATCTAGTTAGGTTAAACAGGAACGAAGAGGCGATATTTCTACTTCAATCGGTTAGAAAAGATACTAGGTTGAAAATGAAAGCCAATCAAATAATGAATCTATTAAAGAAAGAAAATGTTACCCCTAAATTAGAAGACTGCCCATTTATTTTTGATTTTAATCAAAAACAGAAATTAACAAGGAATACAATTTACTTCAATAGTCCTATTTTACTCAAAAGGGAAGAGCTGAATAACGACCTTCAGAATTATTCTCTTGACTTAGTTGGTAATTTAGAGATAAATCCTATTGAACCGGAAACCGCTGTAATCGCTGTTTTTGAGTTTTTTGATACCTTAGGTGAAAAGATTGAATTTAGTCAAATAAACGGTTTAACTAATTCCAAAAATGTAGGATGGTATTCTTATCTTCGCCACAATGAAGATGGCTCTTTTGCAGTTAGTTTTGATTTAAACATAGAAGTATCTACAATCAGGTTGGGCTTTAGAACATGGCATGCCAAATCACCAGTATATCTTAAACCGAATTTTGATTTAAAACGATCATCATATGCGGAAATATCTCTTGAATTCAATCAATTTTTGTCAAATGTAAATCTTGCTGATTGTGATAAATTAGTTTTCATTTTTTCAGGCACCACATTTTTCCAACCCATCAAAGCCAATAGACCAATAAATCTCGCAAGGGAATACTTACGGAGAGGAATACCAGTTATATTCAGTTATCATAGGTGGAAAAAGTCTGATAAGATTCCAGAGTATGAAGGGGATATACTTTTTCAAATGCCTATTGATATTACTGCGAAAATGTTGCCATTAATTTCAGAAATCAAAGGAATAAATGAGAAGATATTCTTTGTTTCTTACCCTCATCCTGTGGTGACAAAGTACATCAATAGATACAGAGTAAATTCTTGGAGAGTAATTTATGATGCGAGGGATGATTGGGAAGAATTTAATCAAGTAAACCAGGCTAAATGGTATCAAAAATACAATGAGAAGTATATCATCAATAATTCTTGCATAACTACAGCAGTGAGTGAGCCCTTGGTAAAAAAACTTCAAAATTGGTCAGAAAATAAACAAATTCATCTTTCAAGAAACGGTTTAAGGGAAGACTTTGTTGATAAGTCTTACAAACAAACAAACTTGTCAACCAATATCATCGGATATTTTGGACATTTAACTGCCAGTTGGTTCGATTGGGAATCATTAGTACAAGTAGCCAAAAATAGACCGAATTATTACTTTGAGATAATTGGTCATTCTGAACCGAAATCACTCAGCCTGCCTTCAAATGTAACTATTCTAGGTCCGAAAAATCATTTAGAGATAAATGAAATAGCAAGTAATTGGAGTGTCGCAATAATCCCATTCAAAGTTTCTAAATTATCAGATGCTGTAGATCCGATAAAGATTTATGAGTATCTTGCGTTAAATTTGCCAGTTGTATCTTTTAATATGCCTCAAATAGAAAACTATCCAAATACTCTGATAGCAAATAATGTCGAAGAGTTTTGCGAATCTATTGATGAATTTATTAGACATAAGCCTAATTTTAAATTCGCTAAGAAATGGCTGAAAAATAATACTTGGGCTAGTAGGGTAGATGAGTATGATAAATTAATTCAACAGACAGACCATGACAATATTTTCGGGATGGTGAGTAATTGAAAATTCTGTTTCTTTATCGATACGGTATATTGGGAGGGGTTTGTACTCAGTTGTATCATCGTTTATTGAACTTTGATAAAAGCATAGAAGTTCATTGTGGTTTTAGAAATGATTTTGGAATATCAAAAATGTTTCAAGGATTAGCTAAACTACATTTTGATTTGACACCGGTTAAGATTGCCAATTTACTTGATCAAGAAAACTTTGATGTTGTTATCATTATTGATACAGAGGAGTATTTGCATGCAGTTAATCAATCAACTCATAATGGATCTGTAATTGTTGAAGTTCATACTAGTATTGAGAAAAACCTTCAATATCTATCTAATATTGAGAGTTCAGATATAGATGCTATAATCGTGGTGTCTCAGTATATCAAGAACCGGGTACAAAAATTAACTTATCAAAAATTAGTAGATGTGCCGGTAATTATCTTTCCAAACGTAGTTGATTCTGATATTTTTTACCCTGTAAATGTTGAACCAAATGGTGTGCCGGTTGTTGGATGGGTCGGAAAGTTGGATGACCATAAAAATTGGAGAGATTTTTTAAGGATATGCTCTCAGATAAAATCGTATCAAAATAACATCGAATTTTGGATAGTGGGTGGCGAAACCTCTACAGAATCTAAGAAGAATGACTTTTTGAAATACGCTGACAAATTAGATTTGTTGTATAATTTGAAATGGTTCGATAGGATTGAGAACGACAAAATGAGGTTGATTTATTCTACTATATCTAAAAGAAAAGGCCTTTGCTTAGTCACAAGTAAAGCCGAATCATTTGGAATGTCTATTATTGAAAGCCTTCTGTGTGGGTGCCCGGTAATTGCCACAAATGTTGGAGCCATTCCTGAGATTAACAGCAAAACAGATACTCTAAAACTATACAATTATGGTGATTTGTCAAACGCAGTCAATCTTTCAATAGAAATGTTAGGAAATCATGAACAAGTGATTGATAAATTAACTCGAGATAGAAATGGATTAGTTCAATCTTATTCTAGCCAGAAAAATTCGAGAGATTACTATTTATTGATGGAAAATTTGATACAAAATAATGGGGTTGATTACGACAAACTAGTATCCAAGTTAAGCAAATCAACTTTAATTTTTGACAAAATTTTTGATTATGATAATATAATTAGACCACAGAACCATCAACCACCAGAGATTAAATTTACAGATAAGTTTGGACGCAAACCAAAAGTATGCAGCATAATGGATGAATTCTCATATAATTCTTTCAAAGACTATTTCGATTTAATCAACATATCATCGAAGGATTGGCAAAATGAGTTATTGAGTCATAAACCAGACTTTTTCTTTTTAGAATCTGCTTGGAAAGGTCATAATTATCAATGGGAGCACAAGATAAACAGAACAGATGATGAGTTGCTTAAGTTACTAACATTTTGTAGAGAGAAAAATATTCCTACAGTATTTTGGAACAAAGAAGACCCTGTGCATTTCAATACATTTCTTTCAACAGCAATCCAATGTGACTATGTATTCACCACGGATGTTGATTGTATTAGCAATTACAAATCAATATTAGGGCACAACCGAGTATATTTGTTGCCATTTGCCGCAAATCCAAACATACATAACCCAATAAAAAAATTCGATAGAAAACAAGGAGCATCTTTTGCAGGAGCTTACTACAAGAAATATAAAGCTCGAAATGAAAATTTTTCTAGCATAGTCAATGCTCTTGAATCAGTTATAGATTTGGATATCTTTGACAGATTTTTCAATGATCAAGATGAAAGGTATGCATTTCCAGATGACTTCCATCAATATATTAGGGGGAATCTTCCTTATACGGAAATAGATAAGGCATACAAAGGCTATGAATACGGGATTAATCTCAACACAATAAAACAATCTCAATCGATGTTTGCAAGAAGAGTGTATGAACTGATGGCATCGAATACAGCAATAATTAGTAACTTTTCAAGAGGACTTCGAACAAATTTTGGTGATTTAGTAATTTCGTCAGACAATCAATCTTGGATAAAATCTGAATTAATTGATTTTAAACCTATGTTGAGACTAAAGAAATATATTGCATTAAGGAAACTTCTGTCAGAAAACACATATGGTCACAGAGTAAAATACATGTTGAGTAAAATATGTATTAATTATGAATTTAAGAATAAATCAGCAAGAATACTCTTTATTTGTTCAGTAAAGGATAATTCTGAAATAAAGGAAATACTGAAGCATGTAAATAGACAGAAAAACATAGATTCAGAAGTTATTTTTGTCGCCGAAAACGTTGAAAATAAAAATTTAGATGGGATTTTGGATAGGAAATACCTTATTGACAATTTTGAAGAAAAAATCAAAGGTTTTGATTATTTTATAGAAGTTGATCTTAATGATTATTTGGCTGAAAATTGTATTTATGACATGACATTAGTTAAAGAATACTTTGATTTTGACATTGTAACTAAACTAAATTATCTCACCTTTGAATTCGGTAAAATAAAGACTACTAATGAGCATTTATCTAGTGATTATGAATTAGTTTCAACAATAAACCCGCACTGTTCATTATTCTCGAATAATACAGAAGCTGTCAACTTTTTCAAGTCTCTAGACAACACAGACAAATCTAAGTTTATTTCAACCAATCTAAATGTGTTGTCTATTCCTGAGTTTGATTATGTGAGATGTAAAGATAAGAATCCCGCTTTTTCAAATATCGCCAAAAAATTTGATTCAAATGATTATTTGATGAATACAGGATTGCCTCTTACAGAGATATTGTCGGAATCAGAGGACATTACTAGTGATGAAATGTATAATCAAGCGGGAAATAAATTAAATTTTGATTGGTTTTTCAAAAATATATCAGTTGAGAGAGTGGAAAACATAGATTTCGAGTTGCAAGAAAATAGTTTGATGATAACATCAGAATTATCAACACTTGAACACAACTACTTGTACTCAAAGATATACTTAGAAAGAAATCAGTTGTTAGATGGTAATGAATGTATATTCTTTGAAATTAGCCCAGGACTCGATGTAATGATTGTGGCATTTTACTTTGATGATTCAAAGGCTAAACTTTCAAGCCAGGTTCTCAATGCTAATACTAACCACGAATTAGACATTCCCAAAAAGTGCGCTTATGTTCAATTTTCACTGAGAATTAGAGGGGGAGGGTCATGTGAAATAAAGCAACTATTGCTAGAAAAGAAAAATGTTGCACCTCAAAAAATCTTCACAGCAAATAAGAATTTAGTTTTGACTGATAACTACCCTTCTTATGAGAATTTATATCGAAATCAGTTTATTCACAGTAGAGTGCAAGGGTATAAATCGAATCAGGTTGGGTTTGATATTTTTGTATTAAAACCAAACACTGGAATTAAATATCGTGAATTTCAAAATGTTGATGTAATGCAAGGATCAACTGATGCATTATTGAATTTAGTGAAAGTGAATGGTTATCAAAATATTTTTGTCCACTTCTTGAATAAAGAAATGTGGGAAACGATTTCAAATCTTCCGATAAGTGTTAACATATTTATTTGGGCTCATGGAGCCGAAATACAACCATATGAGCGAAGGAAATTCAATTACAACACACCGAGTGAACATAAACAGGCAAAAAAAATAAGCAAAGAAAGAATGATATTTTGGAAAAATGTTTTCAGTAGCCTAAAAGATAATATGAAGATGATTTTCGTATCAAATTATTTCTCGAGTGAAGTATTTTCTGATATTGGCATAACACTTGAGAAACAACAATACCGAGTCATTCATAACCCGATTGATACCGATAGATTCAGCTATACTACTAAAGATACAAGTCAAAGGTTCAAAATATTATCAATAAGGACTTTTGCATCTAGAAAGTATGCCAATGATATTTCCGTTAAAGTAATACTGGAATTATCAAAACATCCACAGTTTGAAAAAATGGAGTTCCTAATTTGCGGGGATGGTGAATTATTCGATGAAATAACTCAGCCACTACATGAATTTTCAAATGTCACTCTTAATAGAGGATTCTTATCTAATGAAGAGTATGAAGACATTTTCAATGACTATGGGATTTTCTTAACACCAACTCGGTGGGATTCGCATGGAGTTTCCAGAGATGAAGCAATGTCTGCTGGCTTGGTTCCGGTAACCAATAGTGTATCTGCTATTCCTGAGTTTGTTGACGATAGCTGTGCTGTTTTGGGGCCAAACGAAGACTATCTTTCTCTAGCAGAAGGCATAATAAAAATGATTGATGATAAGAATTTATTCTCTGAAAAGTCTCTAAATGCTTCAAATAGGGTTCGAAGTCAATCTTCTTCACATAAAATTATCAAGAAGGAATTAGGATTAATTGAGGGATTAAGAGAATGATAAAACCGATTATTTTAGTGGTTGGCGCAAGGCCAAATTTCATGAAAATTGCACCAATTTACGCTGAATTGCAGTCACGTGGTCAAGAATTGATTTTACTACACACCGGACAACATTATGACGATAATATGTCAAAGGTATTTTTCGATGATTTAGGCATGCCAAAGCCAGATATTTACATGGGAATTGGTAGTGGTAGCCATGCGTATCAAACGGGAACAGTAATGATTGAATTTGAGAAAATTTGTCAAGAAAAAGACCCCTCAATGGTAGTCGTTGTTGGCGATGTAAACTCGACAGTCGCTTGTACGATTGTCTGTGCAAAAATGGGAATTCCATGTGCGCATGTTGAAGCAGGACTACGGTCATTTGACCGAGATATGCCAGAGGAAATTAATCGAATCTTAACTGATTCAGTGGCTGATTTACTACTCACTCCATCGCCTGATGGAGACCAGCACCTTCGAGCAGAGGGAATCGCAGAAGAGCGAATTATTCGGGTAGGGAATGTAATGATAGACAGCCTTTACAACAATCTTGCTAGGGCAGAAAGTAGTTCAATACAGGATGATTTAGGATTAGAGGATGATTACTCCATCCTGACTTTACATCGACCTTCTAATGTCGATGACGAAGAAATTTTTTCTGGGATAATCTCAGCATTGGAAGTAATTGGCAAGGAAATACAAATTGTCTTTCCAATGCATCCAAGAACCGAAAAGATGGCCAAACAATTCTCACTCTATGAGCGGATTGCATCGATTTCAAAAATCAAGATTACTGGCCCGGTTGGCTATCTCGATTTTGTGGCTCTAATGTCCAACTCAAAACTTGTGTTAACAGATTCTGGAGGCTTGCAAGAAGAGACTACTGCACTTGGAATTCCTTGTATAACCTTGCGTGAAAATACCGAGCGACCAATTACCGTTACTGAAGGAACCAATACTATTGTTGGCTGTGATCCCGAATTAATCAAATCAACAGCTCTTGACGCATTAACTACTGGTGGTAAATCTGGTAGAATTCCCGATATGTGGGACGGTAAAACCGCACATAGAATCGCTGATGTTCTGATAAATTATATCCAAAATAATGGTGATTGAATGAAAGTTTTGCATGTACTTGCAAATAGTCCACCTGACGTTAATGGTTATGCAATTAGAACCCAGAAAATCCTCAGCAATCAATCCAATGAACTAGTTGGCTTGACTTCTCCTTGGTATCCAAATCGAGAATCTATGATAGATGATTTTGAAATTGATGGAGTAAAATACTACCGTACTATACATCCGCAGTGGAAGAACAACCCAAAGATTTCACATAAATTGGTTAAATTATTGACTAGAAAACCAGACATCAGTTCTCAAAACGCGCCCGTGGAAAATGAGGCAACAAAAATCCTACCATTGCGCATTTTCGATTTTTTTTATTTTGGTATATTCAAGCTTGGCCGTGCAGCAAGGCACTTTTTTAGAATCGGTTGGAAAGTAGTTGAGGAAAAAATCCTCATGAAGTATTTCATGAAGCGAATAATTGAGGTTGCCAAACAAGAAAAGGTCGACCTTATCCACGCTCACACACCTTACCGAGTAGGACTTCCTGCCCTTAGAGCAGCCAGGAAATTGAAATTACCTTTTGTCTATGAGATGCGAGGAATGTGGGAGGAAACCGCGGTTGC
>MDTD01178071.1_pt1 | contig 11029 bp, 11 predicted proteins | sample 811221 | NCBI WGS metagenome assembly MDTD01 (sample SAMN05326646, study PRJNA326480) | marine metagenome | isolation source: seawater | place: Pacific Ocean: South West | collected 2011
CAACGCGCGTCCTCGCCGTGTAAATGCGAGGTGTTTGGGATTGCCGGACCAGAGCATGAGCGCCAAGAAACCTCTCGTCATCGTTACCCGCAAGCTTCCCGATGTCATCGAGACGCGGTTGATGGAACTATTCAACACCCGTCTCAATCTGGAAGACACGCCGTTGTCAAAGCCGGAACTCACGGCCGCTGTCACCGAAGCGGATGTATTGGTGCCAACCGTTACCGACCGTATCGATGCGGAGATACTGTCCCAAGCGGGAGACAACCTCAAGCTCATCGCCTCATTCGGCACTGGGATTGATCATATCGATTTTGCGGCAACGAAGGCGAAGGGAATAACCATCACTAATACACCGGGTGTGCTGACTGAAGACACCGCGGACATGACCATGGCCCTGATCCTAGCGGCACCGCGGCGCCTTTCGGAAGGCGAACGACTCGTGCGGACGGAGAAATGGGAAGGCTGGGGCCCCACCCTGATGCTCGGCCACCGAATCTGGGGTAAACGCCTCGGAATCGTCGGGATGGGGCGCATCGGTCAAGCCATCGCACACCGGGCGCGGGGATTCGGCCTATCGATCCACTATCACAACCGCCGCCGCGTCCATGAGGAGATCGAGACGGAACTTGAGGCGACCTATTGGGAAAGCCTCGATCAGATGTTGGCGCATATGGACATCATCTCCGTCAACTGTCCCCATACGCCGGCAACCTTCCATCTTCTCTCCGAGCGGCGCCTCAAGCTGATGAAGCCGCACGCCTATATAGTCAATACTAGCCGCGGCGAAGTCATCAACGAAGCAGCCCTCACCCGCATGCTGGCGACCGGGAAAATTGCCGGTGCTGGCCTCGACGTGTTCGAGCACGAACCCGCCGTTAATCCGAAACTGCTGCAATTAGAGAACGTCATCCTGTTGCCTCATATGGGATCGGCGACGCTCGAGGGCCGCGTCGATATGGGCGAGAAAGTCATCGTCAATATCAAGACCTTTGCCGACGGGCACACGCCGCCAGATCGGGTCGTGGAGACGATGTTCTAGACCTTACTCGGCGGCGGCGGCCGTACCGAGGTCGCGAATGGTCGGGTTATCACCACACAGCGCACATGCGTGATCGCGGCGGACTTTGAGACTCCGCGTATCTGAATTCATCGCATCGTAGAGCACAAGCCGGCCCGACAGGCTCTGCCCGAGACCGAGCAGCTCCTTCAGAGCCTCCGTCGCCTGCATGGTCCCGAGAACTCCCGCGACCGAGCCGAAGATACCGGCCTGCTCACAGCGCGGTACCATGCCTGGTGCCGGCGGATGCGGGAAGATGCAGCGATAGCAGGGGGCATCCTCGCCTTCATAAGCCTTGATCGTCGTGATCTGCCCTTCGTAGCGCAGCAGTGCTGCCGATACCAACGGTGTCTTCGTGAGATAGCACGCATCGTTGATCATATAGCGCGTGTCAAAATTGTCGGAGCCGTCGAGCACCAGATCGTACTGACCAATCAGGTCGAGCGCATTCTCGGGCAAAATGCGAAATGGGTGCTGGTGTACAACCACCTCCGGATTGATCGACTTCAACCTCGCGGCGGCACTTTCCACCTTCGGGCGATCAATGTCTTCGGTGCCGTGGACGATCTGCCGCTGTAGGTTGGTAATGTCGACGACATCGTCATCGACCACGCCCAGCGTGCCAACGCCCGCAGCCGCGAGATACATGAGAACCGGCGAGCCGAGGCCTCCCGCACCGATAACGAGGACCCGAGACTCCAGCAGTTTGATTTGCCCTTCCTCGCCGACCTCCTCGAGGACGACGTGGCGGGCATATCGCATCAATTGTTCGTCGCTGATTTCATCCATGGCGCCTCACAATTTGTCAAAAAGCGGCGTTGAAAGATAGCGTTCTGCAAAAGACGGTATGATCACGACGATGCGTCGTCCATGCATTTCCGGCCGCTCGCACAACTCTACAGCCGCCGCTAGGGCAGCACCCGCGGAAATTCCAACCGGAAGACCCTCGGCCGAAGCCGTGCGCCGGGCCATGCGAAACGCGGTTTCATTTGCGATGGGGATGACTTCATCGATCAAGGCAGTCTCAAGAATCGAAGGCACGAAACCGGCGCCGATTCCTTCGATCATATGCTGCCCGGCGCGGCCGCCGGACAGGACCTGGCTGTCCTCGGGTTCAACGGCAATGATGCGAATCGCCGGATCACGGTCCTTCAGCACGGCGGCACAGCCGGTCAACGTGCCGCCCGTACCGACACTCGTCACCAATACGTCGAGGCGTCCGCCCGTATCACTCCAGATTTCTTCCGCTGTTGTCTCGCGGTGGGCCAATGGATTTGCTGGGTTGTCGAACTGCTGTGGCATTACGGCATCCGCTAATTCCGCGACCAGTTCTTCCGCCCTAGCGATCGCACCCCGCATGCCTTGCGTGGCCGGGGTCAGTTCAAGTTCGGCGCCGAGCAGCAACAGCATGCGCCGCCGCTCCATCGACATCGATTCGGGCATGGTCAGTATCAGCCGGTATCCCTTGGCCGCGGCGACAAACGCCAGTGCGATTCCCGTGTTGCCGGATGTCGGCTCAACCAACACCGTGTTCTCTGTCAGACGGCCGGAACCCTCGAGGTCTTCGATCATGGCGAGGCCAATTCGGTCTTTCACCGAACCGAGCGGGTTAAAGAACTCAAGCTTCGCGAGAATTTCCGCCGTGACCCCTTCGGCGGCCGCCAATCGCGAAAGCCGCACCAGCGGCGTTCCGCCAATCGTATCGAGGATGCTGTCGCAAATCCTCTCTTGGCCGGTCGGGAGGCCGTCTGCCATCGCCCTCAAATCGCAAAGTCGAGCGCGGCTGGCGGGCAACCGCTTTCGATACCGGATGCGCGCGCTCGGCCACACAGGTCTTCGATGTTCACGTCATCCAACTTGGCGAGCGCCTCGTCCTGCAGTTCTTGCCAGATTGGCCGCAGCACCTCGCGCCCGAGATCGGAACCGGTACTGCTTTCAACCGGATCGGTGGTGTCTTCCATCGCAGCGACGATACGCGTGATCTCGCCGAGTGTGACACGCCGGCGTTCACGCGCCAGCCTGTATCCACCGCGCGGGCCCCGAACGCCGCTCAAAACACCCTCCCGGACGAGACGCTGCAGGACCTGTTCGAGATAGCGGCGCGGTATATCTTGGCGGGCCGCAATATCCTTGCTCTGTACCGGGACATCAGCCGCGTTATAGGCAATGTCGGCCACGGCTTCGATTGCGAACATCAACTTGCGGGAAAGACGGAGCATTGGCGATTACCCGCCCGACGTACCGGTCGAGCCGAAGCCGCCCGCGCCGCGCTCGCTGTCGTCGAGGGACTCAACCGCGTTCCAACTGACTTGAGAGACAGGTGCCACAACCATCTGCGCGATCCGCATACCGCGCTCGACGACAAACGATTCCTGCCCGAGGTTCGCCAGGATAATGCCGATCTCGCCGCGGTAGTCGGCGTCAATCGTGCCGGGTGTATTCAGCAAGGTAAGGCCGTTCTTCAACGCAAGGCCTGAACGCGGCCGGATTTGCGCCTCGTAGCCCCGCGGCAGAGATAGCGCAATACCGGTCGGGATCAACGTGCGCTCACCCGGCGCAAGCGATAGGTCCTCGGAAACGGCCGCCAGAAGATCGACGCCCGCGCTATCCGGCGTTGCGTATTCCGGCAAGGGCAGGTCAGCGCCATGCGGTAGCCGCGTGATATCAACGGCGACCGCGCTCATTCGGCAGCTCCGAGATGGCCCGCTATCCGCTCCGCCAGACGCGCGGCAACCTCCTGTTTCGAGAGACGCGGCCAATCCTCCACACCGTCCTCATGAACGAAATGGATGCGGTTCGAATCGCCCCCGAACGTGCCGGTCTCGGGCGAGACGTCATTGGCCAGAATCCAGTCGCATCCTTTGCGAGCGCGCTTCTCGACCGCGTGTTCGATGACCTTCTCGGTCTCGGCCGCAAATCCGACGACAAGCCCAGGCCGCCGGTTCTCCGCCTCGGAGAGCGATTTCAAAATGTCGGGATTTTCTGTCAGCTCCAGAACAGGCGGACCACTGCCGTCCTTCTTCATTTTTTCCGTCGCCGACGCCACAACGGTCCAGTCAGAGACAGCCGCCGCACATACCGCAACGTCCGCCGGCAACGCGGCCTCACATGCCGCCAGCATGTCCGCCGCCGATTCGACATGCACCACCTGGACGCCGGTAGGATCCGGCAGATCGACGGGCCCGGTAATCAGCGCGGTCTCCGCACCAAGCCCGGCGAGCGCCGCTGCGACCGCATGTCCCTGCTTGCCGGAAGAATGATTCGAGAGATAGCGTACGGGATCGATCGCCTCCCGCGTGGGGCCGCTGGTCACAAGCGCCCGGCAGCCTGTCAGGGGCCGCGTACCGGGACCACTGAAATGAGCCTCAATCGCCTCGACAATTGTCATCGGTTCGGCCATTCGTCCGAAGCCGTATTCGCCGCAGGCCATGTTACCCGCATCCGGCCCGATCCGAATCAGGCCGCGGTCCTCGAGCGCCTTAATATTCGCCTGCGTCGCGGCATGCTCCCACATCCGCACGTTCATGGCTGGGGCGAACATTACCGGTTTGTCGGTCGCCAGCAGCATTGTGGTCGCTAGATCGCTCGCAAGCCCCGCGGCCATGCGCGCCATGATATCGGCGGTCGCAGGCGCGACGACCAATAAATCCGCACTCCGGGACAACTGGATATGACCCATCTCGGATTCATCGGTCAGCGAAAAGATCTCTCCGTAGACCTTATCCTCGCTCAACGCGGAGAGCGACAACGGTGTGACAAATTGCGCACCGCCCTCGGTCAGGACGCACCGTACGGCAATGCCCCGCTCTCGGAGGCGGCGGATCAAGTTCAGGCTCTTATAGGCAGCAATACCGCCCGAGACGATCAGCAGAACACGCTTTTCAGCGGACATGGGGTGGTACCCCTTTCAATCGAAGAATTTTTACATTCCGAAACTGTATTTAATGGCTAGGCGGCAAATGGACAAGCAGTGCCGGAATTTATCACGTTGCTAAAAAAAGTTAACGGCGAGCATCGCGCCCAAGATCAGACCGAATGCAACCCAGGCCAGCCACCGCCACCCACTCGCCTGGCCCTTACCCCGAAACGCATCGACCGTCTCCGGATGCAGGCGCACACCGTCGGCGGACACCATCTCCGTCAGAGCGTCAAGTTTCGACAGGTATCGCGGCAGCCGTTCCGCTAACCGGGCTGCGTCCGCTGCGAGGTCGCGAAGCCGCGCTTCCGGCCCGCGATTCTCCCTCATCCAGTCGGCGATCAACGGCTCGGACAGCATCCACATGTTGCTTTCCGGATCGAGTTTGCGGCCCACCCCTTCCGCCACCAGCATGGTTTTCTGCAACAACAGCAACTGCGGCTGCGTTTCCATTTCGAATGTCCGGGTGACCTGAAACAGCTGGCCCAACAACTTAGCAATGGAGATTTCGTTCTGCGGCTTGCCGAGGATCGGCTCCGCGATGGCCCGGCAGGCCTGTGCGAAGCCCCCGAGGGATTTGTCGTTCGGCACGTATCCGGCGGCGAAATGCACCTCCGCAACCTTCATGTAATCCCGTTCGAGAAAGGCGATCAGCATATCGGCGAGAAAATAGCGCGTATCGCGATCGAGGCGGCCCATGATGCCGAAGTCTACTGGACTGAGCACGCCATCCGGGCACACGAACATGTTGCCGGGGTGCATATCGGCGTGAAAGAAGCCGTCGCGAAAGACCTGGTTGAAGAAGACACGGGTCGATTGCTCAAGGACCGCGCGCGGCGCAATCCCGGAGGTTTCCAACTCATCAATTTCGTCGATCGGGGAACCTTCGATCCGCTCCAGCGTTAGGACCCGCCGCGAGGTGCGCTCCCAATCAACGGCCGGAACCCGAAACCCCGGGTCATCGATGAAATTCTCCGCCAACTCACCCGCGGCGGCGGCCTCAAGGCGCAGGTCCATTTCGAGGACGACGGTCTCCTCGAAATTTTGGACAACATCGCGCGGCTTCAGACGATGCGCTGCCGGAACAAACCGCTCGATCACGCCGGCGATCCAATAGAAAAATTGAATGTCGCGATTGAAAGCGTCCTCGATGCCGGGGCGCAGAATCTTGACGGCGACCGCAACGCCGTCATGGCGTTCGGCAAAATGGACTTGCGCGATCGAGGCAGCTGCGGCCGGTGTTTCGTCAAACACGGCGAATAGCGCATCCACCGTTGTGTCGAGCTCACGCTCGAGCGTCGCCTTTGCCTCGCTCGTTGGAAATGGCGGCAGCGCATCCTGCAACTCGGACAAGTCGTCGGCGACCTCGTCCCCGATCAAGTCCCCGCGAACCGCGAGGGATTGTCCCAGCTTCACGAATGTGGGGCCGAGCGTCTGCAATGCGGTCGCCAGACGTTCACCAGGACGCTCGGTCTCCCGGCGGCGTTCGACGAGCCGCAAAGTGCGGATAAGCCATGCGGGTGCTCCAAAACTCTGCAGCGGAAACAGCGCACCATGACGCGACAGCGAACAGAGAACTCGGATCAACCGCAACCCGTGGACAATACCGGCGCTCATTCTCTATCGCTCCTAAGCGGAGTCAAATCCGCCAGCCTTGATGGATTGCGACGATACCGCGGGAAAGATTCCTGAAACTAGTCCGCTCAAGACCGGCCGCGGCCATCCGTGTGGCCAACTCTTCCTGGGGCGGAAACCGGCGGATGCTCTCCGCGAGATACTGATAGGCGTCTGCGTCACGCGCCACGAACCGGCCAAGCAAGGGCAGAACGCCGAAGGAGAAGCGGTCGTAAAGCTCCAAAAGGACGGGGTCCGCCACCCGGCTGAACTCCAGGCAAAGAAACCGGCCTCCCGGCCGCAACACCCGCCGCGTTTCACGCAAGGCAGCATCTATATCGGTCACATTGCGCAGTCCGAACGCGATGGTATATGCATCCACCGACCGATCCGGCATCGGCAATGCTTCGGCATCCCCAACCAGCCAGTCGATACCGGCCGCCTTGTTCATGTCGATTGCACGGTCTCGGCCGACGCGGACCATATTCGCGTTGATATCGCAAACAGTCACTCTGTCGCCCCCCGCCGACAGGAAGCGGGTTGCGATGTCTCCCGTACCGCCGGCAACGTCCAGGAGGTGCAGGCCCGGGCGTGGGCGGAGCTGATCGATTAAGCTGGCCTTCCACAGCCGATGCACCCCGCCGGACATCAGATCGTTCATCAGATCGTAACGACCGGACACACTATCAAAGACACCGCGCACCATGGATGCCTTGTCGGCCGACGCCACTTCCTGAAACCCGAAGTGGGTCCGAGCCTCCGGCGGCATATCGATTTTTTCACGGCTTTCCATCGCCGCGACGATAGCCTAGCGGGTTGCTCTTTGCTAGAACGGCCGCATGCCTGAGTTACCTGAAGTCGAAACCGTCTGCCGGGGCCTTCGCCCCAAGCTCGAAGGCCAGAAATTGGTCCGTGTTATTCAGCGACGCCAAGATCTGCGCTTTCCGCTGCCGGAGGATTTTGCCGCGCGCCTGGAAGGGCGCACCGTCGAGCGCATCGAAAGGCGGGCGAAGTATATGCTTCTCCATCTCGACGATGGATGGACACTGATGGGCCATCTCGGGATGTCGGGCCGCATGACGGTGATCGACGGGCCGCCGCCACCGGCGGGTCGACACGACCATATCGAACTCTGCACGGAAGCCGGCGCGACGGTTCGATACAATGACGCGCGACGTTTCGGGTTCATGGACCTAATCGAGACGGATGCGCTTGGCACCCATCCGGTGTTGCGCACATTAGGACCTGAACCGCTATCCAACGCCTTCAACGCCGTAGCACTGGGGGAAGCGCTGAAAGGTCGCCGGACACCGATAAAGGCGGCGCTGCTCGATCAGAAGGTCGTCGCCGGACTCGGAAATATTTATGTTTGTGAAGCGCTCTTTCGGGCCTCCATTTCCCCCCGGCGAAGCGCCCATACAATACCGGGCCGCCGCGCCGAGCGGCTTGTGCCGGAAATCCGTAACGTTCTTGAAGCGGCCATTGCCGCGGGCGGCTCGTCGCTGCGGGACTATGTGCAGGCGGACGGTGAGCTCGGTTATTTTCAGCATAATTGGCGCGTCTATGGCCGCGAGGGCGAGCCATGTTCGTTCGATGGATGCAGCGGCACGATCGGCCGCATCGTCCAATCGGGCCGTTCGACTTTCTATTGCGGAAAACACCAGAGATGACCAAAGTGCCGGCGACCATGCGCCGTCTTGCAATCCTATTCTCACTCCTCGCCGTTATTTCGGCGGCCGCCAACGCTCAGGATTTTGTACCTGGCTTTGAAGATTTGCCCCTCATGCCGGGCCTCTCACCAATCGCGGGTTCGGGGCACGTATTCGATTCGCCAGCCGGCCGACTGGTAGAAAGCCACGCAAGGGGTGCGGTAACCCGCGCCGACGTCATCACATTTTACCGGGAAAGTCTGGTAGCGCTCGGATGGTCCGAGACGGGTCCGGTGCAATTCCGCCGAGAAAATGAAATACTGCGCATCGAGGCCTCCGGCCGGGACGGCAACCTTCAGGTTCTGTTCCGGTTGGCACCCGATCGGCGCTGAACCTGAAAAACCAATGAACATAAGGGAGCCCAGACATGGCTTACGAACACATTCTTGTCGAGACTCGCGGGCCAGTCGGCTTGATCACGCTCAACCGACCAAAAGCGATGAACGCGCTTTGCGCGGATTTAGCACGGGAAATCGCTGAGGCTGTGGATGTCTATGAAGCCGATGAGACGATCGGCGCGCTTGTCGTCACCGGATCTGAGAAGGCCTTTTGCGCTGGAGCCGACATCAAGGAGATGGCGGACAAGAACTACATGGATGTCTACAAGGAAGATTTCATCACCGTAAACTGGGAGCGCCTATCCCATTGCCGCAAGCCTGTCGTTGCCGCCGTAGCGGGATACGCGCTCGGCGGCGGATGTGAATTCGCCATGATGTGCGACTTCATTCTGGCCGCAGAGAATGCGAAGTTCGGCCAGCCGGAGATTCTGATCGGAACTATCCCGGGTGCGGGCGGCACCCAGCGGCTGACCCGGTTTATCGGCAAATCGAAAGCGATGGAGATGGTGTTGACCGGCCGCATGATGGACGCAGAAGAAGCCGAGCGCGCCGGACTTGTCAGCCGGATCGTGCCACTGGAAGAACTGGTCGACGAGGCCGTGCAAACAGCCGAGAAGATGGCAAACCTTTCGCGCCCCATCGTCATGCTGGCGAAGGAATCGGTCAATCGGGCGTACGAGACAACCTTGGCTGAGGGTGTTCGCTTTGAGCGTCGGGTCTTTCACTCGACCTTCGCGACCGAAGATCAGAAGGAAGGCATGGCGGCGTTTGCCGAGAAACGAACCGCTGACTTCAAGCACAGGTAGGCGCGGTCTATTCACGGCAGCGCCGCGAGGGGCGCCACGCCTAGCTGGAACCTTGGAATTCCTTGCGTTCTGGGCTTGACGGACGCCTTTGGCGGCTCTATAACGCGCGCCGCTCATAAAGATGTGACGAACGGAATTCAAAATGGCAAACAGCCGATCCGCAAAGAAACGTATCCGGCAGGCCGCGCGCCGGACCGACCGTAACCGGGCTCGCCGCAGCCGCGTGCGTAGTTATATCCGGAAGGTCGAAGAAGCGATCGCGAGTGGCGATAAGTCCGCCGCCGAAGACGCCTTCAAGGCCGCGATGCCCGAACTGCATCGCACTGCTCAGAAGGGCGCGTTGCACAAGAACACAACCGGCCGCAAACTCTCGGGTCTCTCGCGACGCATTAACGCGATGTAGGCAACCGAAGATTGTCGGACACCGATACGGCCGCCGCGCTATCGCGAGCGGTCGTTTTCTATTGTGGAAGACAGCGCCAGACCGATTCGCAATTGAGTCAATCAATTTATTTCCATTGTTCTCCTTTCAGTCCCGTTGCGGGCAACATTAAGCGTCGTTACAGTCCTCGATATAGCCATCGACTGGGGGAGGTCGGATCGGTCGCACCGGTCCGGCAACACGGATACCACAATACGAACGAGACAAAGAACGGCAATAAAGACGAAGCTACTTTTTTGAGTAATTTTTTGCCGCAAAATCGCGGAAGTATTGTATTTAGCGCTGGATATCGAATCCGGAAAGGATTGACTTATCCCGGCATACCTTCGGAGACGGTTATGGTCCGGCTGCAGGGCGGGCCGATGATGTGGCAAATTCGTCGCGCGCCTTTGGTGGCGGCATAGAGTCGGGGTTACGGTCCTAATGGATGACAAACTCGCGGCCCAATGGGCAAGAATCAGAGGTCGACTAAGAGCTGAGTATGGCGAGGCCGCTTACAGAAGCTGGTTGAAGCCGATGACTCTCATCGGTGTCGAGGGTAGCCGCGTGCGAATTTCCGTGCCTACCCGATTCATGTGCGACTGGATCGAATCACAATATATTGAACGTCTGAACGACCTGTGGACCATTGAGGGAACATCCATGGAAGGCGTTGATCTTTTCGTTTCCGGCGGCGCAACAGCCTCAAGCGGATCGCCACCAGAAGTAGCTCATCCAGTGCCCATGCGCGATAAGACGGCGCAGGACACCTTAGGCGCACCTCTCGATCCGCGCTTCACTTTCGAGAATTTCATCGTCGGCAAGCCGAACGAACTCGCGTTCGCTGCCGCACGCCGTGTCGCAGAAGCAGAAACCGCACCCTACAATCCGTTGTTCCTTTATGGCGGCGTCGGCCTCGGTAAGACACATCTCATGCACGCGATCGCGCTGCATCTGCGCCAAACTCGGCCAGAGAAGCATGTCGTCTATCTCTCCGCCGAAAAGTTCATGTACCAATTCATCCGCGCACTTCGTTTTCGCGACACCGTCGCCTTCAAGGAACAATTTCGGTCCGTTGATATCTTGATGATCGACGACGTTCAGTTCATTGCGGGTAAAGACAGCACGCAGGAAGAGTTTTTCCATACGTTCAATGCTCTCGTCG
>MDTD01149277.1_pt1 | contig 11028 bp, 6 predicted proteins | sample 811221 | NCBI WGS metagenome assembly MDTD01 (sample SAMN05326646, study PRJNA326480) | marine metagenome | isolation source: seawater | place: Pacific Ocean: South West | collected 2011
TCTTTTGGTTCTTTAATTGCAATGCAATTATTGATGCGTAGACCTGAGATAAATCGATTTATAGCTATATCCCCTCAGCCAAATGTTTATGATTTCTCTTTTTTATCACCTTGTCCAACTTCTGGTCTTATAGTACATGGTAAGAAAGATGAACTAGTTCCATTTGAAGATATTAATGAACTAAATAAAAGATTAAGTGCTCAAAAAGGAATTAAAGTAGAATTTGACATATTATCAGAAGCTAATCATTTTTTTTCGAAAGCGGAGATCCCATTATTAAAAACTTTAAATAAATATATAAAAAAGGAAACTGCTTTATACTAATAATTTATTTTTAGGTCACCACCAGTAATAGGAATATTGACTTTTGTAGTATCTGGATAACTTATTGGTTTTTTTAGAAAAGATCTAATTGATAGATATGCGAAGGCTTGGGACTCTATAAAATCTCCATCTAAATTAAAATTGTCAATCAAATTAATATTATATTTTGTTAAATTTTTTAAATGACCCACCAAAGTCAAATTTTTTCTTCCTCCACCACATAAGATAATGTCAATTTTATTTTGAAAATTTTTTTTTATATTATTTGAGATTATTAAAGCTGTAAAATATGTTAAAGTAGCAACTGCATCTTCAAATTCTAAACCTTTTACGAAACTAATATCAAATTCTTTTATGTCGTAAGAATGTTTTTCATCTACATTATAGAATTCATGCTCATAAAATTGATTTATTATATCATGATTAATATTTCCAAGTGAAGCAATCTCTCCATTTTTATCATAATTTAACCCTTTTGTTTTTTTCAAATACTCATCAATTAAAATATTTCCAGGCCCAACATCTTTTGCATCCATTTTATCTTTAAAACAGAAGGTATAATTTGATATTCCTCCAATGTTTAAAATTAAAGTAGGATTATTTATCTGAAATTTTTTTATTAATAATTTATGATAAATAGGAGTCAATGGCGCTCCCTCACCACTATTTTTAATGTCGTTTGCTCTAAAATTATAAATTACTTTTTTCTTTAATATTTGGGAAAGTAAATTTGCATCTCCCATTTGTATTGAATATCCATCTTTAGGTTTATGAATTATTGTTTGTCCATGGAATCCTACTAATTGTACTTTGCAATTATTATTATCAATAATATTTTGAGATATTTTTGAATGATAAAGTGTTAGATCTCTCTCTAATTTCTTATAGTTATAATTATTATTAACTATATCTTTTTTTTTATTAATATTTTGAATAAATAAATATAGTTTCTCCTTAAATTCTTTGGGATAACTAAAATATTTATTATCTATTATTTCTAAATTTTCCTCCCCATCTGATTTGATAATACTTGCATCAATGCCATCTAGCGAAGTTCCACTCATCAAACCTAGTGCTATAAATGAATTATCCATTATTGATTATTATTTTTATTTAAATATGTATATTAAAAGTATCACTTATGAATGATTTTTTAAAAGAATTTAAAGAAAGAGGTTATTTTTATCAATGTACAGATGAAAAAGGTTTATCAAAAAAACTAAATGAAGAGAGTATCAGAGGATATATAGGATTTGACTGTACAGCACAAAGTTTACACGTAGGTAGTCTGCTACAAATTATGTGTTTAAGATTAATGCAAAAGCATGGCCACAAACCAATAGTTTTAATAGGTGGAGGAACAACTAGAATAGGAGATCCATCTGGAAAAGATAAAACAAGGAAAATTCTGGATGAAAAGGAAATTGAAAAAAATATTAAAAGAATTGAAAAGATTTTAAAAAAATTTTTAGACACAGATAATGAGAAGGTGTCTCCTATTTTTGTTAATAACTACTCTTGGTTAAAAAATTTAAATTATATATCCTTTTTAAGAGATATAGGAAAACATTTTACAATAAATAAAATGTTAAGTTTTGATAGTGTTAAATTAAGGCTAGAGCGAGAACAATCATTAAGCTATATGGAATTTAACTATATGATTTTACAAGCATATGATTTTTTAGAATTAAATAAAAAACAAAATTGTTTGTTACAAATAGGAGGTTCTGATCAATGGGGCAATATTGTTAATGGGGTAGAGCTAACTAAAAGATATTTATCAAATGAAGTTTATGGATTAACAACTGAGCTAATTACATTAGCCTCTGGTTCAAAAATGGGAAAAACAGAAAGTGGAGCTATTTGGCTTGATAAAGAATTATTTTCAGTTTTTGATTATTGGCAATTCTGGAGAAATACTGATGACAGAGATGTGCCAAAATTTCTAAAAATGTTTACAGATTTAGATTTAAATGAAATAAAAAACATAAACAAACTAGATATTAATCAACAAAAAATAATTTTGGCAAATGAAGCTACATCAATGCTTCATGGTGCTAAGGAAACTAAAGAAGCGGAAAATTTGGCAAAAAATACTTTTTCAGAGGATTCTTCTGGTAAAAATTTACCAGATACAAAAATTGACAAATCTAATATTGATGATGATATAATTAATTTAATATCAAATATTGAAAAGAATTTATCAAAAAGTGAAATTAGAAGATTGATTAAATCTAATGGAATAAAAATTAATAACAAAACTATATCAAATGAAAAATTTAAAATTTCAAAAGAGCTTATGGACAAAGATAATTTTATAAAATTATCAATTGGAAAGAAAAAGCATTACAAAATTGTTATTTAATTTGAAATTTTTTCTAAAGTTCTAGTAATAAATCTTGGAGTTAATGTTTTAACAGGATTTACAGTGGTTTTAAGTTTTTTTGGTGGCCCTTTTATTTTAAAACTTACACCAAAAACACCTTCACCAATTTTTTTTCCCACCAATATTTCTCCTAACATTGGTATTTTTGAAATTGTTTTATTTATTGTGGTTGCAGGTACAAGGGTACCTTTTAAACTTGTTAAGTTATCTTTAATAATGTAGCCATCCATCATTAATGAAATTGCAGGACCTATCGCATAGATTTCTTCTATTTTAGTCGTGTTACCCAATGTTTGATAATTCATTTCAAAATCAGAAAAACGTATACCCTCGCCTGTTAAAAGATCAGCAATACCTTGCAATGATGCTAATGTTAAAAGTTTAGCCAAAACTGGAACTTCTTGTACCTTAAAATCAAATATTTTCAGATTAGAGGAAGTTTTACCCTCAAATTCTGAGGACTCGTATAACAATCTACCTTCTTTAAAACCCTTAACGAATTTGAAATATTTTATAAAAGGCTCAGGTCTTTCAATTTCTAAATTAGTAATTTTTTGTTTATTATTATTAGTAAAAATGGTTAGTTTAAATTTTCTTTTTTTATTTATTTTCGCATCTATATTTGAATTAAATACTTTACTGTTTTTAATTTGTATTTCACCACGTACATTAGATAAATATGAATCATCATTAATAAAATATTTACCAATATCTAAATAAATAAATGTGTTTAAATTTTTAAAATAGGAAAATATTGATTTAGATGAGTTATTTAAAAGGTTTTTTATATTTTTAGCACCATCAAATTCACTTCCTGTTAGAGAGTAATTTCCATTTACTTTTTTAAATTCTATCTCATTCAATTTTCCAAATTTATTTACTAGATTTATTTTAATTAAATCTAAATTTTTAATTTTATCATTTTTTTCTATCTCAAGGTTTTGTATTAGTGTCTGTTTTTCTTTTTCCTTATATCTTAAATTTTCTATAATTATTTCATTATTTTTTTTGTATAATCCATTAATATATAAATTAGATTTTATATTTATATTTTTTTTGTAGTCTAATTCTGCAACTGTTATTTCAGCACTGTCTAAGTCTAAATTTACATCAAAAGAATAATTATTATCTTTTTTTTCAACATTTAAAATTAGTTTATCATTAATATTATTTATTGAATATTTGCTATTTAAACCAATCATAAATTTGTTCTTGCTATAATCAATATCAAAATTACTTTGGGTGAGTTTTATTTGGTTTTTAAAATTACTAAAATATTTTTTTACTCTTTGTGATTTATAATTGATTAAAACATTATCTGTATTTATTTTTGATATAACATTTAAATTTTTAATTTTGTTATTCTGATCTAAAGTAAAACTAATTTTATTTTTTGAAGAAAAAGTTAAATCTTGATTTGGCAAACTAAAATTGTTTATTAATATTAAATTTTCAAATTCTTTAGAGTTAATTTTATTATTTATATTACTAATATTTATACCCACTACTGCTTTTGAATTTTGTTTTTTTATATAAGTTGCTTTGATTAAATTTTTAGAAACATTATTATTATATTTTTTATTATTAAATAAAAACTTACTATCTAGATTAACCTTCAACTCTTTTCTAATATAACTTATTAAAATTTTTCCATTTTTAAGATGTATAAGATTTTGATATTTTGGATTTAAATGTATTTCATCAAAATTTAATTTAGTCTTTATATCCAAATCTTTAATTTTTAATTTATTATTTATTTTGAACGAGAAATTGTTATTTGAGCTTAAGTTAATAGGTTGATTATTTAGAAGATCTAAATCAAAATTTAGAAATTTTTTATATTTGTTTGGATTTACTTTACTTTTTTTAGTCCTTAAATTTCCAGTTATTTCATATTGGTTGTTTATTTTGTTTATAACTAGGTTATTTGAATGCACAAAAACTTTATCAAATGATAATTCTAGATTATTAATATTAATTACATTTTGGTCTATTAGAAAATCAAATCTGATTTTATTAAATTTTAATTGGTTGCTATATTTAATCTCTGCATTGCTTACTGAACCATTTATTAAATATTTTAACTTTTTAGGGTTTTTTTCATCAAAAGAAATTTTTGATGTAATTTTTATATTTCCTCTTTTAATTTGTCTCAATATTAAACTTCTAACAAGGTTGTAATCATATTCATTTATAAACTCATTTAATTGTTTAATATTATTTACTTTTGAGGTTATTAATATTTGGGATATTGGATTTTTGTTTTTTATATAATCAAAAACATTAAAATCAAATTTTATTATCTCTAAGTCTATTTTTTTATCATTAATTTCTACTTTGGGATCTAAAGTAATCACCTCTAACTTAAAATTTGATGTGTTTAATTTTAAGTTAACATCGTTTAAGTTTAATTTAATTTTTTTATTAACTTCGTTTATTTTTTCATTTATTAAATTATTGAATTTATCTGTTTTAATTCCAACTGTTGTTAAAAATATTATTATTCCAATAAAAATTGAAAGAAGTGATAATGTGGTAATAAAAGCAATTTTACGCATTTATTTTATATAAAGAACTTTCTAAGAAATTATCTAAATCTCCATCTAATATTTTTTCAGGATTCGAACTTTCAAAATTAGTTCTATTGTCCTTTACCATTTTATATGGGTGTAAAACATAGGATCTAATTTGATGTCCCCAACCTATATCTGATTTTGAACTCTCGAGATTTTCATTTTCTTTTTCTTTTTTTTTTAGTTCAAAGTCGTAAAGTCTTGCTTTTAACATATTCATACAAGTTTCTTTATTTTTATGCTGAGATCTTTCATTTTGACATTGTACCACAATTTTTGTTGGCAAGTGTGTTATTCTTACAGCGCTATCAGTTGTATTGACATGCTGACCTCCAGCACCACTAGATCTATATGTGTCTATTCTTAAATCTTTCTCTAAAATTTCAATATCAATATTTTCGGATATTACAGGATATACCCACACACTTGCAAAACTTGTGTGTCTTCTTGCTCCAGAATCAAAAGGGGAAATCCTTACAAGTCTATGAATGCCCGATTCATATTTTAGTAATCCATTTACATAATCTCCGCTTATTTTAACTATTGATGATTTAATTCCTGCCTCATCTCCTTTATGTTCACTTATAATTTCAATTTTGTAATTTTTTTTGTTTGCCCACTTCAAATACATTCTTCTTAGCATGTCAGCCCAATCTTGACTTTCGGTTCCTCCTGCCCCTGCATGAAATTCTAAGTAACTATCTAATGTGTCGTTTTCATTTGACAAAAAACACTTAATCTCTATTTGTTTTATTTTACTAAACAAACTCTTTATATTATTTATTGTTTCTTTAATTACTTGTCTATTATCTTCTTCCAAAGCTAAATTATATATATCGAACAAATCTTTGCTTTCTTGATTTGTGGTATTAAAATTATTTATTAGTTTTTCTAGATTTGTTTTCTCGCGAAGAATTTTTTCGGCTTTTTTTTTATTTTGCCAAAAATCAGGTTTCTCTATTTGTTTTGATATATCGCTTATTTTATGAGAAATATTTTTTTGTTCAAAGAAACTCCTTGATTCTATGATTTATTTTCTCAATTTCTAATTTTATATTTAAGATTTCTTGTTCCACTAATAAAATTTTAATATATTTGTTGTATTTAATCTACCATCAAAACTATTTGATTTATTATGTGATTTATTATCAAATATTTTAAAAGCCTCAATTATTGGAAGCTTAGTGTTCAGATTCGCTTTTTTTCCAGTATTTGCATCTATAACCATCATTTTTATATTGTTTGCAACTTTAAATGGACGTGCGTTATATGTGTTTGCAGTGTTTTTTACAAATTCCTTGAAAATTGGCATTGCTGTTTTTGATCCTGTCTCAAATTTACCTAGACTTTTGGGATTATCATAACCTACATATACTCCAATTACTAAATTAGAAGTAAATCCAATAAACCAGGTATCTGTATTTTTGTTTGTTGTTCCAGTCTTTCCTGCTAATTCAAGTTTTAAATCCTTTAAACCTTTTCCAGTACCTCTTTCCACGACACCTTTTAGCATCGATGTTATTTGATATGCTGTTTGAGAAGAAAAAATTTGTTGATATTTACTTTTAATTATCGGCTTATTATTTCCATCATAAGAAATAAAATCGCAATTTTCACAAAATCTTTTTTCATTATTGAAAATAGTTTCTCCTTCACTATCTTGAATTCTGTCAATCAATATAGGATTTACTAACTTGCCTCCATTTAAGAATGAGCAATAAGCGCTAGTAATTTTTAATAAAGTTGTTTCAGCAGAACCTAAGGATACCGACATTAGTTCATCTGGATTCTCATATATATTCAATTTTTTTGAGAAATTTATAATTTTATCAATTCCCAGCTCTTGAGCTATTCTAACTGTCATTAAATTTCTTGATTTTTCGAGACCGGTTCTTAGTGTTGATGGACCATAAAATTTTTTACCATAGTTTTCTGGTTTCCACATTTTTAGATCATTACCCTGCTCTAAAACTATAGGTGCATCTAAAATTAATGTATTAGGTAAAAAATTATTTTCAAGAGCAAGAGCGTATATAAAAGGTTTAAAGGCAGATCCTGGTTGACGCTTAGCTTGTGAAGCTCTGTTAAATTCGCTTTTTTTGAAACTAAAACCTCCTGATAAAGCCAAAACTCTTCCACTATAAGGATCCATTACCACAATTCCACCATTTGCTTTTGGAAGTTGTTTTAAGCTATATTTTCCTTCTGAAATTTTTTTTACATAAATTATATCTCCTTTTTTAAATAAATTTTTAAATTCTTTACGAGTCCAATTTATATCGTCAAAATCAATTGTTCCATTATCTCCATTTTGAGTTTCAATAACTGTTTCAAATTTGTCTATTCTTTTAACAAGAGCAACTTTCCAACCTAAAGATTTCTCTAAATTAAATTTAGACATATCCTTTTTCCAATTTTTATATTTTTTCTTATTCGAAATTGGCCCCCTCCAACCTTTTCTTTTATCAAATTCCTCAAGCCCTTTTCTCAAAGACTGCGTTGCAATTTTTTGTAACTCTAAATTTAAAGGTGTTTTAATGTTAAAGCCTTGTTTATATACTTTGTCAAATCCATACTTATCTACTACATCTTTCCTAACATCCTCTACATAATATTTTGCATCCTCTAAATATATTCTTTTTCTTTTCTGTAATTTAATTTCAGAATTAATTAATTCATTGTAATCACTATTATTAATAAATTCATTTTCTAACAAATTTTTTAAAACAAGATTTCTTCTGTATTTTGCTAATTTTATATTTTTATATGGATTGTATTTACTTGGTGCCTTTGGTAGAGCTGCTAATAGTGCAGCTTCTCCATAATTAAGTTCGCTAATTGGTTTATTAAAGTATCTTAAACTTGCTGAAGCAATTCCATAACTGCCTTCACCTAGATAAATTTGGTTTAAATATAATTCTAAGATTCTTTTTTTTGTTAAAACACGTTCGATTCTGAAAGCTAGTATTGCCTCTTTTATTTTTCTATCAATGCTGACTTCATTTGTTAAAAGAAAATTTTTTGCTACTTGTTGTGTAATTGTAGAGGCACCCTCAAGTCTTTTGGAATATATAATATTAAATATATTATTTTTTATAGCCCTGATAACTCCTTTTGCATCAACTCCTGGATGATCAAAAAAATTTTTGTCCTCAGCTGATAAAAAAGCATTTATAACAGTTTGAGAGATACCAGTATAAGGTACGAATATTCTCTTTTCAGATGAGAAATCACTTACCAATACACCATTGCCAGAATACAACTTACTTGACACTGGTGGTTTATAACTTTTAAGGTATTTATAATCAGGTAATTTATTAGAATATATCCATAGAATAGATATAATTGCTCCTAAAAATAGAATAGAAAACAATAGACCAAATATTACAAGTCTTTTTAGAAACGGCTGCATTTTAGTTTAAATATCTCATGAATTTGTTATTGTTAAGGCACAGAATTTATTAAAATAAAATATGAAAAAATCATTAAAATTATGTCCAAAAATTTATACATTGATGCATCGCATCCTAATGAAACTAGAGTCGTTCTTAAAACCGACAACCATATCGAAGACTATGAATATGAAAGTATAAATAATACTTTAATTAAGAACAACATATACTTGGGTAAAGTAAGTAGAATAGAACCATCATTACAAGCAGCATTTGTTGACTTCGGAAAGGAAAGACATGGTTTTTTATCTTTTAATGATATTCAATCAGATTATTATCAATTACCATTAAGCGACCTTGAAAAAATAAAAGAGGAAGAAGAAAGAGTTCGAGAGGAGTTATCTAAAGAGAGTGAGAATATAGAAAATAAAATTCTTGAAGGCAAAGAAGAAATTAAAATTGATGATCCTGTTGAAAAAAAAGAATATGATGATAAGGAGAAATTAAATACTCAGAAAAAATTTCCATCAAAAAGATATAAAATTCAAGAAGTAATAAAACCAAATCAAGTTATTTTAGTTCAAGTATTAAAAGATGAGAGAGGATTAAAGGGAGCAGCTCTCAGTACGTTCATATCAATTGCGGGTAAATATATAGTTTTAATGCCCAACACAGCTAAAGGAGGAGGAATATCCAGAAAAATATTTAATCCTGGAGAAAGAAAAAAAATTAGAAATATTTTAAATGAGATTAAAATTCCAAAGGAGATGGGCATTATTGTAAGAACTGCGGGTTCAAACAAAACAAAAAATGAGATTGAAACTGATTTGAAAAATTTGATCAAAGTTTGGGATCAGATAAAAAATAATGCATTAAATTCTATTGCACCATCTCTTATTCATCAAGAAAGTGATATAATAAAAAGATGTATAAGAGATATGTATGATGATGACACCCAAAACATTTATGTTGAGGGAAATGATGGATATCAAAAGACAAAAAACTATCTTAAATTAATGATGCCAAATCAATTAAAAAAAGTAAAAAAGTATAGAGATAAAGTCCCTCTTTTTTACAAAGAAAATATTGAAAAAAAATTATTTGAAATTTTCGAGACTGAAGTGAAATTAAACTCTGGCGGATATTTAGTTATAAATCCTACAGAAGCGCTTGTATCTATAGATGTAAATTCTGGTAAATCTATAAAACAAAAAAATGTTGAAAGTACTGCCTTTGATACAAATATTGAAGCAGCCGAGGAGATTGCAAGACAAATAAAGATTAGGGATTTATCAGGACTAATTATTATTGATTTCATAGATATGTTGAGCTTTAACAATAGAAAACAAGTTGAGAGAAAATTAAAAGAAAAATGTAGAAATGATAGAGCAAGAATTCAAATAGGTAGAATAAGTAATTTTGGATTGCTTGAGATGTCTAGACAAAGACTAAGGGAGAGCAATGTTAAATGGCAAATGAAGTTAACGGATCAAACATTTGTTTTAAAAATTTTAAAACTTATCGAGATAAAATCGTTAGAACATAATGCGAAATTAGTTGATTTGACTATCAATGACAAAATTGAAAAGCATATTAACGATCATTATAAAGAAGTGGTAAAATACTTTGAAAAAAAACATAAAGCGAAAGTTAATTTAAATATAAATAATGATCTTAATTTGGAAGATTATATAATTGAATTCAAATCTAAGACAAAAAAAGTATTAGATAAAATTGAAAAAATAGAAAAATTAGAAGCTATTAAATTTGAAAATAAAAAAAATGACGGCGTTATCAAAAATAAAGGAGGAAAAGTATTTAAAAAAAGAAAGTTTAGAAAAAAATTTTATAAGAAAAAAATTAAATAATACCTTTGTTGGTTGTTGATGCTGAACCAAATAAATTTGGATTAATTCTCCCTGATAAAAATGATTTTCTACCTGAGATTACAGCTAACTTCATAGCCTCAGCCATCTTAATAGGATTTTTTGCTCTTGCAATTGCAGTATTGATCAAAACACCGTCACAACCTAATTCCATAGCAATACTAGCATCTGATGCTTGGCCTATACCAGCATCAATTATTAACGGTAATTTTGTTTGTTTTCTTATAATTCTAATATTCAATTTATTTTGAATTCCTAGGCCAGAACCAATAGGAGCAGCAAGAGGCATAATTGCTACAGCACCAGCATTTTCCAATCTTTTTGCCATTAAAGGATCATCATTACAATAAACCATTACCTTAAAACCTTCTTTAGTCAATAGTTCAGTAGATCTTAATGTTTCTATCATCTCAGGGAAAAGATTTTTTTTATCTCCTAAAACTTCTAATTTTACTAATTTCCATCCA
>MDTD01112140.1_pt1 | contig 11026 bp, 12 predicted proteins | sample 811221 | NCBI WGS metagenome assembly MDTD01 (sample SAMN05326646, study PRJNA326480) | marine metagenome | isolation source: seawater | place: Pacific Ocean: South West | collected 2011
AGAGAGAAGCTATTGAAAAAGCCTCTCTTTTGAGGTTACGGCCAATTTTGATGACAACTACTGCAACGATTGTAGCTATGATTCCTCTTTTAATTGCCGTTGGCCCTGGTGCCGAAAGTCGTTTCCAAATTGGACTAATTATTTCAACTGGCTTGGGATTTGGGACAATTTTTACACTTTTTGTCGTTCCTGTTTTCTATTTAATTTTATCTCCAAAAAAATGACTAGATATTTAGGAATTGAAGGTTGCTCTTAAAACTTGTTACCATGTGTCACTAAGGTTGCACAGGCGCGTAGCTCAGTTGGTTAGAGCACCTGCATGACACGCAGGGGGTCGTTGGTTCGAATCCAATCGTGCCTACCATTATAAGTGAGATAATAGATTGCCGAAGATAACATTTCCCGATGGGAGTAATAAATATTTCGATGGGCTAACAACTCCGGGTAGTATTGCTGAGTCTTTAAGTAAATCATTGCTAAAAAAAGCTGTTGCAGCAAAGATAAATGGAGAACTCAGAGACTTGAGTTACGAGTTTGACTACGATGCAAAGATTGAGATTATAAAAAGTGATGACGATGAGGGTTTGGACATCATTCGTCATTCTTTTGCTCATCTTGTTGGTCATGCTGTTAAACAAATTTATCCCAATGCAAAGATGGCTATCGGGCCTGTTATCAGAAACGGTTTTTATTATGACATAGAATTTGAAGAATCATTGGGCGTAGATGATTTAGTGAAATTAGAAAAAAAAATCAAATGGTTAGTGAGCCAAAATTATAATGTTGTTAGGAAACCAGTTTTAGCCAATGAGGCAAGAAAAATATTCGAGGCTAGGTCAGAGGACTATAAACTTGAGATATTAGACGATATACCTGCAGAGGAAATAGTAGGGCTATATCATCATCAAGAATATGTTGATATGTGTAGAGGTCCTCATGTTCCGAATACGAAATTTCTTAGGCATTTTAAATTAACCAAACTAGCGGGCGCCTATTGGCGAGGTGATTCTAATAACAAAATGCTTCAGAGGATTTATGGGACTGCATGGAATTCGAAAGAGAAACTTGATGAATACCTGAGAAATATCGAAGAGGCTGAAAAAAGAGATCATCGATTGCTCGGGAAAGCATTAGACCTGTATCATTTTCAAGAAGAAGCAGCGGGCATGGTCTTTTGGCATGAAAAAGGGTGGGCTTTATATAAAATGGTGGAGAACTATGTCAGAGAAATTTGTTTCAAAGAGTACGATGAAGTTCATACACCACAGATGCTAGATCGAAGTTTGTGGGAAAAATCAGGGCATTGGGATAAATTTAAAGATATGATTTTCCAAACTTTTTCGGAAAGTCGTGAATATGCAATAAAGCCAATGAATTGTCCCGGACATATCCAAATTTTTAACAATGGTCTGAAAAGTTATCGTGATCTTCCGATTAGAATTGCTGAATTCGGTATAGTGCATAGAAACGAGCCAAGCGGAACATTACACGGTTTACTCAGAGCACGAAGATTCACTCAAGATGACGCCCATGTTTTCTGTACCGAGGAGCAACTCCAAGAAGAGATAGGTCGTCTAATTGATTTAACTTTCAACGTCTATCATCATTTTGGTTTTAACGATATAAGCGTTGCCTTATCAACTAGGCCCGAAAAAAGGGTGGGGAGCGATGCACTTTGGGATAAGGCTGAAAGCTCTCTGCGTCAATCACTTGAGTCAAAAGGCCTGGATTTCCTACTACAACCTGGTGAAGGTGCATTTTATGGCCCGAAAATTGAGTTTTCACTTGAGGATTGTTTGGGACGTATTTGGCAATGTGGCACTATTCAATTAGATTTTTCGATGCCAGGAAGATTGGGGGCTACCTATATTGATGAAAATTCTACTAAGAAGGTTCCAGTAATGATCCATCGAGCCATTCTTGGCTCACTCGAACGATTTATAGGGATTTTAATTGAGCATTTTGGCGGAGCTCTTCCTCTCTGGTTATCCCCCAGTCAAGTTGTTGTCTGTAGTGTTACTCAGAAAAACAATCAATATGTTGCACTGATAGCTAAAAAATTAAAGGATGCCTCTATTAGAGTGACGACGGACTTGAGAAACGAGAAAATCGGGTTTAAAATTCGCGAGCATACTTTGCAAAAAGTACCTTATATCCTTGTCATTGGCGCTAAAGAGGAACAAGATGGTCTGATAAGGATAAGACAGAGGGTAAAAGGTGATATAGGTGAAGAAAATTTACAAAATTTTGTAATAAGTCTTGTAGAAAAAATAAAGAAAAGGGAAAATATATAGTTGTTCGGAGGAATATTGTAATCGAGACCAAAAAGAATAAAATAAATGGGGAAATAATCGTTCCAAATGTCCAATTAATTGATGAGGACGGTAAAAATTTGGGGGTTGTTTCAAACACAGAGGCGCGGAGACAAGCGGAAGATAGTGGTCTTGATTTAGTAGAAATTGTTCCAAATGCTGATCCTCCAGTTTGCAGGGTTATGAATTTTGGTAAATTTCTGTTTGAATTAAACAAAAAAAAACATGCGGCTAAGAAAAAACAGAAGCAGGTTCAGGTTAAAGAAATTAAATTCCGTCCTGCAACGGATGAGAGCGATTATCAGATTAAACTACGCAGTCTTCGAAAATTTCTTGATAATGGAGATAAAGCAAAGGTAACGTTAAGATTTAGGGGTAGAGAGATGGCCCATCAGGAGTTAGGTGCTGATATGCTTAAAAGAGTTGAAGTAGACTTGGATGACATTGGGCAGGTGGAGCAATACCCTAAATTAGAAGGAAGGCAGATGGTAATGGTAGTTGCACCGAGAAGAAACCAGAAATAATGGAAAAGTTTAATGCCAAAAATTAAAACAAATCGCGGCGCTGCGAAAAGGTTCTCTAAAACGGGTACCGGTAAAATCAAAAGACGCCAATCTTTTAAGAATCATATCCTCACAAAAAAAAGCGCAAAAAGAAAGCGTCATTTGAGGGGAGTTGAACTGATAGCGAAAGCTGATGAAGCAGCGATAAAAAAGCTACTTCCAGCGCTGTAAAATTACAAATGAAGGTGAAATAAATGGCTAGAGTCAAAAGAGGTGTTCAAGCCCACGCAAGACATAAGAAAATTGTTAAGTTAGCGAAAGGGTATTCCGGTAGACGAAAGAACGTGTTCAGAGTGGCAAAACAAGCCGTTATAAAGGCCGGTCAATATGCCTACAGGGATAGAAAGCAACGAAAAAGGCAATTCAGATTGCTTTGGATTGCTCGAATAAATGCTGCCGCTAGACAGAATGGATTGAGTTACTCCCAACTGATCCACGGGTTACAAAAAGCAGAAATTCTAATAGACAGAAAGATTTTGGCTGACATGGCTGTGAGAGATGCCGAAGCGTTCGAAATGATAGTGTCCGAAGCAAAACTGGCACTCGCAAGTTAGGTAGTTGATTTGGCAGTCAAGCTAATGACTAAGATATGACTAACAAAAAAGATCTTGTTGCCAATTTAACTATCGACCTTGAAAAATCAGTTACTCTAAAAGAAATAGAAGATTTAAAAGTAAAATATCTCGGGAAGAAGGGCGCTATTACAAAGCTTTTGAAAACCTTAGGTTCATTACCTCCCAATGAGCGTAAGCAAGCGGGCATTGAAATTCATACGGTCAAGTCTCAAATCGACGTTCTTTTCTCGCGCAAGCTTGAGAAAATAAGCTCGACTTTAATAGATGAGCAAATTCAAAAGGGAACGATCGACGTGACCCTACCCGCAAGGAGTTCCGGGTTAAAAGGTTCTTCTCATCCGATACAACAAACGCTTGAGAAGATAATAGATATATTTTCGAGATTAGGTTTTGAATGTGAAAGCGGCCCTGAAATTGAAGATGAGTTCCATAATTTTGAAGCCCTAAACATTTCAGAACATCATCCAGCGAGGGCTATGCATGATACGTTCTATTTATCCAATACTAAATTATTGAGAACTCATACATCACCCGTTCAGATACGTTATATGAAAGAAAATACTCCTCCCTTTGCTATGATCGCACCTGGAAAAGTTTATAGATGCGATTATGATCAGACACACACTCCTATGTTTCATCAGGTGGAAGGATTGTTTATCGACGAGGATACGAACTTATCCAACTTAAAAGGTTTGGTCGGGCAGTTTCTTAAGGTGTATTTTAATAGTAGTGAATTAAGGATGCGTTTTCGTCCGTCTTATTTTCCTTTTACAGAGCCCTCTTTGGAGATAGACATTAAATTACCTTCAAAATTTGGTGTTGAAAGTTGGTTGGAGGTAATGGGTTGTGGAATGGTTCATCCCAATGTCCTAAAAAACGGTAATATTGACCCTGAGAAATTTAGTGGTTTTGCTTTTGGTATGGGGGTAGAGAGATTATGTATGCTTGAGCATGGTATTTCAGATTTGCGCCAGTTTTTTACAAATGATTTAAATTTTTTAAATCAATTTTAATAGTTGAGATAACTCGTGAAAATAAGTGAATCTTGGTTAAAGGATCTGGTAGGGGATAAGTTAGAATCTATAAATATTGAAGATGTATTGACTCAACTTGGTTTAGAGGTTGATAAAGTAGAATCGGTTGGTAATGATAGCCTCAAGAATTTGGTATGTTGTTTCGTAAAAAAAACGCAGAAACATCCAAAAATTGACAAGTTGAAAATCTGTGTGGTTGAAACTAGTGAAGATAAGAATATCACAGTGGTTTGTGGTGCGAAAAATGTGTTTACTGGTGCCAAGGCAATTTTGGCTCCGGTGGGGTCTGTGTTGGCCAAAAAAAAGGTTGTTGCTAAAGATATAGGTGGGATAAAAAGTAACGGTTTTTTATGTTCAGCTGAAGAACTCGGGCTTGAGGAGCATTCTGAGGGAATAATCTTGCTATCCCAAGATTGTCATGTTGACGATGATATTAATGATATTTTAAAACTTCCAGACAATATTTATGATATTGATTTGACCCCCAATCGAGGCGACTGTTTTTCAGCTTTTGGTATTGCCAGAGAACTTTGTGCATTTCTTGAGTCCTCTTTTAGTCCAGAATACGTGACACCAAAACTATTGAAAGGCCCGCAGAGAAGTCTAAATTTAGAAATAGAAGACTATAAAGCATGTCCAAGATATTCAGCCGCTATACTCGAGGGAATAGAAAATAATGTGGTTCTGCCAATTAAAATAAAAGAGAGGTTGCGTCGTGCTGGAATCCAATCGGTAAATCCCGTAGTGGATATTACTAATTATGTGATGTTAAAAACCGGACAGCCACTGCATGCTTTTGACGCGTCTAAGACCTCTAGTAAGACTATAAGAGTCAGGAAGGGAAGGAATGGTGAAAAACTTGACCTTTTGAATGATGACCAAATTGCGCTCGATGAGGACTGTCTAGTAATTGCGAGTGATAAAGAAGTTATTGCGTTAGCTGGTGTGATGGGAGGACTATCATCCGGTGTTTACGCGGAAACGGAACGTGTAATATTAGAAAGCGCTTTCTTCAATCCCATATCAATAGCTAGGACAGCCCGAAAATTCAATATTCAAACTGATGCGTCGACGAGATTTGAAAGAGGTGTTGATCCAAATTTATGCCCCAAAGCACTAGAGGAGGCCATAGCCTTGATTATTGAGCTTTGTGGTGGCGAGTTGGTTTTTAGAGATACTATTTGTTCGGATAGCCATATTCCTTCAATAAACATGGTTAACTTTAGGCCAAATAAAGTTAAAGAAACTCTCGGAATCGAGGTTCCTTTGGCAAATATAAAAATTATCTTAAAAAATTTAGGATTTGAAATTAAGATTATTTCGCAAGATTTATGGAAGATAAAGGTTCCCAGCTTCCGATTTGATATAAACATCGAGATGGATATTGTTGAAGAAATAATTAGATTTTTTGGTATTGATAAAGTTCCCAGTATTCTGCCATCCATTAAATTGAGCCCAAGTAGTTACAATAAGGATCTAGATCGTGAGCAAAAGATTAGGACTGCTATGTCAGCTAATGGATTTAGAGAGATAATTTCCTACAGCTTCGTCTCATCAAAGTTTGCCGAATTGTTTAGTGAATTGGATTTAATAAAACTCGAAAATCCAATATCTATAGATATGGATGTTATGCGACCAACAATTTTTTCTAGTATGTTTCCTGTTGTTCTTTATAATGCTTCGCGTCAAGTAAATCAGATGAATCTTTTTGAAATTGGCAAGGTTTTTTTTAAAAGGAATGGGAATAACCACGAAACTAATATGCTAGCTGCATGCAGATACGGTAGTATTGCACGTCGACATTGGTGTCAAGAAGTTAGGGATTCTGATTTTTTTGACTTAAAGAATGATTTATGTTCCTTGTTTTCTAATTGTTTTGGTATTTCTTTTGATTTTAGACCTGCTAATTTAAATGGTTTTCATCCAGGACAATCTGCAGTGGTTATGTATCAAGAACATAATGTTGGAATGATTGGACGGATCCACCCTAATGTGGAAAAATTAAACGATTTTAATCTCCCTCTTTATTTTTTTGAGATTAATTTATCGGCACTTGACTTAAAAAAAGGCAAAGGATTCACACCAGTCTCAAAATATCCGTCTGTAAGTCGAGACATTTCAATGATAGTCAAAGCGGAGATTACAGCCGCTATGTGTATTGATGAAATAAAGACGTTAGACTTGCCATTATTAAAAAACTTAGAGTTATTTGATGTATACAAGGGACAAGGTATTGATCCGAATGAAAAAAGTTTTTCATTTGGCTTGATTTTTCAGTCATCAGTAGGCACTCTTACAGATAAAGAAGTAGATGATTCTGTCGATTTGATAGTAAGAAAGCTTCATGATGCGTTTGAAGCTCAATTGAGGGAATAATGATGGCGCTTACAAAGGCCGAAATGGCAGACAAATTATTCGACCAGCTTGGACTGAACAAAAGAGAAGCAAAAGAGCTTGTTGAGGGCTTCTTCGAATGTCTTCGCAATTCATTGGAGAAAGGGCAGCAGGTTAAATTGTCAGGTTTTGGAAATTTTGACCTAAGAGATAAAAGTCAGCGACCCGGACGAAACCCAAAAACCGGCGAGGAGATACCAATTAGTGCACGAAGGGTTGTTACCTTTAGACCGGGCCAAAAACTTAAAGCTAAAGTAGATTTATATAGTGGTAAGAAAATTCGCAATGATTTGGATATCGGGTGAACGAAATGCTTGAGCCAGCTAACAGCAGTGAATTACCTACTATTCCCGGCAAGCGTTATTTTACGATTGGCGAAGTAAGTGAATTGTGTGCGGTAAAGCCTCATGTTCTTCGTTACTGGGAGCAAGAGTTTCCTCAACTTAAACCAGTTAAACGAAGAGGTAATAGACGTTACTACCAAAGAGCAGACGTAATATTAATCCGGCAAATTCGCAGTTTGCTTTATGAGAACGGTTTTACGATTGGTGGGGCGAGGCAACAATTGTCTGGTGATGATGTTAAGGCAGATAATAATGTCAGTAAACAAATAGTAAAACAGATGAGAGAGGAGCTAGAGGATATACTTACTATCCTAAAAAAATGAGAGAGATTTCAGTTTGAAGGACTGATCATTTCCGCGACCTCTTCTCTATTTTCTACTATTTTTTCGTGATTTTCTTCGATTCCTTCTCTTCTAGACAATATATCGTCGCTATTTTCAGCTATATGTTGGCGATGGACGGCAACGATATCATATAAGTCCATTATTAATTGCGAATTAGATTGGGTTTTTTCCTGCAAATTTTGGACCTGTTCTGTGTTGGATTCAACAGTGACGTCATTTAATTCTTTTGTAGCACTCTCAGGTTTTGCCCCCCCGTCCAATAGTCGCTTATTCTCCTTGATTTCTTTCTCATTAAAGTTTTTGATCAGCTCATTTGCCGCCAAAAGTTTTTCATTGATTTCAATTAGCTTTTGATTTACCTCTACTAGTTCCTGGTTGATTGTTAGAACGGTTTCATTGAGGGCTGCACGATGAACCAGAAAATCAACTTTTGCTTTGTTTACTTGAGAATCAATGAAATTTTCTTGTATTTCATTACCTTTCTCTATCTCTATATTTTCTAAAATAGCTATTCTATTTTCAAATATGTCATCCGTATTTTGATTAGCTAATTGCCTGTTGCCTACAAAGGCAGCAACGTAGTTTTTTAAAATTAAATATCGATTTTCCTCGATATTTGACCTTGTCGCATAGGCTCTAGCCTTGTTTACCATCACTTGGCCTTGCAGTTCAAATAAAGCCCTCCGATTTTTTCTAATCTGTTTTACACTATCTTGGCTTTGGCTCATGTGAGTCTCCTGATCATTCTGAATAGTTTCATAATCATTGAAGCTCACATGGTAGCATCATTTTTTGAATAATTGTTATGTTCGTATCTTTTTGTTGTAAAATTATACAATCGGGGCGTGGCGCAGTCTGGTAGCGCACCGCAATGGGGTTGCGGGGGTCGTTGGTTCGAATCCAATCGCCCCGACATATTTTGAATTCGTGATTTTATATTGTGTATATTTAATGCGTAAAAAAGTAACATTATTTTTAATTCTCCTGGCATGCACTTTTTTATATATTGGCGCAACCGAGAATTTTAACAGAAGAGGGGTTATTTGCTTCGAAATGGGGTCAGAAGTAGCATTTTTTTTTATTAATGGTAAGGTTATTCGCTACTCTGCTTTCCACATGTTTGACCCCCCTGTAGAATTACAAAAAAAACTATATGGGGAGTATCAAGCGAAAGGTTCTAAATTAGAGTGGAGAGATGACTCTACAAAGGTTAAATTTACCTTAGATTTAAATCAGCTTACTTTGGCAGCTAATGATAATTGGGGTGCAGGTTCTACTTGCGAAGAAAATTCTTTAGATGAAATCAAAGAGTATTTTGAACCAATTCTAGATCGTAATCGGAAAAAAAGGAATTAATTTGATTCTAGAAAAAGCTTTCGAGTGTTGCTATTGTGGTGAGCCTATTTCTTTTCTGCTCGATCTTTCAATAGAATATCAGAGTGGTGTAGAAGATTGTGAGGTATGTTGCCAACCGATCGATTTCAAATACAACAGTGAGGAAGGCATACTGACTCATTTTGAAGTTAAAAGACAAGATCAATAATTAAGAAGAGATAAAGTAAATGTGCGGAATCGTAGCAATGGTCGGCCAAAGGGAAGTTTCCAAAATTCTTATAGAGGGTTTAAAAAGACTTGAATATCGAGGATATGACTCAGCTGGCTTAGCAGTGCTTGATGAGACATCAAAAATACGATTAAACAAAGTTAAAGGTAAGGTAGCATCTCTGGAAGATTCGATTAAAAAAAGTCCTTGTGAAGGCAATATTGGAATTGCGCATACAAGGTGGGCAACTCATGGTTCTCCAGCAAAAAAAAATGCCCATCCTCATATCGGTGGTGATGACGTCGCAATAGTGCATAATGGAATAATAGAAAACTACGCTGAGTTATATAAACAGCTACAAAGCCAGGGCTACTCATTTCAGTCCGATACAGATAGCGAGGTGATAGCGGCCTTAATTTCTCAAGAATTAGGAAAAAAAAGGCCGTTAGTCGAAGCTGTGCGGACATCGATTGATAAACTACAAGGTGCATTTGCCTTAGCTATTTTTTCTATTCATGAGCCTGACAAGCTGATCATAGTTAAACGCCGGAGTCCAGTAGTAATAGGTTTAGGTATAGGAGAAAATTTTGTTGCCTCGGATATTGCAGCGCTATATTTGGTTACTCAAAGATTTATTTTTCTGGAGGAGAATGATCTAGCTATTGTTGGAAAAGAAAAAATAGAAATACTTGATGTTCATGGCAATAATGTTGAAAGACCTGAAAGAATATCGCAACAATCGCCTGAATTGACAACGAAGTCAGGTTATAAGCATTTTATGCTTAAAGAAATTAATGAACAGCCTAAAGCTTTAAAGCAGACAAGTTTATCTCTGATGAAAGAGATAGAATCCACTAACCATTTATTTGAACCAAACATTTGGAAAAAAATCAAGTCAATTAATATTGTTGCTTGTGGCACAAGCTATCATGCGGGCCTAGTGGGTAAGTATTGGATTGAAAGGCTTGCGGGAATTCCTTGTAATGTAGAAGTAGCGAGTGAATTTAGGTATCGCAAGGTTGCTGTCCTCAAAGATAGTTTATTTATTGTAATTTCCCAGTCCGGAGAGACGGCCGACACTTTAGCTGCGATGAATGCTTCCAAAAAATTCGGGTATCAATGGATCTTGGCAATCTGTAATGTAATCGAAAGTACATTGATGCGAGAAGCCGATGCGGCCCTTTTGACAAGAGCTGGACCAGAAATAGGGGTAGCATCAACCAAGTCGTTTACTACTCAATTGCTCGCACTTTTGATTTTTGCAGCTAAACTTGGCTCTGAACAAAAGGTTCAAGACAATCTTACTGATAATCTATTTTCTGATTTAAGTCTCCTGCCAGGGGTTATGGAAAACATTTTATCCTTGGATGATCAAATTGCGGCAATCGCTGAAAGTTTTGTTAATACTGAGGGCTGTCTATTCTTGGGCAGAGGTCAGATGTACCCAATCGCCCTAGAGGGCGCCTTAAAGCTTAAAGAAATTTCTTACATTCACGCTGAAGCCTATCCAGCAGGAGAATTAAAACATGGTCCTTTAGCACTAGTAGATGAAAAGATGCCGGTTATAGTCCTAGCTCCAAATGATGGGTTATTAGAAAAACTAAAATCTAATATTTCAGAGGTACGGGCGCGAGGAGGTCGTTTCTTTATTTTCACGGATGCGAATGATAATGTTGATGTAGGCGAGATTGAAGAGGTTATCAAAGTGCCAAAAATGCCCGATCTTTTTGCGCCAATAGGATATACAATTCCTCTTCAACTACTGGCCTATCATGTGGCTGTTTTAAGAGGAACTGATGTCGATCAACCAAGAAATTTAGCTAAGTCTGTCACAGTTGAGTGACTGCGTTAGGGGGTATCTCTCTGAGAAACATAGACGGAAGAAAGTTAGTCGCTAATTTTTTTACCGTTTTTATA
>MDTD01132664.1_pt1 | contig 11026 bp, 10 predicted proteins | sample 811221 | NCBI WGS metagenome assembly MDTD01 (sample SAMN05326646, study PRJNA326480) | marine metagenome | isolation source: seawater | place: Pacific Ocean: South West | collected 2011
ATAAAAAAGTTTTAGTAAAGCTTGGACAAAATCTCATAGCAGGGGAGAGTTTAATTGCATCAGAATAATGGAACAAAATAAAAAATTTAAATTAGTTACCTCAAAAAAAACAAGATATCTTTTACCTAATATTCTAACCTTAGGTGGTGTTTGTTTGGGTATTAGTTCTATAAAGTTTTCTATTGATGGAAATTTTAGCCTTGCAGTAACATTAATTTTATTTGCAGCAATTTTAGATGCACTTGATGGTAGAATTGCAAGACTTATTAAAGGTACTTCTGAATTTGGCAAAGAGCTAGACTCTCTCACTGATTTTGTAAGTTTTGGAATAGCACCTGTCTTTATACTTTATTTTTGGGAGCTCAATACTTATGGTAAGTTTGGTTGGGCTATAGCTTTGATTTATTCTGTTTGTTGTGTTTTGAGACTGGCTAGATTTAATTTAACTAAAATTGAAGATCAACAAGATTGGAAAAACAATTTTTTTGAGGGAGTACCATCCCCTGCAGGAGGGATACTGATTTTAATGCCATTAATTTATGAATTAACAGAACTGAATTTTAACTTTGAACTAAAAGAAATTACGCCTTTTTTAACTATTCTTGTTGCACTATTGCTGGTCAGCAAGATACCAACGCTCTCTTTTAAAAAAATATCAATTTCATCTAAAACGACAATTTTTTTACTTCTTGCAGTGGGTTTGATTTTTATATCTTTACTATTTTTTACATTTGAAACTCTTTTGGTTTTTTGCGTTTCTTACTTACTTTCTATTCCTGTAAGTATTATTATTTTTAAAAAATATCAAAAAAAACACACTACAAAAATATCTGAGGAAGATCATGAAGATATTTTATAATGAAGAAATCTAAAAAATCCAAAAAAAGCAATAGTTGGAAAATTAAGCAACATAGAGACCAGTATTTTAAAAAATCTAAAAGCCTTGGTTATAGATCTAGAGCATCATTTAAATTAATTGAACTTAATAAAAAATTTAAATTTATAAAAAAAAATACAAATCTTTTAGATCTAGGCTCTAGTCCCGGCGGATGGTCACAGGTAGCTGGAAAATTAATAACTTCTGGAAAGATTTTAGCTGTTGATGTAAAACCAATGGAGCCAATTAAAAACATAAATTTCTTTAATAGTGACATTTTTGATCAAAATACAAAAGATAAAATTATAGATTTTTTTAAAGACAAACTTGATGTAATCATTTCGGATATGGCTGCAGATACTACGGGAAATAAATCTCTTGATTCTATAAGAACCAATCAGTTGTGTTCAGAAGTTATTAATTTATCAACAAAAATTTTAAAAAAACAAGGTGTTTTTGTATCCAAACTATTTATGGGCGATGATTTTATACAAGTAAAAAATTTAGCTAAATCAACCTTCAAAGATGTGAACTTTTTTAAGCCGGAATCAAGTAGAAACGAGTCTAAAGAAACTTATTTACATTGTAAGATTTTAAAGACTTTATAATCTTTGATAATCGTTTATAAGTTTATATGGTATCAATTAAAGAATCCCTGACGTTCGATGATGTATTATTGCTTCCCCGCTATTCAGAAGTATTGCCATCTGAAACGGACATATCATTAAATTTAACAAAAAAAATTGTGCTCAAAGTCCCTTTTTTGTCATCAGCTATGGATACTGTCACAGAATCTAAAATGGCTATAGCTTTAGCAAGATCAGGAGGAATAGGAGTTATACACAGAAATCTAAATATCAAAAACCAAACCAAAGAAATTATTAAAGTAAAAAAAAAAAATTTAATTGTAGGAGCAGCAGTTGGTACCAATAAGGACGATATAGAGAGAGCAAAATCATTAATATCAAATGGTTGTGATCTTATTGTAATTGATACAGCTCACGGCCATAGCAAAAAGGTATTAAACACACTTGCTAGATTAAAAAAGATAAATAACTTAATACCTATTTGTGTAGGAAATATTGCAACATCTGAAGCAGCCAAAAAATTGTATAACGCCGGAGCTGACATAATAAAAGTAGGAATAGGTCCAGGATCAATATGTACTACCAGAATGGTTTCTGGAATTGGAGTACCTCAAATTTCTGCAATTATGGAGGTCAAACAGGCTTTAAAAAATAAAAAAATAAAAATAATATCTGATGGAGGAATAAAATTTTCTGGAGATATAGCTAAAGCTTTAGCAGCAGGCGCAGACGCGATAATGATGGGGTCAATTTTTGCAGGAACTGATGAAAGCCCAGGTAAAAAATTTAAATATAAAGGAAAAATTTTTAAACAATACAGAGGTATGGGTTCGATAGGAGCAATGTCTTCAGGTTCAGCAAATAGATACTTCCAAAAGAATTTCAAGGATAAATCTAAGTTTGTTCCAGAAGGTGTTGAAGGGAGAGTTGAATTTAAAGGAAAAGTATCAAAAATTATTTATCAACTTAAAGGAGGACTTCGTTCTTCGATGGGATATATTGGGGCCAATAATCTTAGCCAAATATCAAAAAATGCTAAATTTATTAAAATTACTAAAGCTGGATTCTACGAAAGTATGGTGCATAGTGTTGAAATTACTCAAAAAACAATAAATTATAAATTATAAATTATGATTTTTAAATTTTTTAAAATTTTATTTATATTACTAATAATGCCTAATTTTTTATTAGCTAATACTAAGTATTTTAATGAAGGTTTAAGTCTTTATCAAAACAAAAAATTTGATAAAGCTAAATTTAAATTCGAACAAGATATAGTTTTCAATCCAAAAAATGAATTATCTTATTTATATTTATCTAAAATCTTTAAAAATTTAGAGAAAAAAGACTTAGAAGAACAAAATTTAAAAACAGTCATTCTTTTAAATCCTAAAAACGAAGAGGCAATTTTTAACTTAGCAAAGTTAAAATTAAATTCTTCAGACTATAAAAAAAGTAAAGAATTAAATGAAAGATTAATAGGTATATGTGAAAAATTTTGCACCCAAAGTCAGAAACTAAAAACAGAAATTGAAAATTTATCCAAGAAATAAATGCAATTTCAAAACAATAAGGAAAAGATTTTAATAATTGATTTTGGTTCTCAAGTTACTAAGTTAATAGCTAGAAGAATTAGGGATCTTGGAGTTTATTCAGAAATAATAGTTCCACGCGATATCATTAAAATTAAGAATTTTGAGAAAATTAAAGGTATTATTTTATCAGGAGGCCCTTCTACAGTTACAAAAAAAAATTTTCAAACCATACCAAAATCTATTCTAAAAAAAAAAATACCAATACTTGGAATTTGCTACGGATTGCAATTAATCGCTAAATTGTGTGGAGGGAAAATAAAATCATCTAAAAAAAGGAGAGAATTTGGTAGAGCATATATATATAAATCAAAAAACTCTATACTAACAAAAAATTTCTTAAATTCCCAAAAGTCAGTGTGGATGAGCCATGAAGATGCAGTTACAAAATTACCCAAAAATTTTAAATCAATCGCGTATACAAAATCTTCAAAGTTAACAATAATTGAAAACACAAGAGAAAAAATCTATGGAATCCAATTTCATCCAGAGGTTTCTCATACAGAAAATGGAAAACAAATATTTAAAAATTTTTTGTTTTTAATATGTAAAATAAAAAAAAAATGGAGCGCAATATCACAGAAAAAAAGACTTATTCAAGAAATAAAAGAAAAAGTTAAAAATGACAAGGTAATTTGTGCTTTATCTGGTGGAGTTGATAGTAGTGTTGTAGCTCTCTTAATTAATCGAGCTATAAAAAAAAATTTAATTTGTATTATGGTAGATACTGGGCTTATGAGAAAAAATGAATTTAAATATACTTATAAAATTTTTAAAAATAAATACAAATTAAATATTAAATTAATTAATGCATCAAATATTTTTTTAAATAAATTAAAAAAAATTACAAATCCTGAAAAAAAAAGAAAAATCATCGGAAAGCTATTTATCAAAATATTCGAAAAGGAGTCAAAAAAATATAAAAATGTAAAATTTCTCGCACAGGGTACACTCTATCCTGATATAATTGAAAGCAAATCATCTTCGGGAAGCAAAACATCAAAAATTAAGTCACACCACAATGTTGGAGGATTACCAAAAAAAATGAATTTAAGATTAATAGAACCATTGAAAGAATTTTTTAAAGACGAAGTTAGGGTGTTAGGCAATTCCTTAGGCCTCACAAAAAATATATGTTATAGACATCCGTTTCCAGGACCAGGATTAGCTATAAGAATAATTGGCAATGTTACGAAAGACAAAATAAAAATACTCCAAGACGCTGATGATATCTATATGGGCGAATTATATAATAATAATCTTTACGATAAAATTTGGCAAGCATACGCAGCTTTATTGCCAATAAAAACTGTAGGGGTAATGGGGGACTCCAGGACCTATGAGTATACATGTATGTTAAGAGCTGTTACTTCAGAAGACGGCATGACAGCAGATTATTATAATTTTCCCAAAGTTTTTTTAGATAAAATCTCAAATAAAATTATAAACAGTGTTAAAGGTATCAATAGAGTAGTGTATGATATTAGCTCAAAGCCACCTAGTACTATTGAATTAGAATAAATAAAAATGATTAAAAAGATAAAAAAAATTATAAATAAAAAGAATAAAACAAAAATCGTAAGCTTAACTGCTTATTCTAAAAATATTGCAAAAATATTAGATAAATATTGTGATATTGTTTTAGTTGGAGACTCAATGGCTAATGTTTTATATGGCTTGGAAAGCACACATAAAATTAGTTTAGAAAACATTATCCAACATACCAAAAGCGTTAAAAAAGGAGTAAAAAAATCACTTCTTGTTGTTGATATGCCAAAAGGATCATATGCCAATAAAACATCAGCAAAAAAAAATGCAAAAAAAATAATGAGAGCTACTCGTTGTGATGCTGTAAAAATAGAGAGCAATAATAAAAATTATAACATCATTAAAGAGCTTGTAAGTAATAGTATACCTGTAATGGGTCACATAGGATATACACCCCAATTTAAAAAGAAATTTAAGGTAGAGGGACAATCAGCATCTAATGCTCAAAAACTTTTAAAAGAAGCCCTACTAATTCAAAAAGCAGGTGCTTTTTCTATTGTTCTTGAATGCATTTTGCCTAAAACCTCAAAATTAATAACAGAAAAAACTTTAATACCAACTATTGGTATAGGCTCTTCTTCTTTCTGCGACGGTCAAATACTAGTTACAGATGACATGCTGGGTCTGAGCGGTTTTTATCCTAAATTTGTGAAAAAATATGTATCATTAAACACAATAATTGAAAAAGCTGTTAAAAAATATACTACGGAAGTTAGATCGAAGAAATTCCCAAGTAAGAAAAATTTTTTATATGGAACAAGAAGTAAATAAAAATTTAGATTTTAAAGGTAGACTTATCTCCTCTATTAAAGGACATAAAGTTAAATTTATCATTGGTATATGTACTATATTATTTTTTTCATTGGCTATTACTTTTTATAAAATAAATGAAAATAAGAAAAATATTTTAATTTCTGAAAAATATATTCAGGCAGGCCTAAATTTAGCTGCAGGAGAAAAAGTAAAATCTAAAAAAATATTGGAGCAAATAATAGTGAGTAAAAATAAATTTTACTCAATCTTAGCTTTAAATATAGTTTTAGAAAGAAATTTAGAAGAAGATCAAGAAAAAATTTTAAATTATTTTAAAATTTTAGAAAATTTATCTCTGCCTAAAGATCATAAGGATTTGTTAATTCTAAAAAAGGGATTGTATTTAATAAAAATTTCAAAAATAGATGAAGGAAAAAGCCACCTGAAAAAATTAATAGATGGAAATACAAAATTTAAAACTTTGGCAGAGGAAATTTTAATCAATTGAGGTTTATAAGGTAAATGAAATTTTTTTTTCTTCTTATCATTTTAATTTTATTCCAAAGTTGTTCATTTGATAACAAAACTGGTATATGGAAAAATATAAATGAGCCCTTAATAGATGATAAGGGTACTTTAAAAGGTTTAAAATCTTTATCATTAAGCGATAAAACTTTTAATAAAAAAATTCCTTATAACAAGAATTATAAATTTACTTTGACAGAGCCTATTAACACAACTAATTGGAAAGATATTTATTACAACCAAAGTAATAATGTTGGAAATTTAAAGTATCGAGGTTTGAATAAATTAGAATTTAGAAGTAAAAAAGTTTCAAGAAATATAACAAGTGAAAATATTTTATTAGACTCCGATAATATTATTCTTACAGATATTAAAGGAAACATAATAATTTTTTCCCTAAGCGAAAATGAAATAATAAATAAATTTAATTTTTATAAAAAAAAATATAAAAAATTGAAAAAAAGTTTAAACTTTATTATTGAAGATAATATTATATATGTTTCTGATAATTTTGGGTATTTATATTCATATGACTACAATAATAAAAAAATTGTATGGGCAAAAAATTATAAAATTCCTTTCAGATCAAATTTAAAAATCCAAGGAGAAAAAATAATTGCTGCAAATCAAAACAATAGTCTATTTTTTTTTAACAAAACTAATGGAGATGTAATAAAATCAATTCCAACAGAAGAAACAGTTATAAAAAATAATTTTGTTAATAGTATATCTTTAAGCGATCGATATACTGTTTTTTTAAACACCTATGGATCATTATATGCTATAGAAAACAAAAGCCTTAATATTAATTGGTTTATCAACCTTAACCAATCATTAGATATAAATCCGAGCAATCTTTTCAAGGGTAGTCAAATTTTAATTGATAAAAACAAAATTTTTATAAGCACAAATAAGTTTTTTTATGTTCTAGATATAAAGACTGGTTCTATTATATACAGGAAAAATTTTTCTTCAGATTTAAAGCCGATTGTAATAAACAATCACTTATTTATTTTGACCAAAAATAATTTCTTAATTTCATTAGATTTGACTAATGGAGAATATGTCTACTCATATAATTTAAATCAAAAAATTGCTGATTTTTTAAATATAAAAAAAAGAAATGCTCAATATAAAAATATGATGATTTTAAATAATAAAATATTTATATTTTTAAAAAATTCTTACATTTTAAAATTAAAAACTAATGGTGAAATAGAGAATATATTAAAATTTCCATCAAAAATTAAAACAAGTCCGATAGTGGCAAATAGTTCTATATTATTCCTGAGTTCAAGAAATAGATTAAATATAATTAACTAGCTATTTGATTTTCCGCTTAGTAAAGATAATTGCTTTACTTTATAACCTTGAAGATTATCAGAGGGTTTTACAGGATACTCCCCAGTAAAGTAATGATCACTGAATTGAGGGTAGTTTGAATTTCTTTGTGCACCTATTAAAGCTTCATACAATCCATTTATGCTTAAAAACTTTAAGCTTTTTGCTCTTATGTATTCACACATTTCATCCAAGTTTTTTTCATGAGCTAACAATTCTTGTTTAGTAGGCATGTCAACCCCGTAAAAGTCAGGAAATTTTATTTCAGGACAGGCTATTCTAACATGTACATCTTTTGCTCCAGCCTCATAAAGCATTTTTACAATTTTGTGGCAAGTAGTGCCTCTTACCAAAGAGTCATCAATTAAAATAATTGATTTGTTTTTAACAATGGTTTTAGTTGAACTTAGTTTTAATTTTACACCTAGACTTCTTATATTTTGTGTTGGTTCTATAAAAGTTCTACCTACATAATGATTTCGAATTAATCCTAGTTCAAATTTTTTTTTAGATTTTTCAGCATAACCTAAAGCTGCTGGTACTCCAGAGTCAGGCACAGGAACTACTAAATCAGCATCTAAATCTGTTTCTCGCGCCAATTGACTGCCTAAGCTTTTTCTATATTCGTAAGCACACTTGCCACCAATCAAACTATCTGGTCTTGCAAAATAGATATATTCAAAAATACAGGGTCGGGGTTTTTGTTTTGGGAAAGGTTTTATGCTTTTTAATTCATTATTTTCAATGACTACTATTTCTCCATTTTCAATTTCCCTTATAAAAGTAGCTCCTACTATATCGAGAGCACAAGTTTCAGAAGCAAAAATGAAAGAGTTTTTTAATTTTCCAACAACTAGAGGTCTGATACCAAAAGGATCTCTCACTCCTATTAATTTTTTATTAGTCATTAAGATTAAAGAGTAACCGCCTTGTATTTGGAAAAGAGCATCAATCAATTTGTCTAAAAATCTTTTTCTTTTAGATTTTGCTATTAACTGTACTATTGTTTCAGTGTCAGTCGTTGTTCTAAAAATTGCACCGTCCTTCACAAGACTTTCTCTTAATAGCAAAGCATTTGTTAGATTGCCATTATGAGCAATACTCAAGCCTCCCATATGTAAATCAGCAAAAAATGGTTGAATATTTCTTAAAGACGTCTCACCTGTAGTAGAGTATCTATTGTGTCCAATAGCAAATGAGCCAGGTAATTTATTTAAAGTTTCAGTATCGGTAAAATGATCTCCTACTAAGCCTTGTCTTTTTTCAGAGTGAAATGTTTCACCGTCAAAAGATACAATACCACAACCCTCCTGACCTCTATGTTGTAGTGCATGTAGTCCTAAAGCAACAAGGGCTGAAGCGTCCTCGTGATTTGATATCCCGAAAATTCCACATTCTTCTCTTAATTTATCCAAATCAAATCTTTTCAATTTTTTCTTTTGTGTCGATAAAATCTTCGCTTGAGGGAAACTCATCAATTAATATTTTACTTCCTTTATTTATTAAGTTAAATGTGAATGCTTTCTCAACCGATATACCCCAATTTTTATATGGATAAAACCAATTTAATATTGAAAATATACACACACAAACAATATATCCTTTAAAAACACCAAATAATAAACCAAAAGTTTTATCAATCGAACCTACTCCAGTCCAAGTTACAGCTCTTCCGAGTGCTTTCCCTATAACAATTGATAGAAATAGTGCACAAACGAAAATTGCCACTCCAAGACCTATATTATTTATAAAATCAGACTCTATATAATCGCTTACTATAGGTTGAAGTTTTGGAACTAAAATTATCGTTACTATTGTAGAAATTATCCATTTTGCAAAAGAAATCAAACTTAAAGAAAATCCTTTTAAGAAACACTGAGTCATCGAATAAATAAAAATAAGTGCAGTTAAAGTGTCAAATATATTTAAACTTTCAACTAGATTTCCAAGAAAACCATTTGTCATACTAATTTTTTAAAATTGTCGCCAAAAGGTTTATAAATTAACAATAATTTAGGAAGCAGAGTAAGAACAGAAATCATTGCTAGTAACATAGCTATACCAGTAAACACACCGAAGTAAATTGTAGGGATAAAATTTGATAAAACTAATATAGAAAAACCAAAAACTATTGTTATAGAAGTATTTAAAATTGCAACACCCACAGTCTTATGGCATCTATCAATCGTTTTTTTGTAATCCTGGATTTCTTTAAATTCCTCTTTAAATCTATAAATATAATGAATACTATTATCTACAGCTATCCCAATAGTTATAGCTGCAATAGTAATAGTCATCATATCTAAAGGTATACTCATCAAACCTATTATTCCAAGAATAAAAAAGGCAGCCATAAAGTTAGGAACAACACCTATTACCGACAAAACAATATTTCTAAATAATACAAAAAACATTGCAAAAATACCTAACATTACTATTCCAAGGGTTAAGATTTGTGATTTAAAGAGACTTTGAAGAAGGTTATTAAATAAGATTAAAACACCCGTAAGTTTATATTCATCTTTATTTAATCCTAATTCAGTATTTAATTCTAAATTAATTTTTTTTATTAAATCATTTCTTTTTAAATATTCTAAAGAGTCTTTAATTCTTACAGCTATTCTCGCCTCATCTTGATCAACAGAGATGTAAGGTAAAATTATTTCACTTTTAATCTCTTGAGGGATTTTACTATATAAAACTGCTATTTCTAAACTTTGTAATTCTTTTTTATTTAGATCTTCAGCAACTCTGAGTATGGATCCAAAAGACAATACTTTTCCTATTTCTGGAAGAGAATCCAAGTAGTCATGAACTTTTAAAATTTTATCCATTTTATCTCTAGTAAACCAATATTTTGATCTGTCCTCAGTATTTTCGTTATCCTCATCCCATTCAGAAAATTCATCATCTTCTTCAATTTTTTCAATCTTTTTAGAGGGAAATTTTAAAACGATATTAAGAGGAGTAGTTCCCCCAAGATCTTCATCAATTTTTTTCATCCCTTTATAAATTTCAGTTTCCTTATCAAAATAATTGATAAAGCTATTTTCTACTTCAAGTTTTAATATTCCGACAATACTTGCAATAACAATTAAAATTGTTGGCGCAAAAACAAATATATTATTTTTTTTTGCAACTGATCCTAAAAATGAAGTTATTAGAGATTTTTCAGTGTTTTCAATATTTATTTCATTTTCAGATGAAAAAATATTTAATAGAGATGGAAGAAGTAGAAAAGTGACAAATAAGGAAACAACTAATCCTAATGTCATCATCCAACCAAAATCAATAATTGGTTTTATTCCACTAAATATTAATGAAAGAAATGCACAAATAGTTGTTAAGACAGTATATAATATTGGAAGCATCATTTTTTTACTTGCTTGAAGTACAGCTTCATGTTTTGACAATTCAGGTATTTTTTTTCTTAATTGAAGAAATCTTACTGTGACATGAATATTCATTGCCATATTTAGTATGAGCATTAAAGCAATAAAATTTGAGGAAATTACTGTTACTTTCCATCCTATTAAACCAAGTAAACCAATCATTATTATGACCGAGGCTGAACAACCTAGCAAGGGTATTACTACCCACTTTAAATTTCTAAAAATAAACCAAAGTGTTAAAATAATAAAAATAAATACACCAAAACCAAATACTAGAATATCGCTTTTAATAAAACTCATCATATCGTCAGCAATCATTGGAATGCCACCTAGGTGTATTTTAGCATTTTCTCCGTATTTGTTTATAACATCTCTAATTTCATTAATATTTTGATGGTTTCTTAAATTGTA
>MDTD01131900.1_pt1 | contig 11025 bp, 13 predicted proteins | sample 811221 | NCBI WGS metagenome assembly MDTD01 (sample SAMN05326646, study PRJNA326480) | marine metagenome | isolation source: seawater | place: Pacific Ocean: South West | collected 2011
CTTAACTAGGCCTTCAATCGGACAATATTTTAAAAATAGAAAAGAACTTCAAACTGGAGCAGATCAAATATTTGAAAAAGTTAAATTTGGAAAAATTAAGATTAAAATTTTTAAAAAATATAAATTAGCTGATGCTAATCAAGCTCATGCAGATTTAGAAGCAAGAAAACTTGCTGGTCCTGCAATTCTTATTCCTTAATGAGCGAAAAAAAGATTGTGTCACCATGTATAAGTATTTGTAAAACTGATCCAGTAACTGGTTACTGCTATGGATGCGCTAGAACGGATGAAGAAAAAAAATTATGGAAAGATGAAAAAACAACTTATGAGTGGAAAGCAAAAAATTTAGATGAAATAATAGATAGAATGAAAGGGTGGCAACTAGAAACTTTTAAAGAATCCTATTATCACAAAATTGAAAATGGAATTTCCTTATTTAAAAAAAATCTTCTAAAAAAATAATTTATAAATCTTTCTTCATGGAATCCATATCACTTAAATGAAATTTTAAAGCTTCATTTGAAAGTCTAATTTCTTGAAGAAATAGGAAAATAGAGAAAATCATACAAAGACAACAAAGAGCAAAACTCAACCTTGCGTAAAAAACTAGATCTAAATAAAGAAGCAAAACAGTAAGCATATTAAATAAGAAACCAAAAGCTGAAAAACCCATAACGAATTTAAGATAATTAGTTCTTTTATTGAGTACGTGGAGTTGGTTTTCCCATTCAGGTGGAATTTTTTTTTCAAAAGTATACTGATCGTGAATTTTTCTTATTAAAGCACTAAGTGTGTGGAATCGATTGCTATACATTGTCATCATCAATGGGATTGCCGGAAACATTAATGCGGCTACTGTGTAATCAATATCCATACCGAATCAAATTGATTATGAAGATAGTGTTTGATATTTACAAGAGATATTTCATGTATCATTTAAAAATATTCATAGAACTTACAAGATTAAATAAACCTATAGGGTTTATGCTTTTATTTTGGCCATGTTCATGGGGTTTAGCTTATGCTTATAGTTTAAATAATGATATAGAATCTTTTATTAATTATTTAATATTATTTTTTCTTGGTTCAGTTTTAATGAGAAGTGCTGGATGTATTTTTAATGATATTGTAGATAAAGAATTTGATAAAAAAGTATCAAGGACTAAAAGCAGACCAATAGCATCAGGGAAAATATCCATAAAACAATCGCTTTTATATGTTTTAATACTTTGCATTTTAGCATTGACAATCTTAATTCAGTTTAATTATTTAACTATAATTCTTGGGTTTGGATCGATGTTCTTAGCTTTTGCCTATCCATATATGAAAAGAATAACCTACTGGCCCCAATTATTTTTAGGCCTCACGTTTAATTGGGGAATAGTAATGGGCTGGGCAGCTATGGGTTTCGAATTATCTTTTGAAATTAGTTTGCTTTACTTGTCAGCCATATTTTGGACATTGGGTTATGACACCATATACGGAGCGCAAGATATGTCTGAAGATGAAATAATTGGATTAAAATCAACTTCTATAAAATTTAAAAATAATATGAAAAAATTTGTGACAATTTGCTATTCAATAACCATTTTGTTAATAATTTTTTTAAATCTTAAAAAGATTGGATTGAATGAGTCAACTTTTATTTTATTAATATTTTTTTCAAGTTTGATTTATCAAATATATTATTTTAAAAAAAATATACCTTCAAGTTGCTTAGAGACATTTAAAATTAACAACTTTTCAGGTTTTTTACTATTTCTATCATTAACTTTTGTGTAATTTATGGAATTTGAAGAATTAAAAATTATTTTAAAGAGACTTTACAACGATTATGTCAAGTTCCATCTCAAGACAATAATATTTTGTTTATTTCTCTCGATCTTGGTAGCGGGCTCAACATCGGCTACAGCCTGGCTGCTAGATCCAGCTGTAAAAAAAATATTTGTTGAAAAAGATCAAACACTAGCGTGGCTTATACCTATAGCAATAGTCATAGCTTTTTCAACAAAAGGTGTCTCGTTGTACTTTGCAAGATTAAATATTCTTAGAGTAGGCAATATTGTTTCTGGTGAAATTCAAAAAAAAATAGCTAAATCAATATTGTTTTCTGATATTCAGACTTTGGACTCGAGGCACTCAGGAAAATATATTTCTAATATGATGTTTGATGCTGGTCAAGTGCATAATTTAGTCAGTACCGCAGTGCTCAATATTATGAAAGATACCTTTTCTATAATTTTTTTAGTTGGAGTTATGTTTTACCAAAATTGGAAACTAGCTTTATTTGCGATGATTATGATTCCATTAGCTGCTGGATTTGCAAAAAATTTGGGACAAAAGGTCGGTAAGGCGACCAAACAAGCTAGCGAAATTTCTGGAAAACTTGTTACTTTTTTGACCGATATTTTCAGAGCTTCAAAAATGATTAGAGTTTACCAAAAAGAAGAGGTCGAGGAAAAAAATTCAGATGAAGTAATAACACAACTGGTAAAAAAAAATATTAGACTTGCTGCATTAATAATCAGAGCTGCTCCAATAATGGAGACTTTAACAGGGATAATGATTGCCGGTTTTATATTTTATTCTGGAAAATTGATTAATTCAGGAGAGCTCGAGGTGAATAATTTTTTCTCTTTCTTAGCTGCAATGATGCTTGCCTACCAACCAATAAGATCATTAGCGACTATAAATATGGCGATTTATCAAGGTGCTACAGCCTCAAAAAGAATATTCAATGTAATTGACAAACCAATTCAAATTAAAAATTTAGAAAATTTTCCTAATCTAGATTTAAATAGATGTGATTTAGAATTTAAAGATGTAAATTTCAAATATGACAATACTAATGAAAAAGCTATAAAAAATATTAATATGAAAATTGAAGGAGGTAAAATATCAGCCTTAGTCGGACAAAGCGGAGCTGGTAAAAGTACAATAATAAATCTCATACCAAGATTTTATGATCCTCAAAGTGGAAATATAAGTATAGATGGCCAAAATATCAAAAAAGTTAAACTAAAATCTTTAAGAAAACATATGGCTTTGGTAAGCCAAGATATTTTTTTGTTTGATGATACAATAAAAAATAATATTGCTTACGCAAATCCAGAGGCTACTCAAGAAGAAATAGAAAGAGCTTGTGAATTTTCGGCAGCTGATGAGTTTATTAACAAATTGCCAGATAAATTTGAGAGTTATGTAGGGGAAAATGGAGTTAAGCTCTCAGGCGGTCAAAAACAAAGAATTTCAATAGCTAGAGCGATTATTAAAAATTCACCAATAATTTTATTAGACGAAGCAACTTCATCTTTAGATGCGGAGTCTGAAAGAGTTGTTCAAAATGCCATAAATAATTTAATTAAGAACAAAACTACAATTGTTATTGCTCACAGACTATCAACTATCCATAATGCAGACAAAATTTTTGTTTTTAAAAATGGAAATATTGTAGACTCGGGAAACCATGATTACCTTTTGAAAAATTGTGAGGAGTACAATTCTCTATATAAAAAACAACTTCAATAAAAATGATATTCTTGTATAGGGCTATTACAAATTTTCTTTATCCAATTTTGATATGTATAATTTACTTCAGAAAGATATTTGGTAAAGAAGATAAATTCAGATACAAAGAAAAAATATTTTCAAAATATTTTGATATTATAAAGAGAAATGACTTTAAGCTTTTTTGGTTTCATGCAGCAAGTATAGGTGAATTAAAAAGTATTATCCCTATTTTAAATGAAATAAATAATAAAAAAGAAAATATAGAGTTTTTGATAACTACAGTTACTTTAAGTTCAAGTATTATTGCAAAAGAAGAGTTAAAAAATATTAAAAACGTAAAACATAGATTTTTCCCAATAGATGTAAACTTTATTATTAAAAAATTTCTCTCTTTGTGGAAACCTGATGCAATTTTTTTAGTCGACTCGGAAATATGGCCAAATTTAATCTTTAATGCAAAAGAAAAAAAAATACCTATTGCACTACTCAATGCTAGAATAACTAATAGGACTTTTAAAAGGTGGAAATTGATTGAAAATTTTGCAAGAAAAATATTTGGTGCTTTTGATATTTGTATTTCATCTAATTTTGAAACAACTAAATATTTAAATTATTTTAAAGCAAAAAGAATAACTAATGCAGGAAATTTAAAATTAGTTGGTAAAATCAAAATAGATGAAATTAAAGAAATAAATGAAGATTTACTGACCAATGAAAGGTTTTGGTTTGCTGCTAGTACCCATGAAGGTGAAGAAAAAATTTGTCTTGAGACTCATTTAAAATTAAAAAATAGATATGGAAAAATTTTAACAATTATTGCTCCGCGACATATTGATAGATCAAGTCATATAAAAAAATTGTGTGAAAGATTTAAACTTAGCTATCAAATAATAAAAAGAAATGATCATATTGATTATCAGAAAGAAGTTATAATAATTAATGCTTTTGGAGTTTTATCTAACTTTTTTAAGTATGCCAAAAGTGTGTTTATTGGTAAGTCTTTAATTAAAAGTCTCCATTACAACTCAGGACAAAATCCAATAGATGCAGCTAAGATGGGATGTAAAATATATCACGGACCCTACGTTTATAATTTTGAGGAAATTTATGAAGAATTAGCACAAAACAAAATTTCTCAAGTAATCAATAATTCTAGTGATTTAGCTATGAATTTAATAAATGATTTTGAAAATTTCACAAAAAAAAATGAGATTAACTCGTCTTTCTTAAACGACTTGGGTCAAAAAACTTTAGATAGTAATATGAGATGTATAAATAATTTTTTATTTAATGAAAATATATAAACCTAAATTTTGGGATACCGATAAAAGTTTTTATTCAACACTTTTAAAACCTTTAACTTATGTAACAAAGTTATTTATTTTTTTTAAAAAAAGTTTTATAAAAAAATCTAAATTTAATTTACCGATTATTTGTGTTGGAAATATTTATATTGGAGGTACAGGCAAAACACCAACTTCTATGCTCATTGCTAATGAGCTCACCAAAAAAGGTAGGAAAGTTGCAATCATAAGAAAATTTTACCAAAATCATTCTGATGAACATTTATTGATTAAAAAACACTTTAACAATTTAATTCTGCGAAAAAATAGAACTAAAGCAATAAATGATGCTCTTGATAATAGATATGAGTTTGTGATTTTAGATGATGGTTTTCAAGATTACAAAATAATCAAAAATTTGAACATTGTTTGTTTTAATAGCACACAAAAGATCGGTAACGGTTTGGTTTTTCCTGCCGGACCTTTAAGGGAGGATTTAAGAGCTCTAAGAAATGCCCAGATAGTAATTATTAATGGAAAAAAAGACAAGATTTTTGAGAAAAAAATTATTTCAGCTAATAAAGATATAAAAATATTTTATTCACGATACCAACCTTCAAATTTAAATGAATTTAAAAATCAAAGACTTTTTGCAGTAGCAGGAATTGGAAATCCGGAAAATTTTTTTAATATTCTTAAAGAAAATAATTTAAATGTTGTTGAAAAATTAATTTATCCAGATCACTATAAATTTAAAAAATCAGAAATATTGAAAATTATTGAAAAATCGAAAGAAAAAAATTGTCAAATTATCATGACAGAAAAGGACTATTATAAAATAATTGATTATAATCTTTCAAACATAAATTTTTTAAAAGTAAATTTGATAATTGAAGAAAAAGAGAAATTAATTGAAAAAATTTTAACATTAGATGATAAAAATCTTTAAATATTTATTGCAGTCAGTAATTGTTTATTCATCCTTTTTATTTGGTCGAATACTAGGGCTAAAAATTAGTAGAAAAGTTTTTTCTTTTATATTTTCAAAATTTGCACCATTTTTTAAATCCAAAAAAATAATTGAAGATAATCTAAACTATTACTCAGAAAGTATCTCAAAAAAAGATAAAGAAGAGATTGTATCTAATATGTGGAAAAATTATGGTATGACTTTTATTGAATATATCTTTTTAGACATTTTTAAAAAAAACAATTCACACATTATTGTTGAGGGAAAAGAGAAATTGATTGATATAGTCGATAAAAGAAAACCAGTTATTTTTATTTCGGGTCATTTCGCAAATTTTGAACTTATGTCTATGGAAATGACTAAAATGAATATTAAACTAGCTACTATTTATAGACCATTAAATAATTTTTTCTTAAACCCATTTATGGAATATTTAAGAAAAAAGTACATCTGTAAGAATCAAATTAAAAAAGGAATTAATGGTGTGAGAGAATCAATAGAGTATATTAAAAACAACCATTGCATTGCTTTAATGATCGATCAAAGAGTAAGTGAAGGTGATAAAATAGATTTATTTGGCAAACCTGCCCTTACTACAACACTTCCGGCTCAACTTGCAATTAAATACAAATTATCAATAATTCCAGTTTTTATTGAAAGATTAAATGATAGTAAATTTAGAATTCAATTTTTAGAAGAAATAAAATACTCTAATTTTGAAAATAAAATTGAAATGAGCAAAAAATTAAATAGAGTTTTAGAGGAAATGATAGTTAAAAATCCTAATCAGTGGATTTGGACACATAATAGATGGAAGTAATTGTTTTCATTTAAGTAAATTTTTGTACCTCTCATTTGCTTCGATAGCTGAAAAGTAAGCTTCTTGTAGTTCAACATTCCAATAATTCAAATCTTTGAGAAGAATTTCTTTACCTGAAATAGCACACAATACGTAATCCCCATTTTCAACAATATCAAAAGAGTTGTGCTTAAATATAAGTTTAGCTTTTTTTTTAATCATCAATAAACTATACAATATATCATTTAACATGAACATTGGATTAATAGGAAGTGGAGGCCGAGAACATGCTTTGTGCCAAAAAATTTTTGAGTCAAAGCTATCGAATAATATAATATGTTACCCCGGTAATGCTGGTACAGCTAACATAGCAAAAAATATAAATTTAGATATTTTAAATTTTAAAATATTATTAAAATCAATTAAAGAGCACAAAATCGACCTGGTAATCGTAGGGCCAGAGGAACCGCTAGTAAAAGGTTTAGTAGATTTTCTAACAAAAAATAAAGTTAAAGTTTTTGGTCCAAATAAATATGCCTCAAAACTTGAGGGATCTAAAGCCTTTTTAAAAAGATTATGTAAATTTAATAATATACCTACAGCTAAATACAAAGTATGTGGAAACATAAAACAAGTTTTTACTTTTCTAAAAAGGTCTAATTTGCCTTTGGTTGTAAAGGCTGATGGGCTGGCTGCTGGAAAAGGTGTTACAATTTGCAAGACAAAAAAGCAAGTTTTAGCTGTATCAAGTGAAATATTCAGAGGGAAGTTTAAATCTTCCAAAAAACTGGTTTTAGAGGAGTTTTTACATGGCGAGGAAGCAAGTTATTTTTTAGTCGTTGATAAATATACCTTTAAATATTTTGGATCAGCTCAAGACCATAAAAGACTTAAAGAGAAAGATAAAGGACCAAACACTGGGGGTATGGGAGCTTATTCTCCTGCACCGATAATTAATAAAAAGCTTGAAAGAAAAATCATTGAAAAAATTGTTAAACCAACTCTTATCGCATTAAAAAAAAAGAATAAATATTACAAAGGCTTTTTATATGTTGGATTAATGATTAAGAATAATGAGCCATATTTAATTGAATATAATGTAAGAATGGGAGATCCAGAATGTCAGGTTATTTTACCTAGACTAGAAACAGATATTGTAAAGATTATGTTACACACAATAAATGATAGATTAAGAAATTTGCAGATTAAATGGAAAAAACAAAAATGTATGACAGTGGTTTTATGCTCAAGAGGGTATCCAGGGGGTTATAAAAAGAATATAAAAATTAAAAATATTAATAAGATTCGGTCAGATAAAAATAATTTTATTTATCATGCAGGAACTAAAGTAGAAAATAATATAATATACTCAAATGGTGGACGAGTTTTAAATTTTATTTCATTAGGTCAAAATTTTAACACGATTAGAGAGAAAATAATCAAATCAATAAAAAAACTTAAATGGAAGCACGGGGTATATAGAAGAGATATTGGGTGGAAAATTATAAATAAATGAGAATAATAAGTGGAAAATTTAAAAGTAAGTCTATTCATTTTATAAAATCTTTAAAAACTAGACCTCTTAAAGATTCAGTAAAAGAAAATATATTTAATATGATGACTCATAATATTGAATTAAAAATTGATATTAAGTCATCTAAAGTTTTAGATCTTTATGCTGGATTTGGTTCATTTGGATTAGAATGTATATCACGTGGAGCAAGGAAAGTGACTTTTGTAGAAAAAGACCAAATTGTGATTAAAACATTAAAAAAAAATTTATCTAAATTTTCAATTGATAATGCAGCTAATATAATTCATGGAAAAGTAGAAGATGTAAGATTTAAAAATATGGAAAAGCAGCAAATTTTTTTTTTTGATCCGCCTTATAATGAGTCTGCATTTGATAAAAATTTAATTAAAATTAGAGATTCTAAAGTTTTTGATAAATACCACTTAGTAATTATTCATAGAGAAAAAAATTCAAAAGATGTTCTTGAAAATCTACTTTATATAAAAAAAGAGAAAATTTACGGCAGATCTAAAATTATTTTTGGAATATTTAAGTAAGAATTTTCTTGGTGGTCATTTTTACTTGCTCAACTGCTGGCTGATTGAAAGGGTCTATGTCGATTAGTTTTCCGATTATAGCTACTTCAAGAATATAGTAAGAAAATAGTTCACCTAGAGTCTGTTCATCATTTTTCTTAATTATAGTTTCTCTAAAGGGAATTTTTTTCTTTTTTAAAGTATTTATTAAAGCATTTTTCTGAGCAATCTTTATTTTATTAAGATTTTTATTGTTTAAATATTCTATGCTATTTGAAAATTTATCTGTTCTAATTTTTATTTTTGATTTTTCCTCAACACTAAATATATGAAAAATTTTATCTTTTGGTCCATCTAAATATAGTTGTAAAAGGCTATGATGATCCTTAGGTGCATTAGATATCGTGGGCAATAGACCAAATTTTTTTTTACCTAAACTTTCAGCAATCAATTGTTGAAACCAATAAAGAAACTTTTCTAATTTAGGAGCATAATTTAAGAGTATTAAATTATTAAATCTTCGCTGCATGACTAAATTAGCCAATTTTGCAGAGCTATCTTTCAAGAAGAGATTATTTTTTTTATTTAAAAACTTTTGAGAATTTAACCTTAATTTTTTGATATTTAGCCCAAAGAGATATGCTGGTACTAATCCAACTTCTGATAAAACAGAGTATCTTCCACTAACATAACTTTTGTGCTCTATATAAAATAAATTGTAAGTTTTCGCTAAACTATGCAAATTATTGTTTTTTTTATCAGAAATCAGAATAATATTTTTAGACTTATTTCTTATAACATTTAAAGAGATAAAGTTTACAATAGTCTCAATAGTATTTCCCGACTTAGATATAACCAAAAAAAGGGTCTTATTCTTAATGATATTTTTTTTTAATTTTAAAATTTCAATTTCATTAATATCATTTAGAAAGTAAACTCTTTTTTTAATTTTATGATTTAAAAAATTAAATATTGTTTCGCTGCCTAATATTGATCCACCCATTCCAATAATTACAATATGGTTAAATTTTTGAAAATTTTTGAGATCTTTTACATTAAAATTTATTTTAAAATTTTTACTTAACACATGAAACGAATCTTTTTTTAAGTTGATGAATTTTGTTATATTTTTATAAATTTTATCAAATTTCTTTAAAAGATTTGTTTGATTACTTTTTTTTATATAATCATAATCTAATGAGTTTTTGTTAATGATAATATTTTTGCTCACTTACGAATTTTTTCTATTATAGATTGTTCGGTGCTTGTAGAACTTTTTGTTTTGGACTTTGAGTCATTATTTACTTTAAGTATTTTTCTAATATTATCGTCCTCACTTCTTTTTTTTTCATTTATTGACCCAGGTTCAGGAATTTCTTTATAATCTGGTGGAAGAACTAATGGTTCTTTTTTTTCTACAAGAAATTCATCCGTGCTTCTCACTTTCTCATTTCTTAGTACTTTGCCAGCCTCTTTCATTGACGCACAAGATACTAAAAAATAATTAATTAAAAAAAATAAAATAAATCTTTTCATAATTAAGTTTTAATTAAAGTGCCTTTCATTAAAAATATTAAAATTCCTATCGTTATGAATATATCTGCTAGATTAAAAGTAAACCAGTGAAAGTTTTCTAAATGTAAATCAATAAAGTCAGGCACAGCTTTGTAAACAATCCTATCATAAAAATTTCCTAAGGCTCCGCCACATATAAAAGAAAACGCTATTTTATCAATATTGTCAGAAGTTAAGGAAATATGTATTAAAAAACTAATTACTAAAGCAATAAATAAAGATAGCAAATTATAAATTAATTCAGACTTAGAGCTAAGTAATCCAAATCCTACACCAGTATTCCATATTAAATCAAAATTAATATAGTCATTTACAAAAAAAATATTATTACTAAAATCTTTGATAATAATTGATTTAGTATATCTATCGAAAAAAAAAATTAAAATTATAAAAATGATTACGTATAAGTTTGGTTTTTTATAATAGTTATTTTTAAATTTTTTAAATATTAAAAATAAGTTCATTAATTACTTTTTTATTCCATCACATCGGACACATGTGGTCTCTAAGATTTTCCAACATCTTGGACATTTTAATCCATTAGCTTTTTTCACTTCAATTTTAATTCCATCACTTTTATCTGAGTTAATTCTTTCTGCTTTAGAAGTTATAAAATACTCTGCCAAGTCCAAACCCTCTAATAATTTAAAATTTTCAAAATTAGTTGTTATCTTTAGTTCAGCTTCAAGACTAGAGCCAATTATCTTATTAGATCTTTTCTCTTCTATCGCTATATTTGCTAACTGCTTAATTTCAAAAAGTTTGGCCCACTTAGAATATAAATTTTTATTTTCCCAATTTTTTGGAATATCCACAAAAAGTGTTTCGTGAATACTCTC
>MDTD01167132.1_pt1 | contig 11025 bp, 7 predicted proteins | sample 811221 | NCBI WGS metagenome assembly MDTD01 (sample SAMN05326646, study PRJNA326480) | marine metagenome | isolation source: seawater | place: Pacific Ocean: South West | collected 2011
CATAGGTAACGACGTGTGTGTCCTCGATGTTGAACATCATCGTCAGTTCACCGAGGCTCTTGTCGCGGGAACGGTGATTGACGGCATGCAGGATCTGCACTTCCATGGCTGACAGCCCCTCGCCCCCTGCCGCGGCCATGCAGCGGGCGATCCATCGGTGATAGGCATTCGCCTGGACAACCAGGGCGAATTCCATTTCCGACAGCGCCGGCATGGCTCCGTCGGCCAGATGAGCGGCCGAAACGACCGGATGGGCAGCATTGGCCGGGGCCTTGTTCCTGTTGGCGTCAGCCATGATTTCACCGAGATTTTATCGATATAATGTTGACATAATGCTTCTATCGTGACCTATTCCGGACCATGATGCAATGCTCCCATTACGCGCTTGCGCGCAGGGAGAGATCGGGGAAGCGGACATGACCGAAGGCAAGTGGGATTTCTGGATCGATCGCGGCGGCACGTTTACCGATGTCATCGGCCGTGCACCGGACGGCTCGCTGCATCCGCGCAAGCTGCTGTCGGAAAATCCTGAAGCCTATCGCGACGCGGCGATCCAGGGCATCCGCGACCTTCTCGGCCTGAAGGCTGGCGACCCCATCCCCTCCGGCCGGATCGGCGACGTCAAGATGGGAACGACCGTCGCCACCAATGCGCTTCTGGAACGCAAGGGGGACCGGGTGGCCCTCCTTGTCACCAAGGGCTTTCGCGATGCCTTGCGCATAGCCTACCAGGCACGACCGGACATCTTTGCCAAGGAAATCATTCTTCCCGAACAGCTCTACGAGCGTGTGGTCGAGATCGACGAGCGCATGCTGGCCGATGGAACCGTCGAGACGATGCCGCAGGTCGAGCCGATCAATGCTGCGCTGCGCGGGATCAAGGCTGAGGGTATCGATTCTGTCGCCATCTGCTTCATGCACGCCTGGAACTACCCGGCTCACGAGGTCATGGCGGCAAGCGCCGCCTGGAACATGGGTTTCGGCCAGGTGTCGGTCAGTCATATGGTTTCGCCCCTCGTCAAGTTTGTCGGACGCGGCGATACGACCGTCGTGGACGCCTATCTCACACCCATCCTCAGCCGCTATGTCCGCCAGGTGGCCGACGAACTGGGCGCCGACATCGATGGCGATCCGGAAGCAGCACCAGATCCCGGCAAGCCGCGCCTGATGTTCATGATGTCCTCGGGCGGACTGACCGCAGCCGACCTGTTCCAGGGCAAGGACGCCATCCTGTCGGGTCCCGCAGGCGGCGTCGTCGGCATGGTGGAAACCGCCCGTCTCGCCGGTTTCGAGAAGGTCATCGGTTTCGACATGGGCGGCACCTCGACGGACGTTGCCCATTACGATGGCGACTACGAAAGGGCTTTCGACACCGAGGTGGCCGGCGTACGCATCCGCGCGCCGATGATGCGCATTCACACGGTCGCAGCCGGTGGCGGATCGATCCTCCATTTCGATCAGGGGCGTTTCCAGGCCGGCCCGGATTCAGCCGGTGCGAATCCAGGCCCGGCCTGTTACAGGCGCGGCGGTCCGCTGGCGGTCACGGATGCCAACGTGATGCTTGGCAAGCTCCAGCCCGACCAGTTTCCCGCGATTTTCGGGCCGGGACAGGACCAGCCGCTCGATCGCGATATCGTGGTGCGCAAGTTCGCCGAGATGGCAGAGCAAGCGTCCGATGGAAAAACCCCGGAGGAAGTGGCCGAGGGTTTCGTCACCATCGCGGTGGAGAACATGGCCAATGCCATCAAGAAGATCTCCGTCCAGCGCGGCTACGATGTGACGAAGTATCTGCTGAACTGTTTCGGCGGCGCCGGCGGCCAGCATGCCTGCATGGTGGCTGATGCGCTTGGCATGGAATCGGTGCTGATCCATCCCCTGTCCGGCCTGCTCTCCGCCTATGGCATCGGCCTTGCCGCGGTCTTCGCCTCACGCCAGCAGGCCATCCTCAAGCGGCTGGATTCCGCCGCCGTGACAGATATCCGCATGACCGCCGATCATCTGCGCAAGCAGGTCTATGCCGAGCTCCTTGGCCAGGGCATACCTGAAGACGCCATCGGCTGGCGGCCGGTCCTGCAGGTTCGCTATGACGGAACGGACACGACCTTGCCGGTGGATTTTTCCAGCTTTTCCGCCGATGAGGCAAAGAGCGAGTTCGAGGCCTCCCACAAGGCTCAGTTCGGTTTCATTTATGATGACAAGCCGCTGATCGTCGAAAGCCTGTCGCTCGAAGCCATGGACATTCGCGATCCTGGCGGTATCGAGCCTGAACTCGAAGCGGAAGCGCGCGATATTGAACCCGGCGAGACACGGAAGCTGTTCTCCGGAGGGAAATGGCACGATGCCGCTCTCGTGAAGCGCGAGGCGATGACGCCGGGCGCGCGACTCAAGGGACCCGCCCTCATCATCGAGGCGAACCAGACCATCGTCGTCGAGCCCGGCTGGCAAGCGGAGATCACGGAACGCGATCACGTCCTGTTGCGCCGGGTGGAGCGGATGGAACGCATGGCTGCGCTTGGCACGACCGGAGCCGACGGCAAGGGCGCCGACCCCATCCTGCTCGAAGTGTTCAACAATCTCTTCATGTCGATTGCCGAACAGATGGGGGTGACGCTTCAGAACACGGCCTATTCCGTGAACATCAAGGAACGGCTGGACTTTTCCTGTGCCGTCTTCGACCGCAACGGCGCGCTCGTGGCCAATGCCCCCCACATGCCGGTGCACCTTGGATCCATGGACCGCTCGGTGGAAACAATCATCCGGCTCAATGAAGGCGACATCCACCCCGGTGACGTGTTCGCGTTGAACGCGCCCTATAATGGCGGAACGCATCTCCCTGACATCACGGTGGTGACGCCCGTCTTCGACGACGAGGGCAAGACCATCCTCTTCTGGGCAGCCTCGCGCGGCCACCATGCCGATGTCGGCGGTTCCGCACCCGGCTCCATGACACCGCTGGCCACGACGGTGGACGAGGAAGGCGTGCTCATCGACAATTTCAGGCTGGTCGAGAAGGGTCGCTTCCGCGAAGCCGAACTGATCGCGCTTCTAACCGACCATCCCTATCCGGTCCGCAATGTCCATCAGAATGTGGCCGACCTGAAGGCCCAGATCGCCGCAAACGAAAAGGGCGTGGCGGAACTTCGCCGCATGGTCGCCAATTTCGGTCTCGACGTGGTCGAAGCCTATATGGGTCATGTGCAGGACAATGCCGCCGAGGCCGTGCGCGAAGTCCTCTCGCGTCTTCCGGATGTCAGCGAATATGCCTACGAGACCGACACGGGCCAGACGATCCGCGTCAGGATCACCATCGATCGCGGGAAACGCGAGGCAACCGTTGACTTCACGGGCACATCGCCGGTGATGAAGAACAACTTCAATGCCCCCGAACCGGTGACCCGCGCCGCCGTCCTCTATGCCTTCCGGGTCATGGTCGAAGGCAATATTCCCATGAATGCCGGGTGCCTGCGCCCGATTCACATCGTGATCCCCGACGGCTGCATGCTCAAGCCCGCCTATCCCGCCGCCGTCGTGGCGGGCAACGTGGAGACCTCTCAGCATGTCACGAATGCCCTTTTCGCCGCCATGGGCGCGCTGGCCAATGCGCAGGGCACGATGAACAACCTGACCTTCGGAAATGACCGGTATCAGTACTACGAAACGATCTGTTCCGGTTCGCCGGCGGGCGTCATGAATGACGGACGCGGCTTTGCCGGCACGTCCGGTGTGCATACGCACATGACAAATTCGCGGCTGACCGATCCGGAAATCCTGGAACTGCGCTTTCCCGTCGTGCTGGAAGATTTCCACATCCGGGCAGGCTCCGGCGGCAAGGGCAAGTGGAATGCAGGCGACGGGACACGGCGCACACTCCGCTTTCTGGAAGAGATGGACTGCGCCATCCTGTCATCGCATCGCGGCCGCCCACCGCAGGGGATAGCCGGTGGCACAGAGGGCCAGGTTGGAGCAACCCAGGTTCGCCGTCAGGACGGAACGCTCGAAACGCTCAAGGCCTGCGACCAGACCGTGCTGAAAGCCGGGGAGGCCGTGATCGTGACGACGCCCACTGCGGGCGGATACGGCAAGCCTTGATGGCGACGGAGGCGAAGTCGCCTGGCTTTCGCCCCGTCTATCCATTCAGGTCTGGCCATTGTAGCGTGACAGGCGATGAAACTGGAACACAGTCACGAATCCAAGGCCATCGCCGCACGTTTGGCCGATGGCACCAGACCTTCCTATCTGCGTGATTTCGTCTATGGCGGGATCGACGGATCGGTGACGACATTCGCAATCGTAGCAGGCGTCGAGGGGGCAAGCCTGTCCTCGGGCATTGTCCTGATCCTCGGCCTGGCAAACCTGCTGGCCGACGGCTTCTCCATGGCCGCTGGCAACTACTCGGGTACCAAGACCGTCGTCGATGACATCGACCGCGTGCGCGAGATCGAGAAGAAGCACATCCGGCTTGAACCGGAAGGCGAACGCGAGGAAGTACGCCAGATCCTCGCCTCGAAGGGTCTTTCGGGAGACACGCTTGAACAGGCAGTTGCTGCCGTAACCGCTGACCGGGAAACCTGGATTCGCATCATGCTGACGGAGGAATACGGCTTGCCCTCGGTGAGGCCTTCGCCCCGCATGGCCGCAGTCGTCACATTCCTGGCCTTTCTGATCTGCGGTGCGGTGCCGCTCCTGCCCTTCGCCATTGGACTGGCAGACGCGTTCATGGTCTCCGTCGTCATGACGGGCATGGTTTTCATTGTAATCGGCGCTGCCAAGTCCCGTTGGTCCCTGGCGCCATGGTGGCGGTCCGCCCTCGAGACGTTCTTGATCGGCGCAGCCGCGTCATCCCTCGCCTATGTCGTCGGCATGCTGCTTCAGGGATTGGCCTGACAGCGATCCACGCCGCATTCCGCATGGACAGGAAGACAGGTTTCGCATATTGTTAAATCGATTTAGTTATGTCTCGTTTCTGCGGAATGCCTGCGAATGCCTGCCAAGCAAAAGATCGCGCTCCTCACCGCCGGCGGCCTTGCGCCCTGCCTCTCCGCCGCTGTCGGCTGCCTCATCGAGCGCTATAGCGAAATCGCCCCTGACCTTGAGATCATCGCCTACCGTTCAGGCTACACTGGCCTGTTGAAAGGCGATATCCTGCCTGTCACCCCGCAGGTTCGAGCCAACGCCCGCGCGCTCCTGCATCATGGCGGATCGCCGATCGGCAATTCGCGGGTGAAGCTGACCAATGCCGCCGATTGCGAGAAACGCGGCCTCGTCAAACCGGGCGAGAGCCCGCTCGATGCCGCCGCCCGCCAACTTGAAGCCGACGGCGTGACGATCCTGCACACGATCGGCGGTGACGACACGAACACCACCGCCGGCGACCTCGCCGCCCATCTCAAGGCCGACGGCTTCGACATGACTGTGGTTGGATTGCCCAAGACGGTCGACAACGACATCAGGCCGATCCGCCAATCGCTCGGCGCATTGACCGCGGCGCAGGTCGGAGCACGCTTTTTCGACCACGTCTCCAACGAGCAGAGCGCCACACCGAACACCTTCGTCGTGCATGAAGTCATGGGCCGGCATTGTGGCTGGCTCACCGCCGCCACGCTCCGCGCCTACAATGAGCGGATCGAGGGGCGGACCTATTGCGAGGGCCTGATGATGAACCACGCTCTCAAGGATGTCGAAGCCGTCTATGTTCCTGAAATGCCATTCGACATCGAGAGCGAGACGGAGCGCTTGTCCAGGGCAATGCGGGACACCGGTTACGCAACCATTTTCGTTTCGGAAGGGGCTTGCGTCGACGAAATCATGTCAGAACGCGAAGCCGGTGGCGAGACGCTCGAGCGCGACGCCTTCGGGCATGTCAGACTGGATTCGGTCAACGTGGGCGACTGGTTTGCCAGACGCTTCGCCAAGGCCATCGGAGCGGACAAGACACTTGTCCAGAAATCGGGCTACTATGCCCGCTCGGCGCCTGCCAACCCCGATGACCTGCATCTCATCAAGGGCATGGCCGACCATGCAGTGACAAGCGCGCTGGAGGGTGTTTCAGGCGTCGTCGGCCATGACGAGGACCATGACGGGCGCCTTCGCACCATCGAGTTCGAGCGCATTGCCGGCGGCAAGCCGTTCGATCCGCAAACGGCGTGGTTCCGGGAAATCCTGGCCCGCACGGGTCAGGCCTGACGCCTTCACTCATCCGCCAACCGCATTGGCGAGTGCGTCCACCAAGCCCTGGGGCTGGTATTTCAGCTTCGATGGCGTCAACCCCATGCGCACCACGACGAGGTCGCGGGACGGAACGACTGCTATCGTCTGTCCGTCATGTCCGCGCAGCCAGTAGGTGTCCCCGGGCAGATCGAATGCGGCCTCCGGGTCCCGGTCGCGCGGAACATCGCCGCGCGGACCGACCAGCCAGACATGGCGCCCGTAGGTGTAGCCGCCCCACGGCGCCCTGGACGCCGCAGCGGGTTCCGTCATCCAGTCGACATATCCGGCCGGCAGGAGCGACCGCCCGTTCCAGGCGCCGCGTTGCAGCAGCAACTGGCCGAAGCGAGCCCAGTCGCGGGCCGAGGCATAGAGGTAGGACGAACCGACAAATGTTCCCGCGGCATCCATCTCGAAGGTTGCACTGGTCATGCCGAGCGTCTCGAAAAGAGCCTCCCAGGGATAGGAAACCGGCTGCTGCGCGGCCCGCATCCAGATATCCGAAAGCAGGACCGAAGTTCCGGAGGAATAGTTGAACAGCCCGTCGCCATCCGGATTGCCGTTTTCCGGATCGTACGGCTTGGATGCGGCGAAGGCTGCCATGTCTTCTTCCAGATAGAGCATCCGCGTCACGTCGGATACATCCCCGTAGCCTTCGTTCCAGGCAAGGCCGGACGACATTTCCAGGAGGGACTCCAGGGTGATGTCGTTCCGTGCATCTCCGGTCCATCCGTCGAAAAGACCGCTTTGATCGAGGGACAGGCGGCCTTCCTTCACCAGTGTCCCGATGATCGCCGCTGTTACCGTCTTGGTCATCGACCATCCGAGCAAGGGTGTCTGGGGATCGAAGCCTTCGCCATAGCGTTCCCCGATGATCCGGCCCTTGTGGACGACGACGATCGCCCGCATGCCCGGGCCGGCGATAGCAGCATCATCGAGAATGGTTGCGATGGCCGGATCCTGCGAAGGCGCAACCCGGTCGCCATTCGGCCACAGCGCCTCCGCATTGCCATCTACCGGCCTTTGCGAAACCGGGGCATCTGCGTGCGTCAGGTTTCCGCCGGCCTGCGCACTGGAACACCCCAGCCCCTCGCCCCGCCAGACGGCATGACCGGCACCGAAAATGCCAAGCAGTTTGGCGGTCACGCCCGGCTGAGCGCCTGTCCTTTCCACTTCGACCGTAATTGCCTTGAAAACCGGGTGGCCGGGCGCCTGAACATCTGTCGCCATCACCGCGTCGGCATCGCGGCCGGCAATGAAGACATTCGAGCAGACGATCTTCGCCGCGTAATTGGTGGCAACCCGGATCATCGCAGGTGGCGAAACGGCAAGCCAGACGGCGCCGCCGGCGAGCAAGATGGCAATCAGTCCGGCAAGCCACTTGAAGAAGCGCATCATTCCCGCCAACCTTGTCCTGTTTTCCCGGAGCCAACGTGACCGACACAAGGCGGCATGACAAGGTGGCGCAAGGGTGACGCAAGGCAAGCCTTGGCTTACTCTGGCACGCAGCCAAACCGGAGTGATTTGAAATCCATGCGCCGCGCCGCTTCCATCGCCCTGTTCGCAATTGTCCTGGCTGCGTGCACCAGCACGAACGTCGATCAGGCGCTCGATCTGCAGGTCAGCGTCAGCAGTCCGCGCTTTGCCGACAACGACCCGCACGACTGGTCCGGCCGTACGCCCTGGCATTATCCGGTCCACGGCATCGACGTTGCGAAATACCAGGGCCAGATCGATTGGCAGAAAGCCAGGCAGGCCGGCGTTTCCTTCGCCTTTATCAAGGCCACCGAAGGCGGCGACAGGCTTGACGAGCGGTTCCACGCGAACTGGCAGGCAGCCAAACGGGCAGGCATACCGCGTGGCGCCTACCACTTCTTCTATTTCTGCCGACCGGCTTTCGAACAGGCCCTCTGGTTCAGGAAAAATGTGCCCGTCGACCGCACCTCCTTGCCGCCGGTGCTGGACATGGAGTGGAACCACAAGTCGCCTACCTGCACCTTCAGGCCGAAGCCGGACGCCGTGCGCAAGGAAATGGATGTCTTCCTGCGGCAGGTGTCACGTCACTACGGCAAGACGCCCGTGATCTATACCACCGTGGACTTCTATGAGGAGAACCAGCTCTGGAAGATCCGCGGCTATCCGTTCTGGTTGCGGTCGGTCGCCGGTCATCCGTCGCAGAAATACGGCGAACAGAACTGGACCTTCTGGCAGTACACCGGCACCGGGGTCGTTCCGGGTATCAAGGGGAATACGGATATCAACGTCTTCCATGGCTCGCAGAGCCAGTGGAGGCAATGGGTTGTTGCCAATACACGGTGAAGTCATTTGCGTGCCGTGGCTGCATTTTGCGCTGCATCATGTTGATGGGCGCGTTGAGCAGTCTATAATTTAACGATGATCATCTTCACCGATCTCGACGGCACGCTGCTCGACCACGAAACATATTCGCTGGAAGCGGCCCGTCCGGCATTGTCCGCATGCGCGGCCCGCTCGATCCCGGTCATTCCCGCCACCTCCAAGACCGCCGCCGAAGTGGGTGCGGTGATGCACGAGGCTGGCATGACCGGACCGGCGATCGTGGAGAACGGTGCCGGAATAGCGTGGCCCGGGCAGGAAGCCGGGAGCAATGCGCAATGGACAGCGATACGCGGCACGCTGGATGGCCTTCCGGAGGAATTGCGTGTGCTCTTCCAGGGGTTCGGCGACTGGAGCCTGGCGGAAGTCTCGGCCCGCACCGGTCTGCCGCCGGACGCGGCCCGCAGGGCCATGGAGCGCCGGTTTTCCGAGCCGGGGGATTTCATGGGCACGGCCGAACAGGAGAAGGCGTTTGTCGCAGCGCTGGCAGCGAAAGGCGTATCTGCAATTCGCGGCGGCCGTTTCCTCACGCTGTCCCTTGGCAGCGACAAGGCCAGGCGGATGGGCGAGGTCTGCAAGAGCCTGGGCGCGACCGGCCCCGTCGTGGCGCTCGGCGATGCCCCCAATGACATCGCCATGTTGCGCGCGGCCGACATGGGCGTGATTGTCGCAAATCCGGCACACGACCCGCTACCGCCACTGGAGGGCGAAGACGAAGGCCGGATCATCCGGACGCGCCGCGCCGGCCCGGCCGGCTGGAACGAAGCCGTTCTCCGGATCATTGAAACCGACGCTGAACAGGGACCCGGACCGATCACATGAGCGATTTTCACCAGACAGGCGCCATCACCACGTTGCACAATCTCATCCGGCGCCCGCTGGAGGAACTGGAAGCGGAAGTCGCGCGATTTGCACGGATACGCCCGGTCACGCTCACCCTGCCCTCGCTCTTTTCGGAACTGGAAGGCGATGCCCTTCCAGGGATCATCGACGTTCTCAAGGATGTTCCCTACGTGTCCGAAATCTACATCGGTCTCGACAAGGCGGACCGCGACCAGTTCGAATACGCGAAATCGTTCTTCGACCGCCTTCCCCAGCACCATCGCGTCATCTGGAATGACGGGCCGCGCATGGCGGCGATCCATGAAAAACTCGATGCCGCCGGACTCGCGCCGACCGAGCGCGGCAAGGGTTTCAATGTCTGGTATATGATGGGCTATGCGCTGGCAGCCCAGCGGGGCAAGGTCCTTGCCCTTCATGATTGCGACATCGTCACCTATGACAAGGGACTTCTGGCCCGGCTGATCTATCCGGTCGTCAACCCTGATTTCCCCTATCTCTTTTCCAAGGGCTACTATTCCAGGGTCGCCAACAACACGCTCAACGGCCGCGTCTGCAGGCTGCTGGTCACACCCTTTCTCGAAGCGCTCGACATGACCTGCGGAACGCACAATTACACCCGCTACCTCTCGTCATTCCGCTATCCCCTGTCCGGCGAGTTCGCCATGCGCATGGAAGTTGTCCCGGATATCCGCATACCGTCGGACTGGGGGCTCGAAATCGGCTTCCTGTCGGAATTGCGGCGCAACACGTCCCAACGCCAGATCTGCCAGGTCGATATCGCCGACATCTATGACCACAAGCACCAGGATCTCTCGGCCGAAGACGCCTCGAAAGGCCTGTCCCGCATGTCGACCGACATCGTCAAGGCGATCCTGCGCAAGCTGGCGACGGAGGGGCTGGTGATCTCACGGGCGACATTGCGTTCGGTCAAGGCAGCCTACTACCGCAACGCCCTCGACATGATCGAGAGCTATCACGCCGATGCGGTCTTCAACGGGCTGACCCTGGACCGGCACAAGGAGGAACAGGCTGTCGAACTGTTTGCCGCCAATATCATGGCGGCCGGCGAGATCTATTTCGACGACCCGTCAGCAACGCCCTTCATACCGAACTGGCGGCGGGTCTATGATGCGTGGCCGGACGTGTTCCGCGACATGGCGGCGGCGGTCGAGGCCGACAACGGTGGGCAGTGATGAACGGCTAGCGTTCAGGCAGAACGTTGGAGATCCAGCGGCACTGATAGGGACCGAGCAGAACCTCGCCGCGCGGCTCGTCCACCTCCTCGCCGCTGAGCAGGTCGACCCAGGGCTCATTCTCGATAAGGTTGATCCGGTCGAGCGGCACCACCTGTTCGCGTGCCGATACATTGTGAAGCGCGAAGATCGATTGCGTCCGGTCGCCGCTCTGGCGCCAGAGCGCAAAGATACCCGGCCCGAAATCCATGGTCATGTGCGTGGCATTCGGATGAAAGGCCTTCTGCTTCTGCCGGATCGCCAGGCGCCGCATCATCTCCGAAAAGACCCGTGAAGTATCACTTTCCGGATCGGCCAGCCGCGCCTCCAGTTCGGGATAATTCCATTGATGACGATTGATCGACCGGTTGTGACCGGTCCGCTCCACGCGC
>MDTD01025177.1_pt1 | contig 11024 bp, 10 predicted proteins | sample 811221 | NCBI WGS metagenome assembly MDTD01 (sample SAMN05326646, study PRJNA326480) | marine metagenome | isolation source: seawater | place: Pacific Ocean: South West | collected 2011
GTATCAAACCAATTGTCTAAAATAAACCCTATAATTGTGGCTACTAATACCGCAGATACGAGCTCCGTACTTAACTGAAAAGCCTTACCAAAGCTTGATTTTTGGTCTTCTTTATCTTCCGGGTTTTTCTTTCTGAAATTTGTTTTTGCAATCTTTAAGCGAGTTTTTAAGTCATCGGTCATTTTAAGCTACCAAGCTCTCTGCCTTTTGTAGATCTACTGAAACTAGCTGGCTGATGCCTTTTTCCGGCATCGTAACTCCATACAGTCTGTCCATCTTAGACATTGTTAATGCGTGGTGTGTTACAATTATAAACTTAGTTGAGGTAATTCTTGTTAATTCATCTAGCAGGTTACAAAATCTTGTAACATTCGCATCGTCCAGAGGAGCATCTACCTCGTCCAGAACACAAATTGGAGCCGGGTTTGTTAAAAAAACTGCAAAAATTAAAGATAGGGCAGTTAATGCCTGTTCCCCTCCAGATAATAATGTGATTGATTGAAGTCTTTTTCCAGGAGGACTAACTAATAAATCTAATCCTGCGTCAAGCGGATCGTCAGAATCTACAAGTTCAAGCTTAGCACTACCACCATTAAACAGCTTTGTGTAAACCTCGTTGAACTTTCTGCTTACTTTATCGAATGCATCTAGCAACCTTTCCCTACCTTTTTGGTTCAACTCATTAATACTTTCTTTTAGTTTAACTATAGCAGTAACTATATCTTCACGATCTTTTTCCATTTTAGTTATTTCGTCTTTATATTTTCCAGTTTCCTCATCTGCTCTTAAGTTTACAGATCCAATATTATCTCTATTTCTTTTTTTTTTATCTAACAATTCCTCTTGTGTAACAGTATCTGGAAATTCCTCTTCCTTTTCTAAATTTGAAAATTCTAGAAGGCTATCTTCTTTAATATTTAATTCATTTTCTACACGTTCAATTAAATCATTTTTTCTTTTATTTAATCCTACAATAGTAGCATTAGAACTGGCTCTTTTTTCCCTCACACTAATAGAGTTTTCTTTAATTTCATTTAACTTTACTTTGTTTTGTTCAAGTTGCTCCTCTAAATTATTGATTTTGTTTTCATTGCTTTCTTTTTCATTTTCTGAAATTCTCAGATTTTCTGTAATTTGACCTTTTTTTTCCGCATTTAAGTTTGGCTGTTTCTCTAAATCAGACAATTTTTTGTTAAGTTTCTTTTTTCTATCAGCTAATTGAATTACCATTTTTTCAGAATTTATTAATAAATTTTTCCAACTATCAATTTCAGTATCAATGTTGTTTATTCTTTCTTTTCGTTTAGTTGATTCTTCCTTAATGCTTTGATTTTTACTATAAGTTACAGTATATTCTTGATGCAGTTTTTTTATAGACTCATTCCTTAAATTAATTGATGCAATTCCATCATTATCATTTACATCGGATATTTTTTGAATGATATAAGATAAGCTAACATTAATATTATTTAAATTTTCTCTTGCCTGCTGAAGTTGGTTTTTATCGATATGCTCAATAGCCTCGTTTAAAATTTTTTTCATTTCTTCAAGTGTATTTTTATGTTCTGTTATTTTTTTTGTGCTCAAAGAATTCAATAAATTATCAACTTTTTCTTGTTCGTTAGATAAGTTGATTTTTGCAACCTCTAAATCTTGGTCAGATTGTTTTTCTGTGTCGTAATATTTTGAGTCTATTTCAACTAGTTTATTTTTTTCGTCATTTAGTCTTTTTTGATTTGAATTAGCATCAATTATTATACTTTTTTCTCTGTCCTCGTCTTCATCAATAGTTTTTAAAGAAATTTTAGTTGTTTCTATTTCGTTTGCCATTCTTTCAGTCTCTTCATCTAAATTTTTTAACTCTAAATTTAGTCTTTGAATTCTTGAAATAATTTCTAAGTTGGTATCTCTAATAGGACGAGACTCTTCTTCCAATTTTTTTATAGAGTTTTCCAAATCTATTATTCTGTCGTTAAACAGTGAAAATTCTTTCTCTGCATCAGCATTTATTTCATTTTCAACTTTAATCTCGTTTTCAATTTCTCTGATTTTTAAAAAATATAAACCTGCCTCTACTTTTTTTATCTCTTCTGATATATTTTTATATTTTGTAGCTTCTTCGGCTTGCTTTTCTAAATTAATTAATTGTTTTTCTAGTTGTCTTCTAAGCTCATCTGCTCTTTTTAAATTGTTTTCTGCTGCATTTAATCTAAGCTCAGCCTCATGTCTTCTTGCGTGTAATCCAGATATTCCTGCTGCTTCTTCTAATATTGCCCTTCTATCTTGGGGCTTGGCTGTAACTAATGATCCAATTCTTCCTTGACTAATTATTGAAGGAGAGTGAGCACCTGTTGACAGATCTGCAAAAAACATTTGAGCATCTTTAGCTCTAACTTCTTTTTCATTTACAAAAAATCTAGATCCTTTTTCTCTTTCGATCTTTCTACGAATTTCTATTTCCTCAAATTCTTTGAATTGAAAAGATCCAGATTTTTCTGGATTTGAAATGTTGATAATTACTTCTGCAATATTTTTGGATGGTTTATTTGAAGTTCCAGAAAAAATAACATCTTCCATCCCTGAGCCTCTCATACTTTTTGCAGAAGTCTCACCCATGCACCACCTTAAAGATTCTACAATATTTGATTTACCACAACCATTAGGGCCCACAATACCAGTCAATCCTTCTTCAATTAAAAAGGTAGTTTTTTCAGAAAATGATTTAAATCCATTTAATTGGATTTTTTTAAACTCCATGAACTAACTTATAGCAGTTTTTCTAAAGTTTTTTCTAAATTTTTATATGTTAATGGTTTTTCAAACTTTTCATTGTTGATTATAATAGTTGGAGTAGCGCTCACGTTGTATTTTTTTACACCCTCGATTCGATCCTCTAAAACGAAATCTTCGATTTGTTTGTCATTAATGCACTTATTATAATCTATGCCAAAGTTTTGAGATTTTAAAATTTTTTCTAAATTATTATTTAGTTCTTCAATGGAGTTCCCTTTTACCCATTCACTTTGATTTTGATACAAAAAATGTAAAATTTCTTCTCCATTGCTGACCCTACAATGAGCAACCTTTGCAGCATTAAATGCAGCCAAGTCTAAGGGAAAGTTTCTATATTCTAATTTGACAATACCTTTATCTATGAAATTTTGTTTAATTTTTGGATAAATATCATTATGAAAGTTAGCACAATGTGAACATGTCAAAGATTCAAATACTAAAATTATTATCTTTGAATCTGATTTACCCTCGTAAATTCTTTTTACATTGGTTTCAGCATATAAATTAATATTACTTAAAAATATAAAAAAAAAGACAATTAATATTTTTTTCATTTGTTTCTATAGACTTTAGTTAATTCAATTAACGAGTTTTTAATTTTTTCATTTTTAATACCAGAAATTTGTTTTTTAAATTTGTTTTTTGTCACATCTTTTAGGATTTGCTTATCTTTTATTTCTTCATTCTTTACCTCAAAAGATAATAATTTTATATTTTGGACAGCATAATAACCAAAAAATGAATTAATTTTTTCAATTATAGTGTTTTTGGAGTACTCAAAATTTACTTCGTTACCTCTTTTTACCATTACAGTTAAGCAACTTGACCTAAGTTTATTTTCACTTTTAAATGACTTAGGATAGCTAATTTCAAATAATTCGTTACCAACAAAATTTCTCCAATTATCTAATATTTCAGAATAGATTTGACCTTTTTTATTAATTAGTTTTTTTAAATTTGTAGGCAAAATGTCTTTAAATGATCTAAGACCTTGTACAAATTTTCTGTTATTCTTATTATAAATTTTTGAATTCATATGCAAAGATCAAACATACCAAATAAAATTTTAAAATGGTACGATAATAATAAACGTATTCTTCCATGGAGGATTAAAACATCAACTAAAAATAAAGAATATTTTACCTTGGTTAGTGAATTTATGCTTCAACAAACACAAGTAAAAACTGTAATTCCTTATTTTCAAAATTTTATAAAACGTTTTCCTAATCTGAAGTCATTGGCTAAGGCTAGAGAACAACAAGTTTTAAAAAACTGGGAGGGTCTTGGGTATTATTCAAGAGCAAGGAACTTAAAAAAAACTGCAACTAAATTATTAAGTGAATTCAATGGTAGTTTACCAAAAGATCTAGAAACACTTAAATCTTTACCAGGTATTGGGGAATACACTTCAAGATCAATTCTAGCAATTGCTCACAATGAGCCTTATATCCCAATGGACGGGAATGTTGAAAGAATCATAAAGAGAGTTTTTTTACTTAAGTCGGAAAATGAAATCACGAAAGAAAATTTAATAAAAAAAAAATTATTTTTTAATTTTTCAAACAGATCAAGTGATTATGCACAAGCTATAATGGAAATAGGAGCATTAGTTTGCAAACCTCTTTTGCCTTCTTGCAATCTTTGTCCCTTAACTTTGAACTGCAAGGCTTATAAAAAAAAAGATTTCTTAGTAAAATCAAAAAATAAATTCAATAAAACTAAATATTTTGAGGCTAATATTTATAGACATAAAAATAAATATTTGCTTATAAAAAATAAAAAATTTAATTTCTTAAAAAATTTAGTCATTTTTCCTATGAATGAAATAGATGAAAAAAAATTCAAATATTCAATCAGTAAAAAAATAAATGTTAAAATGTCTAATATGAATATGAAAATTATTTTAAACAAAAATAACACAAAAAAAATGCCAAGAGACACTTTGTTAGTGGACAAGTCAAATATAAATAAATATATTTTACCTTCATTTACAAAAAAAATATTTAATACCTTATCGCATTAAAATGAAAAATATTGCAATTATAGGAGCGGGTATTTCAGGTTTATTTTTAGCTAACCTTTTAGAAAAAGATAATTCTTTCACGTACAAAATTTTTGAAAAAAAAAAATCATTGGATCTAAGCGATGGATACGGGATACAATTATCTATTAACAGTATTAATTTATTAAATAAAATTGGATTTAAAAATATAAATGCGACTGATATTTATTTACCAAAAAAAGTAAATTTTTTTGACACAAAAATGTCAAAGAAAATTTGTGAGATTGATCTATCAAAATTTAATTTCGACAATGATAAATATACTACTTTAAAAAGATCGAAATTAATTGAGTTTTTGTTGCAGGGCATTCCTAAAGAAAAATTAATTTTTGACTCGGACCTTACAGATATTAAAAATGAAAATAACTTATCATTATTTTTTAAAGATAAAAATACCGAGAAATTTGATTATTTAGTTGCTGCAGATGGGGTTTATTCAAGAACCAAACAAATCTTATTTAAAGATAAAGGTTTGCCAAAATATTTTAATGCGATTGCATTAAGAGGAAATATTAAAAACTTTATAAACTTTGATATTTCATTGTGCCTTGGGTCAAACTTTCACTTTGTTATTTATCCTGTTAATCAAAATAAAGAGTTTAATTTTATATCAATAATAAGAAAAGGTTTTATGCAGGGAAAGATTTTTAATAAAGAACTATTTAATGACGATAGCTTTGTGAAAAATTTAATAAATCAAATTTCCGAAAAATCTGAACTAAATTTAAAAGATCAAATTAAAGAAATGAAATGCTTTCCAATCTTCGTTAGTAAAAAAATTATATCGTCAAAATGTAAAAATATTTTTTTTATTGGTGACGCGTTTTATTCTTTTCCACCTTCATTTGCACAAGGAGCATCCCAATCAATTGAAGCTGCAAACGATCTTTTCAGTGATATTAAAAACAATACATCTAATTATAATAAAAAAAGAATAATTAAAACTAAACAAATAATTTTAAGATCACATATCAATCACTTTGCATTTCACTTATCAAATCCATTGAACAAATTCATTAGAAATTTACTTTTAAAATATCTTACAAAAAATAAAAATTTTTTAGAAAACTATTTAGGAAAAATTTATAAAATTTAGGAACCTGGTCTGAGCCTTTGTCTTAGTTCATCAATAGGTTTTAAGCTTTTACCCACTTGATAATGCCAATATGTCCAGCCATTACAACTCTCAGATCCTAAAATTTTAGCTGCAACTTTATGAATAGATCCTTCATTTTCTTTATGTTTAATACTTCCATCAACCATCACTCTTGCAAAAACTTTCTTCTTTTGGTCATAAATTTCTGTGCCCGGTTTAATTACACCTAACTCTATTAATGAACCAAAAGGTATTCTAGGTTTTGACTTATTATTTTGAATTGTATCTAAGTACTCATCTTTGATTATGGAAGTATTCTTTATTCTTCTGTTTGCAGCGTCAAAATATTTTTTTTCTTTTTCAATACCAAAATAAGCTCTACCTAGTTTTTTTGCTACTACACTAGTAGTTCCTGATCCTAAAAAAGGATCTAAAATAAAATCATTTTTATTAGAAGATGCCAGTATAATTCTATGAAGTAACGATTCAGGTTTTTGCGTTGAGTGAACTTTTATTCCATTATTTTTAAGTCTTTCTTTTCCATTACATATCGGCAAACTCCATGTAGATCTCATTTGCAAATCGTCATTAAAAGATTTCATTGATTGATAATTAAAAGTATATTTTGATTTCTGACTTTTTGATGCCCAAATTAATGTCTCGTGAGCATTTGTAAATCTGGTACCTCTAAAGTTTGGCATTGGATTATTTTTATTCCATATCACATCATTTAAAATCCAAAAACCAAGATCTTGAATTATTTTGCCAACCCTAAAAATATTGTGATAACTTCCAATGACCCATATAGATCCATCTTTCTTCAAAACTCTTTTACATTGATTTAACCAATCGTAGGTAAATTTGTCATAGGATATAAAATTTTCAAATTGATCCCATTTATCTTTCACAGCATCAACTTTTGACCTATCTGGTCTGATTAAATCTTTTTGTAATTGTAAATTATATGGAGGATCTGCAAAAATTAAATCAAATGTTTCATTAGGAATTTTTTTTAATTCTTTTAAGCTATCTCCATTAATTAGTTTGTTATGTAAATTTTTTGTATACATTTTTTTTAAAAGTTAATTAGACTCTAGCGCAGATTCGACGTCAACCAGAGATTGAAAAAAATGGAGTCTTCTTGTAGTACTGCTTACCTTAGACTCAATATATTGTGTATAGGATTAAAGGTTTTTCGATGATGTTTAGTTATTCCAAATTTCTTAATTGTTTTTATGTGTTGACGTGTTCCATACCCAGCATTTTTATCCCATTCATATTTTTTAAAATTCTTAGACATTTTTGTAATAAATCTATCTCTAGCGACTTTAGCAATTATGGATGCAGCTGAAATTTCTGATATTTTTTTATCACCCTTGATAACAAATTTCAATTTATACCCAGATATATCTGGTACTTTGTTTCCATCAATCAAAGTTATCGTGGGTTTCATTTTAAGATTTTTAATAGATCTTTTCATAGCTAATAAACTTGCGTTTAATATATTTAATTTTTCAATTTCTTTTAGTGAAGCTTTACCAATACTCCATAAAGAGTTTTTTTTTATATATTTCTCAAGAATCAATCTTTTTTCTTTAGAAATTTTTTTAGAATCTTTTATTTTACTTCTATCAATTTTATTTTTAAATATTACAGATGCAGCAAAAACTGGTCCTACTAAACTTCCTCTTCCAACTTCATCTACACCAGCAATAATTTTTTTCATTAAATAGCAATCTTTAGCTGATCGACTTTTTTTTTAATCATTTTAAGGTCATTCCAAGAGTATTTTTTTTGCTCTGGCTGCCTAAGTAAATAAGCTGGATGGAAAGTTAAAATTGTTTGATATGTTTTTTGATTGACTATAAGATCTTTCCATTTTCCTCTTTCTTTGGATATTTTTAATGTTTGTCCAAATAAAGCTTCCATAGCGGTGCTTCCCATTAGTATTAATATTTTAGGATCAATTATATTGATGTGTTCTCGTAAAAATACAGAGTATCTATTTATCTCAGAGGCTTCAGGCTTCCTATTATTTGGAGGTCTATAATTTACGACATTAGTAACGTAAATATCTGGCCTTTTTATTTTTATAGCTTCAAGCATCTTGTTCAAAAGAATGCCAGCATCTCCAACAAATGGTTTTCCTATCTCTTCTTCTTTTTGTCCTGGACCTTCCCCTACAATCATAATTGAACTTTCAGGATTACCATCGCTGAAGACTAATTTATTTGAGTTTTTTTTTAACTCACAATTATTAACTGCTAAAATTTTTTTTTTAAGATTTTCTAGCAAAGATTGTTTATCCTTTAAGCTTGACAATTCAAAAGTTCTTTTTATTGGCTTATTATCGTAAACATAATCAATTTCAAATAAATCCATTAGGTCTTCAAAATTATTGTAGCTTTGATTTTTATGCTCTATTTCCATATATATTAATTATGTTAACTAAATTTATAAAAATTTTCTTTATTTTAATACTCATTTTATATCATTCATCAACTTTTTCTAAAACTAATGAAAATAATAATTTCAACCAGAGATATTTATCTAACTATTTTTCAGCTTTAGTATCGCATGAAAATGGAGATAATGATTTAGCAATAAAATATTTTAACTCCACGAAATCTATTCTAAAAGATCATCCAAGTTATTTTGATAAGTATATTCAAAGTCTTGTATTAAAAGGAAATGTCCAAGAAGCTATAAATCAAATTAAACTTTTTAGTTCAAAAAATAAAGTTAATAATTTCCAAACTTTCTTACTTTTAACGGTAGAGAGCATGAAAAGAAATAATTTCAAAAAAGCAAATAATGATTTAATAAATGTTAACAGAGTATTAATTCCCAACACATACGAACAAATCATTTTTGAAATTTTAAAATCCTATAATGAGCTATTTTTAGAAAAAAGAATTTCAAAAATTAAAAATTATGGAAAATTAGGTAAAATACTTTTAGCTTTTCAATATTGTTATTTAGATAATGAAAAAACCAATAGTTACTTTATGGATTTGTTGAGAGAAGAAGGTGGGGATTATTCTAGATATTTATTTTTTTATATATCTAATTTAATAGATAATAATGAATTTGAATTAGCTAAAAAATTATCTAATAAAATTGATCCAATCACTAGCACTTTATTAATTTTACAATCTAAAGAATGGATTGAAAATTCAAAATTTAATAATTTTCCAAATATATTTTCTTGCAAATCGGAAAATGATTTACTCGCAGAAATATTTTTTTTGATTTCAAATCTTTATTCTGCACAAGAAAATTACGATATTTCAAATTTTTATTTAAATATCTCAAACTATCTAAATCCAAAATTTAAATTTAATTTGTCGTTAGTTTCAGAAAATTATTCTCTAACTAATAGAAATGAAGAATTAAAAAAAATATTAAAAAATTTTGACGATAAAGATGGTATTTACTTTTGGTATAGAATTAAAAAAGAGTTTGAGATACTTAAAGATAAAGAGGGAAAAGAAGCATCTTTATCATTTTTAAAATCTCAAATCAATTATTTGGAATTTAAATCACCTAAAGTTTATTTCGATTTAGGAAATATATATAAAAGTTTTAGAGAATATGAAAAATCAATTGAAAATTTTAATTACGCTCTTAAATTAATAAATGAGGATTCCGTTTCTTATGCTGACATTCTTTACAGAAGAGGAGGGAGCTATGAGCGAATGAAAGACTATAAGAATGCAGACAAAGATTTATTATTATCATTAAAACTAAATCCAGATCAACCATATGTTCTTAATTACTTAGCATACAGTTGGCTAGAGAGAAAAATAAAAATTAGCCAATCTATGGAAATGTTATTAAAAGCATACGAGCAAAAAAGTGAAGATCCTTACATTATAGACTCAGTTGGATGGGCTTATTATTTAACAGAAGATTATTTGCTGGCAGAAAAATATTTAAAAAATGCATTATTGATCATACCCGATGATCCAATAATGAACGATCATTATGGAGATGTTTTGTGGAAGTTAAATATGAAATTACAAGCGAGTTATTATTGGAACGCAGCATTATTATCAGGTGAAACTGACGAAAATCTAAAAAAAACTATTAATAAAAAATTATTATTTGGATTATAAATTTTGCAGTAATGAAAAATAATCTAATAAAATCTTACGCAAAAATTAATATAACTTTAAATGTCCTAGGAAGGAACAAAAATAGATTTCATAAAATAAAAAGTATATTTTCATTTATTAAACTTTATGACAGAATTTTTATTAAAAAAGTTAACACTAAAAAGCATATTGTGAAATTTTTTGGTCCTTTTTCAAAAAACTTAAAAAATAATTCTATTTTACAACTTTTATCTATCTTAGAAAAAAATAAATTTTTAAAGAATAAGTATAAAATTACAGTAACAAAAAATATACCTCAAAAGTCAGGCTTGGGAGGAGGCTCAATGAATGCAGCAAGTATATTACGCTATTTTTTGAAAAAAAAAATTATCAATTTATCCAAAAAAGAATTAACTAATATTTGTAATGAAATAGGTTCAGATGTTTTATTAGGTTTAGACCAGAAAAACTCTATATTAATTAAAAATAATATAAAAAAATACAATAAAAAAATTGGGCTATTTGTAGTTTTAATCAAACCAAATTTTGGTTGTTCAACAAAAAAAATTTATAGTAAAGTTACAAACTTTTCAAATAATAATACCAAAGTTTCAAATAATGTTTTTAAAATTGAAAATCTGAAGACGGAAAGCAATGATTTAGAAAAACCTGCTTTTAAACTTTATCCAAATTTAATAAAAATTAAGAGTTTTCTAGAAAGTTTAGAAGGGGTTGAGTTTGCAAGAATGACAGGCTCCGGATCTTCTATTGTTGCTTATTTTTTAAACAAAAAATCTGCTATAAATGCGTTAAAAATGGTTAAGAAAAAATATAAAAATTATTGGAGTATTTTATCAAAAACTATATAAAGTTTTTTTTTGTGATATATCAAAAAAAATTTTGGGGCGTAGCCAAGTGGTAAGGCAGCGGTTTTTGGTACCGCCATTCCTAGGTTCGAATCCTAGCGCCCCAGCCA
>MDTD01045153.1_pt1 | contig 11023 bp, 11 predicted proteins | sample 811221 | NCBI WGS metagenome assembly MDTD01 (sample SAMN05326646, study PRJNA326480) | marine metagenome | isolation source: seawater | place: Pacific Ocean: South West | collected 2011
ATAATTTCCTGGTCCTCTGTGGCTACAATCACATCTCCAATATTTGCTTCTTCTGCTTTTTTAGAGACATGTGAAATGATTGATAAACCATTTATTTTTAACAATGGTTTTCCAGGAAGCCTTGTTGCCGACATTCTAGAGGGTATAATTATTAAAGTTTTCATTAAATTTTCATTTATAATACCTATTAAACAATTATAGAGGCAAATTTATACACTAAATTTTGGCTTTTTTTTAATTTATCATGCTATACGTTCATTAAAAAATTTAGAAAAATGGATTCTTTTGAAATTAACAAAATAGTTGCTGCAGTTTTAATGGTTGCCCTGATTGTAATCGGTATCGGCAAATTATCTGATGTTATATTCCATGTAAAGAAACCTGAAACCCCTGGCTATACAGTTGAAGTAGAAACTGAAACTAGTGTGTCTACTTCTAGCTCAAAGATAGAGGAAGAGGGAATTGATTTAGCAGCTCTGATGGCAATGGGAGATATTGCACACGGTGAAAAAGTTTTTAAAAAATGTGCAGCATGTCATTCAATTATAAAAGGTGGAAAAAATGCTATTGGTCCAGCTTTATATAATGTAGTAGGTAGGAAAGTCGGTGCTATAGAGGACTACAAGTATTCTAAAGCGTTAGTAGCATATGATAAGAATTGGACTTTTGAAGAACTAAATGGATTTTTAATTAAACCTGCTAAATGGATTAAGGGAACAAAAATGGCTTATGCTGGTCTTAGGAAAGAAAAAGATAGAGCCTCTGTAATAAAATATTTAAATGAGAATTCAGATAGCCCACTACCACTACCTTAATTTTCCAAAACAATAGAGTAAAATACTTTTTTGAACATGAACTCTGTTAAGGGCTTGTTGCCATACATGTGATTTTTTTCCTAAAAAAATTTGATCACTAACTTCTTCTCCTCTAGGCAAACAATGAAGGAAAATACAATTTTTGTTAGCACTCCCAAATAAATCTTGGTTAATTTTAAATTTCTTAAAAGCTTTAATTTTTTTCTTTTTATTCATTTTATCATTTAAAGAAATCACTTTATCAGAAAATATTACGTCAGCACCAGATGCTGCTTTTATTGGATCATTATAAACATAAATCTTTTTATTATTTTTTTTAACCCAGTTTGTAACTTTTTTTCCAGGTTCAAAATTTTTTGGACAACCAATTCTTAGTTTAAACGAAAATTTAACTGAAGCTGCAATTAAACTGCCTAAAACATTATTTGAGTCACCAATCCAACAGATATTTAATTTTGAAATAGGTTTTTTTAATATTTCCTCAACTGTAAAAATATCAGACAATACTTGTGTCGGATGAGATGATGGGCTTAGTCCATTTATAATTGGGATTGATAAATATCTTTTAAAATCTTCCATTTTTTTATCACTATCAGTTCTCAGCATAAAACCATCGCCATAGGTAGAGAGAATTTTTGCAGTATCTGCAATACTTTCCCCGCCTTGGCCTAGATGAAGTTCGTTAGAACGTAAAGTTAAAGTACCACCGCCCAATTGTTTGATTGCTAAATAAAAACTAATCCTTGTTCTCGAACTTGCTTTCTCAAACATTTGTATCAAAATCTTACCTTTGAGAGGCGTTCCTTTATCAGTCTCAAGAGTATTTAATTTTTTTCTTAAACTTTTTCGTTTCTTAGCATCTGCAAGAATTTTTTTTAGATCATTTACAGGTATATCTTTTAAATTTATAAAATGTTTCATACTAACTTAACTCTAAACAAACTTTATTAATAATTTTTAAAGCTTGATCTATTTCTTTTTTTTTAACATTTAATGGAGGTAAAATTCTAATAACATTTTCAGCCGCACGTATTGTGAGCAAATTATTATCCATTAATTTTTTAATAAAACTTATTTGATCTTTATGAAGCTTTATTCCAATTAACAAACCTCTTCCTCTTATTTCCTTGATGAGTTTAGGATATTTAATTTTTAATTTATTAAGATTAATTAAAAAATATTTCGATAATTTTTTAACATTTTTTAAAAAACTCTTACTAGAGACAATATTCATTACAGTATTTCCTACTGTCATTGCTAATGGATTCCCCCCAAATGTCGAGCCATGAGTTCCTGCTATCATTCCCCCTGAAACTTTTTTATTCATAAGAACTGCTCCTATTGGAAATCCACCTCCAATTCCTTTAGCAATAGGAACTATGTCAGGTTTAACTTTTGATTTTTCAAACGCAAAAAAGTCACCACTACGACCAATGCCACACTGTACTTCATCTAAAATTAGTAATATTTTTCTTTCATTACAAATCTTGCGAAGATATCTTAGGCATTTATCAGGAATTACCTTGATACCTCCCTCACCTAGTATAGTCTCAACCATAATTGCTGCTGTGTTATCTTTTATTTTACTTTTAATATTAGGAAATCTAGGTTTTGTATCTCTAAAAACAATATGATCAAAACCAGGAACTTTAGGTCCAAAACCTTCTGTCATTTTTTTTGAACCACTTGCGTAAATCGCAGCAAGTGTTCTACCGTGAAATGAATTTTTAATGCATAAAATTCTATTTTTGTATGGTTTTCCAATAGAATAAAAATATCTTCTAGCAACTTTAATCGCTGCTTCAGTTGCTTCGGCACCACTATTTTGAAACATGACATTATATGCAAAGGTTTTTTGACACAGCTTTTTGGCTAATTTTTCCCCCTCGGGAATTTGAAAAGCATTAGAAACGTGCCAAAGTTTTTTTGATTGATCTCTTATAGTTTTAACTAACTTTGGGTGAGCATGACCTAAAGAATTAACAGCTATACCTTGAACAAAATCTAAATATTTTTTGTTATCTTTGGAATAAAGATAACTACCCTTCCCATATCTAAAAGATATTTTTTTTCTATTATAATTTTTTGCTAAATAGGTCATAAATTTAGTTTGTTTTTATAAATTTTAATTATTAGATACAAGTTATGATTGAAAATGAATTAATAAAATTCACCATATTTTTGTTGATAACTCTAAATTTTTGATTGTTTAATTAATTTTAATATCAGTATATTGTTACTTAAAGAAAAATATATACAACATATTGATATATGAGCTGGACAGAAGAAAAAGTTGCAAAATTAAAAGAACTTTGGGGAAAAGGTAATACTGCCAGTCAAATTGCTGAAATAATTGGTGGTATTAGTAGAAATGCAGTTATTGGTAAAGCACATAGGCTTAATTTATCCGCTAAAATTAAAACTCGAACAGCCACATCAAATCACAATTTCGAAAATTCACTAAATGAAAAGAATATAAAAACAAGAAGAGGCCGTAAAAGTAAATTTAAATCACTAATTATAGAAAAAGACTTTGAACCGGAAAATCCAAAACAATTAGAGGAACTTGACGAAAATTCGTGTAAATGGCCTATTGGACATCCAGATGAAAAGTCTTTTTACTTTTGTGGAAGATCATCTTTAAAAGATTTTTCTTATTGTAAATTGCACCTTTTATACGCTTATCAGCCTAAAGGTAAAAAAGAAGATATAACTGAGAAAGAGGATGTTCCAGAATTTATAGAAAAAAAAATTCAATCAGCTTAATTTCTTATTCGCTAATATTACTTTTTAAATCTGTTTTAGATGTATATTTTGATGTTGAGAATTGTCCTCCTTCCCTCCACATATAACAATATTTTTTTACCTCTTCCTCAAAATATTTTTTACTCGGTATACCGAGATCAAAATTAGTTTTGTATTTACCAGAGACGATATTATCATATTTTAAAAGTCTCAATTGATCTCTTGTAAGAAAAGGTTTAGGAAATAATTCGATAAGTCGTGCTTGTAAATCTGCTAATAGGAAAGGTAATGGTATCAATATTCTTTTTTTATTAATTAGCTTTAATAATATTTCTAATATCTGTTTAAATGTAAGAACTTGTGGACCCACGCATTCAATTATATTTGAATAAATATTATTTGAAATTACATAATAAATTAAATCTGTTAAATCAGAACAATGAATTGGTGTGAATTTTGTTTTACCTTTATAAAAAAGTGGGAATGCTGGTAACATACTTAATAATGTCATGAAATTCGTTGTGAAATTATCATCTACTGAATAGACAATTGAAGGCCTTAGTATTGTTGCTAAAGGAAAATGTTTTAAAATATTATTCTCACCTTCTAGTTTACTTTTTGCATAATCAGAATCAATTGCCTCATTAATACCAAGAGCAGAAAGATGAACAAAATTCTTAATATCATATTCATTACATAATCTTGCTAATAATGATGGAAATACAGAATGAATGTTTTTAAATGTATTTCCTCTTTTTTCTTCAAATAAAATTCCTATTAAGTTAATGCATATGTCCGATTTTTTAAAAAGCTCTCTTATTTTTTTTTCATCAAAAATATTTGCTTCCATTATTTCTATATATCCTGCATTTGCCTGAGTTTTGATTATATAACTTTTCTGATGTATATTTCTCGTAACAACAGTAACTCTGAAGTTATTCTTTGCAAGTTTTCTTATCAAGTTTCTACCTATTTGGCCACTTCCACCAAAAATTAGACAATTTTTTGCTTTCATATATATATGTTTTAAAATGAGTAATAATATTCAATTATACAAAAATGATCTACCAGATGATTTAAATTTAGGCAATATAATAGCTATTGATGGTGAGTTCATGGGGCTAAATGTAAGGCGGGATCCATTATGTCTAATTCAAGTATCTTCAGGTAATGCGGATGCACATATTGTTCAATTTGATAGACAAAACTACAAGGCTCCAAATTTAATTAAACTCTTAAATGACGAAAAAATTACTAAAATTTTTCATTATGGTAGAGCAGATATAGCTCATATTAAGTACTATTTAAAAACAGAAACAAAAAATATTTTGGATACTAAAATTGCATCAAAATTAGCAAGATCATATTCTAATAATCATTCTTTAAAAACACTTATCAAAGAATTTATAAATATAGATGTAAGTAAACAATTTCAAAATTCAGATTTTGGTGGTGATCTTACACCTGCACAACTCAAATATTGTGCAAACGATGTGATATATTTACATAAAATTCACAATGAATTAAAAAAAATTCTTGAAAGAGAAAATAGGATTAAACTATATGAAGATTGTCTAAAATTTTTGACCATAAGAGTTGATCTTGATTTAGCTTTATTTAAAGATGATATTTGGTCTCACGAATGAATAAAAAAAAATTCATACCTTTAGCAAAAGAAGTAATTAATCTTGAGATAAAAGCTCTAAGGAAATTAAAATCAAATTTAAATAATTCTTTTAATGAGGCAGTGATACAAATTGCTAAATGCCAATCAAAAGTAATTTTATGTGGTGTTGGTAAAAGTGGTCTTATTGCCTCTAAAATTGCTGCAACACTAGCATCAGTTGGCACACCTTCATTCAGTATTTCTGCAAGTGAGGCCTCTCATGGGGATCTTGGAATGATTTCGAAAAAAGATATTTTAATTCTAATTAGTAACTCAGGTGAAACAAAAGAATTAAAAAATATAATTCAGTATGCTAATAGAAATAAAATATTATTAATAGCAATTGTCTCTAAAAAAGATTCTATCTTATATAAAGCTTCAGATATAAAACTTTTAATACCTAAAGTGGTAGAAGCAGCTGGAATTGTTCCAACCTCAAGCACAACATCACAACTCGCACTTGGAGATGCCTTAGCAATTACAACAATGAATTATAAAAAATTTAGTAAAATAGATTTTAAAAAACTTCACCCAGCAGGTAGCCTTGGTTCACAATTAAAAACTGTTGAAGATATTATGTTAATTGGAAATAAAATACCTTTCGTGAGTCAAAATTTAAAAACAAGTAAAGCCCTCAAAATTCTAAGTGAAAAAAAATTAGGTATTTTAGTAGTTCAAGATAACAATAAGAAAACTAAAGGTATAATTACAGATGGACAAATAAGAAGAATAAGTCAAAAAAAAGAGAACTTTCAATCTTTATTAGTAAAAGAAATAATGACTAAACAGCCAATATCTGTGGATAAGGATTTTTTAGCAGCAAAAGCCTTATCTTTAATGAATAACAAGAAAGTTACATCATTGTTAGTTCATGACAAAAAAAAACCAGCAATTACAGTAGGCGTAATACATGTTCATACCATTTTGCAATCAAATATTTCATAATTGATGAATAAAAAAAATATTAAAATATTTTTTTTTTTATTAATAACCTTTTCAATAACTTTTTATTATTTTTACTATTTGAATAAAAATAATGTGACTGTTGAAAATAATGTGACTGTTGAAAATCAGGAAGAAGAAAAAATTCAAAGTTCGAATATACTAAGTGGTGTTAATTTTTCCTCTCAGGATAATGAGGGAAATATATATACAATTACTGCATCCGAAGGTGAAATTGATTTCACAGATAATAACATAATTTTTCTAAAAAAAATAAAAGCGACAATTAAATTAAAAAATTCCGAAGAAATATTAATTTCCTCTGATTTTGGAAAATATAACACTTTGAATTCTCACAGTATATTTTCTAAAAATGTACTCATTGCCTATAAAGATAACAAAATTAAAAGTGAATATTTAGATTTCTCACCACAAAACAACTTAATGACAATCTCTAAAAGTGTTAAATTATCAAGCATTAATTACTCTCTTTTAGCCGATGTAATTGAGATAAATATTAAAACAAAAAAAGTGGAAATTTTTATGTATGAAGGTTTGAAAAAAGTTAATATCAAAAGTATAAAATAAAATGGGAATAATAAAAACTTTTAGAATTAAGTCTTTTAAAAATAATAATTCTATTGTTGAATTTAAAAATGTATCTCTTTCTTATGGAAATAGGTTAATTCTAGACAATATAAGTTTCAGAGTAAATCAAGGCCAAATATTTGGAATGCTTGGACCAAATGGAGTTGGTAAAAGTACAATTTTTAACTTAATCACAGGTTTAATAAAACCATCTTCTGGAAATATTAGAATAAATGGAGAAAAAGCAAATGATTATCCAGTTTATCATAGAGCAAAAAAGTTTAAAGTTGGGTATGTACCTCAATATGGGGGATATTTTAATGACTTATCACTACTAGACAACTTAAAAGCCATTAGCGAAATAGTAATAGATGAAAAAAAATTGAGAGAAGAAAAAATCAATTTCTTAATAACTAAATTTGAATTAGATGTAATAAAAAATATTAAAGCAAAATTTTTATCTGGTGGACAAAAAAAAAAATTAGTAATAGCGATGTCTCTTTTGTGTGATCCAAAATTATTATTATTAGATGAATGTTTTGCGGCATTAGATGTTATGACCATCAAAATGTTGCAGGAAATAATTGTTAATTTACAAAAAGAAAATCAAATTACAATCTGTATTTGTGATCATCAGGCTAGAGATTTGTTGTCCTGCGTTGACACAGCTATGATCTTAAGTAATTGTAAAATTATCGCAGAAGACACTCCTTCAAATCTTGTGAGAAATATGGATGCCAAAAACGCTTATTTTGGTAATGATTTCAAATTTAATTAATCTTAATGCCTAGGTTTATAAGAATAAATAATCAGATTAAAGATTATAAAAAAAAAATAGAAATTAGTGGTGATAAAAGTCTTAGTATAAGGTGGGTTTTGCTCTCATCATTGGCTAGTGGTACATCAATAGCAAAAAATTTATTAATGTCTGAAGATGTATTAGCTGCAATAAAAACAATTAAAAAATTAGGTATCAAAGTTAAAATAAAAAAAAATATTTGTATCGTTAAAGGCAACGGGTTTAATGGATATAAATATAAAAAAAATCTTGTAATAAATGCTGAAAATTCAGGTACTCTTGGTAGGCTTATTTTAGGACTTTTAATTAATACCCCTTATCCAATTAAACTTATTGGTGATAAAAGTTTGTCTAAAAGAGATTTTAAAAGAGTAACTGAACCATTAAGTAAATTTGGAGCTAAATTCAAATTAAATAAAAATAAAACTCTTCCATTAACTATATTTGGATCTAAAGAATTAAACTCTATTAGATATAAAGAAACTAAAGGATCAGCACAATGTAAGAGTGCAATTATTTTTGGGGGTATGAGGTCAAATAATACTACTATAATAAAAGCTAAAAAATCTAGAAATCATACTGAGGTATTGGCTAGATTTTTGAAATTACCGATACATATAAAAGAAATGAAAAATTATGATTTGATAGAAATAAGTAAAGTAAAGAAAATAAATCGTTTAAATTATAAGATACCTTCTGATATTAGCTCAAGTGCTTTTTTTATTGTATTAACTCTTTTAAATAAAAATTCAGAATTAATTATAAAAAACGTTAACATTAATTCATCTAGGACAGGAATAATTACAATTTTGAATAAAATGGGCGCCAATATTAAGTTCAAAAAAAAAAGAATTTATAAAGGAGAGAAATTAGCTGACATTATAGTTAAAAGCACAAGTTCACTCAAAGGAATTAATTGTCCTACTAAATTAAATAGTGGCGCGATAGATGAGTTTTTAGTTATTTTTTTAGCAGCCGCTAAGGCTAAAGGCGTATCGTATTTTAAAAACTTATCTGAATTAAATCAAAAAGAAAGCCCAAGACTTTTATGGGGTAAAAAAATCCTGAAACAGATGGGAGTTAAAATATTTTCAACAAGTGATTCTATAAAAATCTATGGGAACCCAAATTTGAATGTTAATAAACAAATAATTATAAAAAAGTTTTTGAAGGATCATAGAGTATTTATGACAAGTGTTATAGCTGCTTTAACTTTTGGGGGTAATTGGGTAATACATGATAAAGATTCTATAAAAACTTCTTTTCCAAGTTTTTTAAAAATAATTAATTATTTAAAAAAATGATTATATGATTAAAAAAAGACAAATAATTAAAATAGCAATTGACTCACCTGCAGCAGCTGGTGCTGGAACTGTAGCTAAAGCATTGGCAAAGTACTATAATTTAATCTATGTTGATACAGGAAAGGCCTATCGTTTAATAGCTTTATATAAAATAAAATATCCAAAAAAATTCAATTTAAAATTTATTAAAAAAAAAATTAGAAATTTAAGAATTAGAGATTTAAATAATAAAGATTTACTTTCTGATGAAGTTGGAACCCAGGCATCAATAATTGCTAAAAACAAAAAAATAAGAAAACTTATTCACTCATTTCAAAAAAATTTTGCATACAATCCACCAAAAAAATATTATGGATCATGCTTAGACGGTAGAGACATCACCTACAATATAGTTCCAGATGCTGATTTCAAATTTTTCATAACTGCTAATGTAAAAACACGGGCAATGAGGAGATATAAGGAATTAACAAGCCTCAAAAAATCTATAACTTACAATGAAGTGCTTAAAAGTATTAAAAAACGTGATAAAAGTGACTATAATCGTAAAATTTCTCCTTTAAAGAAAACAAAAGATTCTATGTTGATAAACACCACAAATTTATCTAAAAGAGCCTGTTTTTTAAAAATAAAAAAAATTATAGACAGGAAAATATTACTTAATGGAAATTTATAAAGATCTATCTAACCCCGCATCCCAAGAATTCGAAAAACTACTCAATAGCCAGTTATCAAAAATCCAAATAGAAGAGGGAAAAATAATAGAAGGTAAAATCAATAAGATCACTGAAAAATTTGTTTTTCTTTTTGTGGAAGGTTTAAAGTCGGAGCCTGTTCTTGATATAAACGAACTAAAGACTATGGGTCTTTCTGAAAAAATTAAAATTGGTGAAACAATTCCAGTTTTATTAGAAAAGATTGAAGACAAAAATGGAGAAGTTTTAGTATCAGCTAGTAAAGCGCAAAAAATTAAAGGTTGGGATAAACTTGTTGAAGCTTATGAAAAAAACGAGCCCATTATGGGAAAAATTACTTCAAAGTGTAAAGGTGGATGTATCGTGGAACATATTGATACTGGATCATTAATGTTTTTACCTGGTTCACAGATAAGTGACAAGCCACTTAAAGATATAAGTCATTTAATGAATGAACCTCAAAAATTTGCTTTAATTAAATTAGATAAAATTAGAGGGAATGCTTGTGTTTCTAGAAAAGAAATAATTTCATCATTTAAGAAAGAAGACAAAGCTAAAATAATAGAACAATATAAAGTTGGTGATATTATAAAGGGTGCAGAGGTAAAAGGTTATAGCTCATTTGGGTGTTTCTTTAACGTTAATGGAGAGCTAGATGTGTTGGTTCACTTACAGGAAATATCATACTCAAGAGTTAATCATCCAGATGAAGTTTTCAACATAGGTGAAAAACATGATCTTAAAGTAATAAGTGTGGATAAAGAAAAATTACAAGTTGGATGTTCAGTTAAACAATTATCCCCTGATCCTTTCGAACACATTGAAAATTATGAATTGAACAAAATTTATAAAGTAAAAGTAGTTAAGTTAATGGACTTTGGTGCGTTTTGTGAACTTGAGCCAGGCCTAACAACTTTACTTCATTCAAGTGAACTTAGTTGGACAAAAAAAAATCTTTCCGCAAAAAAAATGTTTAAAGTCGGTGATGAAATAAATTGCGTCATTACAGAAATTGATAAAGATAAAAGACGTGTTGCAATTTCTCATAGACTAACTCAAGAAAATCCTTTTGAAACTTTTGAAAATAAATTTCCTGTTGGTAGTCTGGTTGAGGGAGAAATCGTTAATAAAAACGAGTACTCATTATTCATAAAAATTGAAAATCTAGATATTGATGCCTTTTTACATTGTAACGATCTTACATATTTAAATAATGGTGAGGAGGAATTATCTAAATATAAAAAAGGAGAAAAAATTAAAGTCAAAGTTTTAGAAATCAAATCATCTGAGCAAAAAGTAAGAGTAGGCTTAAGACAAACAATGCCAGATCCTTTTGATTGGTTTAAAAATAAATCTAAAAACCAAACTATAACTGTAAAAGTAATATCTACAGATAACAAGGGATTGATGGTAAGACCTGAAGGCTGTGAAATGGATTTTCAAATTAAAAAATCAGCAATAGCTATTAATGC